>JGI24723J26617_10003079_pt1 | contig 12398 bp, 9 predicted proteins | sample Cruoilmetagenom6_FD_26617 | JGI IMG/M metagenome (IMG submission 26617) | reverse complement strand
AGGTAGGGCAACGCGTCGAACACGCCTGGCAGGTCCTCACCGTTGAACCCGCCGGTGACGTACTCGTAGGCACCCATGCCGAGGAAAACGGCATCGAATTCATCGAGCAAATCATCAAACGGCTTGTCGTCGCCGATGCGTGTGTTGAGCACAAACTTCACACCCATGCCTTCGAGTATCTCTCGTCGCTGGCGCACAACCTGTTTCTCGAGCTTGAACGGCGGAATGCCATAGGTCAGCAAGCCACCGATCTCCGGGTACGCATCGAACACAACTGACCGAATACCGTTGCGCGCGAGCACGTCCGCCGCCCCAAGCCCCGCGGGACCCGCACCGACAATGGCGACGCGCTTGCCTGTATCACTGACGTGCGACATGTCCGGTCGCCAGCCCTGGCTAACGGCCTCGTCCGTAATGTATTTCTCGATGCTGCCGATCGTCACGGCGCCGTTCGCATCCTCAAGTGTGCAGGCGCCTTCGCAAAGGCGATCCTGCGGGCAGACCCGACCGCAGATCTCGGGCAGCGAGTTCGTTTGGTGCGACAGCTCTGCTGCCTCGAACAGCTTGCCCTCTTCGATTAGTGCCAGCCAGTTCGGAATGTAGTTGTGCACTGGGCATTGCCACTCGCAGTACGGGTTGCCACAGGCCAGGCAGCGCCCGGCCTGTGCGGCGGCGCTGGCGCCATCATANTTCCCGTAGATCTCACCATAGTGCCGGACGCGTTCCTCCGCTTCTTCCTTCTCCGGACCACGCCTCGGTACTTCGAGGAACTGCAACGGATGCTTCGCCATTACGCCGCCTGCCTCAGGGACTCTATCAACGAGTTGAGTTCATTCGCCTTTGGCTTCACGACCCAGAACTTGGGTAAGTAAGTGCGGTAGTCCTCGAGAATCGCTCCACCCCAAACGCTTCCCGTATGCTCGACATGAGCAACAACCAGGTTGCGCAGGTGGTGCAGGTGCGCCTCCATGCTTTCCGGGGTAATGCGGTGAATGTCGATCAGTTCATGGTTGTATCGATCAACAAAGTCCCGGTCTATATCGAGCACGTAGGCAAAACCACCCGTCATGCCCGCGCCAAAGTTGAGACCGCTCTTGCCGAGAACGACAACAACACCGCCCGTCATGTACTCACAGCAGTGATCGCCCGCCCCCTCAATAACCGCAGTCGCACCCGAGTTCCTGACGCCGAACCGTTCACCGGCAAGACCCGCGGCATACAGCTCACCGCCAGTCGCCCCGTACAAGCAGGTATTACCGACAATGGCTGTGTCACGCGCCACGTAACCGGCCGCTCCCGGTGGGCGAACAACAATACGGCCGCCCGCCATTCCTTTGCCAACATAGTCGTTCGCGTCGCCGGCCAGTGTCATGTTCAGACCCGAGATATTCCAGGCGCCAAAGCTCTGCCCGGCCGTACCGCGCAGAACGATATCGAGTGGCCCATCCGCCATTCCTTCGTTGCCGTACCTTCGTGCGATCTCACCTGCGACCCTTGCGCCGATCGAGCGATTGAAGTTCTGTACCTCGAAGCCGAAGCGTCCACCACTCTTCGACTCAATCGCCGGCAGCATCTCTTCCACCATCTTTTCGGCAAGCTCACCTTTGTCGAATGGCTCATTTCTAAGGTCGGTGCAGTATTGCGGCGCGTCCTTGGCAAGCCCGTCCGTCGAAATAATGGGCGACAGGTCAAGACGCGATTGCCGCAGGCTTTCACCTTCCTTGAGTTCGAGCAGGTCCGACCGACCGATGAGGTCTTCAAATTTGCGGACACCGAGCTCAGCCATGAGCTCGCGAACCTCTTCGGCAATGAAGCGGAAGAAGTTAATCACCATTTCGGGTAGACCAATAAAGTACTCGCTGCGCAGCACGTTGTTCTGGGTTGCCACACCCGTGGCACAGTTGTTCAGGTGACAAATGCGCAGGTACTTGCAGCCAAGCGCAACCATCGGGCCCGTACCGAAACCGAAGCTTTCTGCGCCCAGCATGGCGGCCTTGATTACGTCGAGGCCTGTCTTGAGACCGCCATCCGTTTGCAGGCGCACTTGGTGTCGCATGTTCTGAGATCTCAGCACCTGGTGGGTTTCGGACAAGCCGAGTTCCCAGGGGCTGCCCGCATGTTTCACAGAACTCAGCGGACTCGCACCCGTCCCACCGTCGTAACCCGAGATCGTGATCAGGTCCGCGTAGGCCTTGACGACGCCCGCAGCAATCGTTCCAACGCCCGGCTCGGCAACCAGCTTCACGGACACGAGTGCATCCGGGTTGACTTGCTTGAGATCGAAAATCAGCTGCGCCAGATCCTCGATCGAATAGATGTCGTGATGTGGCGGCGGCGAAATAAGACCTACGCCTGGCTTCGCAAAGCGCAGCTTCGCAATCATCTCGTTGACTTTGTGGCCTGGCAGCTGTCCACCTTCACCCGGCTTGGCGCCCTGGGCGATCTTGATCTGGATCACCTCGGCATTGACGAGGTATTCGGCCGTCACGCCGAAGCGCCCGGAAGCGACCTGCTTGATCTTTGACATGCGCTCGTTGCCGTAGCGCGATGGATCCTCGCCACCCTCACCGGAGTTCGAGCGGGCCCCGATACGATTCATCGCGATCGCGAGTGCCTCATGAGCCTCGGGCGATAATGCACCCAACGACATGCCGGCGCTGTCAAAGCGCGGCAGGATTTCCTCGATGGACTCGACCTCATCCAGCGGCACCGGTTCACCGCCCGGCTTGATAGCCATCAGGTCACGTAGAGTCGCGACCGGCCGTTCGTTAACGAGACGCGCGTACTCGCGATAACGCTCGAAGTCGCCTGTCCGTACAGCTGCCTGCAGGGTCGAGACCACGTCCGGGTTGTAGCAATGGTATTCACCACCGTGCACGTACTTGTATAAGCCGCCCTGCTCGATAATCTCGCGCGGCTCCCATGCCGCATTTGCGAGTTGCTTCTGGTCGTAGAACAGGTCATCGAAGTTCGTTCCCTGGATGCGCGACGCCGTGCCCTTGAAGCATCGTTCCACGATCTCGTCATTCAGTCCGACAATTTCGAACAGCTGCGCACCTCGGTAACTCGAGATAGAGGAGATGCCCATCTTCGACATGATCTTGAACAGACCCTTGCGAATACCGCGACGATAGGCGCGACCAAGCTGTTGTTGCCGGTCAATGTTGCCGCGCTGTGCAATATCGTGCAGGGATTGGTAGACGAGGTACGGGTAAACCATCGTCGCCCCATACCCGATGAGACACGCAATGTGGTGAGAGTCGCGGGCAACGCCCGTCTCTACAACAATGTTGGCGTCGCAACGCAAGCCCGTTTGCACCAGGTGGTGGTGTACGGCTCCAGTTGCGAGCAGGGCGTGAATGGGTAATTTGCCTTTCTCGAGATAGCGGTCACTGAGAACGACCAGAAGATTTCCCTCGCGCACACTCTGCTCGGCTTCTGCACAAATCTTGTCCAGCGCCTCTCCCAGCGCCAGGCCCTCATCGACGTTCAGGTTGATGAACGTGTGGCTGTCTTCGAACATGCCCTGCCCGAGCAACTGGCGAAGTTTCGCCTGCGACAGTACGGGTGAGTTGATGATTACCTGCTCGGCGTGTGCCGGCCCGATGTCAAAGAGGCTGGACTCGCCACCCACATTGGTCTGCAGTGACATGACAATTCGCTCGCGCAGCGGATCGATCGGTGGATTGGTTACCTGTGCAAATTGTTGGCGGAAGTAGTCGAACGGTGAACGGATCTTCTGTGATAACACGGCCATAGGCGTGTCGTCACCCATCGACCCGACCGCTTCCATCTCGGCCTTGGCCAACACGGCAATAACTTCGTTTATCTCCTCGCGCGAGAGATTGAACATCTTCTGGTAGGTTGCAAGCGTTTCGGCATCGAACGGCTCGGCTGCCGTACGTGTATCAATCAACAGCGAATCGAGATAACGAACACCCCTCTTGAGCCACTTCTTGTACGGCGCGCGCGTCTTGAGAATGTCGTGGATATCATCCGTGTCGAGCAGAACGCCGTTAATCAGGTCTGCTGCGAGCATTTCGCCGGGGCCGAGTTGGCCCTTGCTGACCACATCCTTTTCATCGTAGTCGTATACCCCGACTTCGGATGCGACAGTCAGGTGCCGGTCTTTAGTGATTACATAGCGCGCGGGACGCAGCCCGTTTCGATCCAGGCAGCAGGCCGCATAGCGTCCATCGGTCAGGACGATACCTGCCGGCCCGTCCCAGGGTTCGATCTGGCAATCATAGAACTCGTAGAACGCCCGCACATCCGGATCGATGTTGTCGACAGTCTGCCAGGCCGGTGGCATCAGGATGCGCATTGCCTGGATGACATCCATTCCGCCCGCCCGCATGACCTCGAGCATGTTATCGAGGCTCGACGAATCCGAGCCGGTCAGTGAGACAATCGGATCAAGGTCAGTGATATCGTCAAGCTTGTCGGAGACAAAGTTCTTCGCCCGCGCGATCGCCCAGTTGCGATTCCCCTGGATCGTGTTGATTTCACCGTTATGTGCAAGAAAGCGGAACGGTTGCGCCAGACGCCACTCAGGCAATGTATTGGTCGAAAATCGCTGGTGAAATACACATACCGACGACTCCATGCGCGCGTCCCGAAGGTCCGGGTAAAACGCCGGCAAGGCCGAGGGCATGATCATGCCCTTGTAGCTAATCGTGACCGACGACAGGCTCGCAATATACGTATCGACGTCGGCGATCCTGTTCTCGGCGCGGCGGCGCGCCTGGAACAGGCGGCGATTGAATGAACCACGCGCGATCCCATCCGGCGCATTGACGAATACCTGCTCGATTCGAGGCAGGGTGGCCAATGCCTGGTCGCCGCACGCGGACGGGTCGATCGGCACCTCGCGCCAGCCAACCGGTTCGAGACCGAAGTCACCCATTGCAGCATCGATCGCGGCGCGCGCCACGGCAGATGACGACTCGTCCTGGCCAAGGAACACGGTACCCGCCGCAAATCGCTTGTTGAGCCGGAAACCCTGCTCCTCACCGACAGCACGCAGGAACGACTCAGGGAATTTGATGAGAAGGCCGCAGCCATCTCCGGTCTTGCCGTCGGCTGCAACAGCGCCACGGTGTGTCAAGCGCGCCAACGCCTCGATTGCCGTCTCTATGACCCAGTGACTCGGCAAGTCGTCGAGATTTGCAATAAGTCCAAAACCGCAGCTATCCCGATGCAGCTCCGGGTTCAGCAGGTTGTTATTCGAACTTTCCGCCATGCGTACCTCGGGGATCGCTCATTGGCGTTCCCCGGAACAGTTTGTATTGCGTTGAGATGGCGCAGAGCGCCGTGAACCATTCAGTATATGATACGCATGTCCGCTCCGCATCTGTTGCTTTCGCAACCAAACACGGGCTGTACGGCCGGCCTAGTAAGGGCTGGAGCTCAGTCGAATAGCGCCGCGAGTGCGGAACGCAACCGGGGGCGTCAGTGGAATATCAATGCCGAGCTTGCCGTCGAGTTCGTAAGGAACCTCTGTCCGTACGCTGTCGTGCACGATGGCAAGCAGCTGCGGTGCCGTCTTCAGCAGGTCGAGTTCAACAGTGATCGCAAACTGTGCGTCTCCGCGAGCTGGCACTGAAATATCACTCGGTGACTTGCCGCTCGCAAATCGCTGGCCGTCAAGCCGTACACTGTAACTGACGTGGTTAACCGGCAGCGAAAATGCATTCGGGTTATGGATATCAAAAGACAGCAGAAACGTCTGGTTCTTGAAACCGAGTCCCATCACTTTTACATCCTGCAACCGGACGTCGGGTTTGCTGATGACGTCTTCTGTCAGTGACGCACAGCCGGCCAGTGCCAGCATAGGTCCCGCAATGGCAGCAATCGCCACTCGTTTACTTAATCTCATGTCCCAGCTCTCCCCAGCGTGCGGCAATCAGCTGCCAGTCGTCCCCGTTCTTCTCGAGCTCCAGCTCAATACGATAGGCATCTGCACTGAACCCGAGTACCCCCTCGTTGGTGCCGGCCATGCCCACTGTCATTGTGAGTTTAGCCGCGGTATCGCCATACACCGTGATCTCTTTTACATCCGGTAACAGTCCGATCTTGTTTTGCCTGAGGAAATAGACGCGCAACAGGTTTTCTATGTCACCGCGCTCATTGCCACGAGAATCGGCATACGACGTCGAAATCATGCCGACCAGGCGACGACGCTCCTTGTTCTCTGCTGCCTCAACACCGGCAGCCACCCAGGCACGCAGTTCCGCCTCGGGCTCGGAGGGTGGCTCACTGCAGCCCGACAGCGCCATCAGAACGACGCTAACTGTGCACAGCGTTCGAGTTAGCCCTTGCATCATCTGCTAAAGTCTAAGACAACCACCGGCCTTAAATGGTCGAATACGCCCAAAATGTGACCGAGTTCGCATTTTGGCCCGCGTAGCCTCAGCTGAGAGCCCGACGATGTCAGTAAAACTGCTAAGTGAAAGCATGGGTGCCACGATCACCGATGACGATCAGGCCCGAATCGAGGCAATTCTCTCTTTCTGGTTCAAGGAACACGAGCTGTCCGCGCCACAAATCGACCGTCGTATGGACATCTGGTTCGGCGAAGACCCGGTGTTCGACCACGAAATCGAGAAGGAATTCTCAAACGACGTGGAACTGGCCTGCGAAGGTCAGCTCAAACACTGGGCTGCCGAGCCACGCGGCCGTCTCGCGCTGATCATTCTCATTGACCAGTTTCGGCGAAACATATATCGCAACACCGCCAAGGCTTTTTCGAAGGACAAGCTCGCGCTGAAACTGTGCGTCGAAGGCGCAGTGGAGAAAAAAGACAAGGTCCTCACACCCATTCAGCGTGTGTTCTTCTACATGCCACTGCAACATGCCGAGTCCGCCAAGGTCCAGGCCAAGGGGGTCGAGCTTTACAATCGTCTTGCCGAATCAGTGTCGCCGACTTACGAGGCGACCTTTCTGACTGTCGCGCAGTTTGCCGAACTCCATAAGGACATCATCGACCAGTTCGGTCGTTTCCCACACCGAAATGAACTGCTGGGCCGCAAGAACACGGCCGAAGAAGACGAGTATCTCGCCGGCGACAGCCCGGACTTTGGACAGGGCTAGGGCACTCTCGACAGGCGATTGAACCGCCAGGTCAGGAGTATGGCCGCCAGTCCAAGGCCAGCGATGAACGCCGCCCAGATCTGGTTGGCAGGCAAGCGATAGGTAATCGCAGCCATGTAGCCGAGCGGAAACGCGACCACCCAGAACGAAAAGATGTTAATTACCATCGGGAATGCGGTGTCCTTGTACGCGCGTAGCGTCGCGGCGGCACCGATCTGGATACCGTCCGCCACCTGGAAGATTGCAGCGACTAACATCAGGCTCATTGCAATGCCCGTCACAACCGGGTCATCCGTGTATAGCGTCACGATCACGTCACGGAAGACCAGTAGCACTATTGCCGACACGGCCATGAACGCCGCACACATGCCAATACCGGTGATCCCGGCAATCCGGGCATGCAGCGGTTTGCCGCCACCGAGCATGTGACCGACCTGCACCGTGGTTGCGGAACTCAGCGCGAGCGGAATCATGAACATTGACGATGCATAGCTCAACGCGATCTGGTGCGCCGCCGTAATCTCGGCGCCACGCGTACCGACAAGTATCGATATCGCCGAGAACAACCCGACTTCAGCCGTGATCGTTATCGATATCGGCACACCAAGGACGATGATCTCGCGGAACAGTGAGGGCCGGAATTGTCCGATACGAGTGAATATCTTCAGTCCTTTCAGGCGCGGACTCAACGACATGTACAGGCCGAGAGCGATTGCGACTATCCACATTGTGATGGCGCTCGCGTAGCCGCAACCTTCTGCACCCAATGCGGGCGCCCCGAAGTGTCCGAACATGAGCACATAGTTCAGGAACACATTGCAGATAAGTGAGAACACCGACGTGAACATGATCGGCCTTGTATAGCCGACACCTTCCGTCGTGAATCGCAGCGCGAGGAATATGAAAATACCGGGGGCCCCGAGCAGTACCGCCCTCGTGTAGTCGAGCGTCAGGTCCCGGAACCCGGCATCGATGCTCATTACTTCAAGCATTGTCTGCATCAACGGGCGACCGACAAGCATCACGACAAAGCCCAGCACGATGCCGAGATACATGCCGTGCCGCGTGTACCGGCCGACTTTCCTTGATTGCCCGGCCCCATAAAGCCTGGCGATGATTGGGGATATCGCCATCAGTACACCGAGGCAGGCGGTGAAATTGAGCATCCACACACTGTGGCCAACGGCGACCGCTGCCAGCGAAGTTGCACCGAGTCGGCCCGACATTAACGTGTCGGCGAGACCCATACCTGCGACGGCAAGATAGTTAACGATCAGCGGTCCGCCGAGGCGCATGATTGATTTCGCCTGGGTCCGCCAGAGTTCTGAGGGGGCTGGCATCCGCGTATCTTAACCTACGGTTAAGTCATTGAATGGTGTAAAGTTGCGTCGCGCGTTAAGGAACCACTCGGAATGGAGATCTAAGTATGTTGCATGACGGAAGAGCAATCAGGGTTGCCATTGTCGGTGGATCCCGAGTTCCTTTTTGCCGGTCGCATTCCGCGTATCGGCATTGCTCAAACCTGGACCTTATGACGGCCGCCTTGAACGGTCTCATCGACAAGCACGACCTCAAAGGTCAAACCCTCGGCGAGGTCGCGCTGGGAGCGGTCATAAAACATTCCAGGGACTGGTGCCTCGCACGCGAGTGCGTTATCGAATCCCGCCTGTCCATCCGCACACCGGCTGTGGATATGCAGCGCGCCTGTGGCACCAGCCTCGAGGCGGCCATCATGATCGCCAACAAGATCGCACTCGGCCAGATTGAGTCGGGTATTGCCGGCGGCACTGACACAGTGAGCGACGCGCCCATCGTCTACCCTGATTCCTACCGGCGCATGCTCCTCGACATGCACGCCGCGCACTCGGCGCTCGATCGCATCAAGCCGATATTTCGCTTTCGCCCAAGCTTCCTGAAGCCCGAGTTGCCTGGTGTTAAGGAGCCACGTACCGGCTTGTCCATGGGTGAGAGCTGTGAGATCACCGCCAAAGAGTGGGACGTGCAGCGCGAGCACCAGGACCAGCTTGCGTTGGCCAGCCACATGAAAGCGGCCGCGGCCTACGACGAAGGTTTTTATGAAGATCTCGTAGTGCCGTTCCAGGACGTAGAAGAAGACAACAATATTCGTCGCGACACGACCTTTGAAAAACTGTCCTCGCTCAAGGCATCGTTCGACCGTAGCAAAGAAGGCACCATGACGGCCGGAAACAGCACGCCGCTAACCGACGGAGCCGCAGCCGTGCTACTTGCTTCCGAGGACTGGGCGCGCAAGAAAAACCTGCCGATCCTCGGCTACCTGAGCTTTGTCAAAGCCGCGGCAGTGGACTTTGTCGACGAGGAGGGCCTGCTGATGGCGCCGGCGTACGCAGTGTCGGACATGCTGAAGCAAGCGAACCTGCGCTTGCAGGATTTCGATTTTTACGAGATTCATGAAGCGTTTGCGGCCCAGACGATTGCGACGCTCAAGGCCTGGCAATCGGAGAAATTTTGCCGCGACCGTCTTGGCCGCAATGAACCTCTGGGTCCGATCGACCTGTCTTGCCTCAACGTAAAGGGCGGCAGTATCGCGGTGGGTCACCCATTTGCAGCAACGGGTGCACGCATCCTCGGCACCCTTGCCAAGACGCTCAGCCAAAAAGGCTCGGGACGCGGCCTGATTTCTGTCTGCACCGCCGGTGGCATGGGTGTCTCGGCAATCGTCGAAGCTGCGTAGCCCGGACTTCTAGGCGCGCTTCTTCTTCTGCATCGCGTCGAGTGCTCTTTCAAGGCGTTCCCGCGCCTGCGCCGTCATGCCACCTCGCTTTTGTTCATCGATAACAAAATCTTCTATCTTGCCAACGATATCGTCCAGATCCACGTCCGGAAACGGCACCGGGTGCTCCAGGTCTGGTGGCGCGTTTCGCAGTGCGCCAAACAGGTTTATCCAGCGCTCACTCTGTTTGCCAACGCCGAGCAAGCGGTAGAATTGCGTGCCTGGCTGGTCATGGGTGCCGGAGGCCAGGCTCAAAATGCCGGCGATCAACGATGCCGGCACGAGCACGAGGTCGCGCAAACCGTCGACAAGGAGCTTGCCCTGAAAGACAGCGATGTTGCGCACAAGCACCCATCGTACGTTTGTTGAGCTCTCTGAGCCGGGCAATTCATTCATAGCGATTCACGTAATAACTACAATAAAGACAAGCAATTATAGCTGCTTATGCTGGAACGCGGCGGACCTTTGCAGTAATGTTGACCCCGATTCAGTCGCTTGCCGGGACGATGGCGAAATACCAATCTACACCTGAGTTCGAACATGGAGCANCCGAATTTACCGGGGTCCTCCTCGTCAATCTGGGAACACCGGATGCGCCGACGACGGCGGCTGTCAGGCGTTTCCTCAAACCGTTTCTGTCTGACCCGCGCGTCGTCGAGTATCCCCGGCTGCTGTGGTGGCTCATTCTTAATGGCGTGATTTTGCGTTTTCGGCCGTCGCGTTCAGCCGCCGCCTATCGTAAGGTCTGGACCGACGACGGGTCCCCCCTGATGTTCTTTTCCAAGGGGCTTGCCGATGATATCCGCAAGCGGCTCGAGGCCCACGCACCCGACACGTATCGCGTTGAACTCGCAATGACCTACGGCGCGCCGTCGATCGCCGACGCGATCGACAAGCTCCAGATGGCGGGCGCGCGTCGTTTGCTCGTGTTGCCGCTGTATCCGCAGTACTCGGGAACTACGACTGCATCCGTTTTTGACAGGGTGACGAGCAAATTGCGTTCTTTGCGCTGGGTCCCCGAAACCCGCTTCATAAACCAATACCACGACGAGCAAGGCTACATCACAGCGCTCGCCACGAGTATTCGGGAGCATTGGCAGGAGAACGGAAAAGGGGACCACCTACTATTTTCGTTTCACGGAGTGCCGCAGTACACGCTGTCCGGCGGCGACCCATACCACTGTCAATGCCAGAAGACGGGGCGCCTCGTTGCAGAGGTGCTGGAGCTCGGTGATGATGACTGGACGCTGTCTTTCCAGTCGCGTGTCGGCCGCGAGGAGTGGTTGCGTCCGTACACCGACGAGACGGTCAGGGAACTGGGGCAAAAAGGTATTGGGCAACTCGATGTCGCCTGTCCGGGCTTCAGCACGGATTGTCTCGAAACTCTTGAAGAAATCGCGATGCAGAACGCGGGCTTTTTCGAGGACGCCGGTGGCGGTTCCTTGCGTTACATCGCGTCACTTAATGCGCGCGACGACCATGTGTCGTTCCTTGGAGATCTGATCGAGAGACACGCAGCAGGCTGGCCCGGGGCCATGTCATGAGCACTATTGGCCGCTTTCTTGAGTTCGGCGTGGCGACGCCGGATGTTCTGGAGTCGCTGCATTTCTACAAGACCCTGGGTTTCACCGAACTTGAGTGCTCTGATGTTTTTTCACACAAGTATGCCGTGGTCAGTGACGGTGAGCTGAACATTGGCCTGCACAGTCGGGAGTTCGACTCGCCGGCTGTAACGTTCGTGCAACAGGATCTCGCGAAACATGCTCGCTCCATGACGGACCACGGTTACGACTTCAGCTTTTTGCGGCTTGACGAGGACGTATTCAACGAGCTTGGTTTTCCTGATCGAGACGGGCACGCCGTTACCATGGTCGAGGCACGCACGTTTCATATGACCGAAGACGCCGAGAACGACTCGGCATGTGGAAGCTGGTTCGAGTTGTCTCTCCCCGTGCGCGATACAGTCCGAGCGGCACAATTCTGGGCCCCGATTGCGCCGACACTTCTGGAGGTGCGTGAAGAGCCCACTATGCACATGCGCTTCGACGCCACTGGTGTGGCCCTGGGCCTGTCCGAAAGCATTGCGCTCAACGGCCCATCGCTGTGCTTTCGCAACCCCGACCGGCAGGGACTGATGAACCTGATTCAGCAGCGCGGCTTCGACTTCGAAAAATATCCGGGCTACGAGGGTGCGTTTGTTGCGATCAAGGCACCCGAAGGGACGATGCTGTATGTCTTCGAAGAAGATTTTCTCGGCGAGTCCTACGAAGTCGATGAGTCAGGCGACGCGGCCGACTTCCCTGCCTAGCGCTCCGGGAACTCCACCCAGAACACGCCGCGAAAATCGCCGTCCTTGAATCCCGTCGCCCGGTCTTCCGGATAGCTCTCGCTGATTTTCGCGACAACATCCGGTTGCAGTGCGTCGCCGTGGCAAACCAGGCACATCGGCTGCACCATGATCGGCTCGACGTAGGCCATGCGGCGATCATCAATCGATATCGCCAGCGGCGCGAGGTCCTTCGATCCGTCAGCCATGCCGCGGAGAATCGGCTCG
>JGI24723J26617_10003075_pt1 | contig 12407 bp, 12 predicted proteins | sample Cruoilmetagenom6_FD_26617 | JGI IMG/M metagenome (IMG submission 26617) | reverse complement strand
AATAGGTGTGACGGATTGCGGGTCTGCCCAAAGGCAGGCCCGTTTCTGTGTATGGTGAAGCCTCACGATTGCCCCCCTTCACCCGCCGCACGCGCCTTCAGCGCCTTGCGGATCACCTTGCCTGTCACTGTCATCGGAAGCGCATCAACAAAGCCTATTTCTCTTGGATATGAATACCTTGAAAGCCGCTCTTTGACAAAATTCCGGAGCGCCGCTTCCATCGCGGCATCCCCTGCATATCCCGGTTTCAACACCACATAGGCCTTGACGATCTCGGTGCGCAGCGGATCGGGCTTGCCAACCACACCGACGGTGCTGACCGCCTCGTGACGCAGCAGGCAATCTTCGATCTCGGCCGGGCCGATCCGGTAGCCACCACTGNTGATCACGTCATCCTCGCGCCCGACAAACCGCAGGTAATCGCCCTGCCACATGCCCTTGTCGCCGGTCAGCATCCAGTCGCCGCGATATTTCTGCGCAGTTTCCTCGGGGCGGTTCCAGTAGCCCAGCATCATGCTGGCCGTGCCCCGCCGGATCGCGACGTCGCCTTCGGCATCCGTGGGCTGGCCAGATGCATCCAGCACGGCAATATCGAATCCCGGCACGGGTTTACCGATACAGCCCGGCATGGGGGCGAACAGCGCCCCGCAGGACGAGGCAACCATGTTGCATTCAGTCTGACCGTAAAATTCGTTGATCGTCAGGCCAAAGGCCCGGCGCCCCCAATCCAGCATTTCCGCCCCCAGCGGTTCGCCACCGCTCGCGACGCTACGCAGCCCGTCGATGGATGCATCTTCAGCCTTGAGCATCCGCAGCGCCGTAGGTGGAAAAAAGACGTTTCTGACAGAGGCTTCGGCGATGATCTTGCAGCATTCGCCGACGCTGAATTTCACCATGCGCGCGGCAACCACCGGCACACCCAGCGCCAATCCCGGCATGAGAACGTCGAACAACCCGCCGATCCAGGCCCAATCGGCCGGCGTCCACAGGCAATCACCTTTCTGCCCCAGGAAATCATGGCTGATCTCAACGCCGGGCAGATGGCCGGTCAGCACCCTATGGCCGTGCAGCGCGCCCTTGGGGCTGCCGGTGGTGCCGCTGGTGTAGATCAGAACGGCAGGGTCATCCGGGCCAGTCTGCATAGCAGCAAAGGGCGCATCGTCCAGGGGCATCATTTCCGGCAAGAGCGGTGTCACGCTACTGAGCGGCCTCAGCATCTCGGCACCTTCACCGTCCGTAATCACAAACCGCGCACCTGCATCCGCAACCCGCGACGTCAGCGCGTCCTGCATGAACAGTTTGAACAAGGGGATTGATATTGCGCCTATTTTCCAGATCGCGATATGGGCAGCGGCGCACCATTTATCCTGCGAGCGCAAAACCCCCACACGGTCGCCGCGCGTCACGCCGCGCTCCAGCAATGCCCGCGCAAGCCCGTCTGCCAGCCGCGTCAGATCGCCATAGCTGACATCCTCGCGCCCGGCGGTCAGGTCGATGATCGCGGTTTTGTCCGCAGGCTGGGCCAGCACCTGATCGGCCATGTTCAAGCGTGCCGGCAGATCCCAGGTAAAGCCATCGCAGAGCCGGTCGTAGCTATCCGTGGGCTTCAGCATGCGCTCTCACGCCCACGGCAGAAGTCAAGGCAACGGGTCACGTGATACTCCTTTTTGCACATTGGCAGGGCATCAATAGCGGGTGGCATTCGACAGATGGATCGACTGGCGCGCCGCCGCGGGCAAAAGGTTGGCCACCGTGGCGGGCGCCGTCAGCAAAAGGGTTGCGATCATGGTTCGATTCACCTCATCGCCCCCATCAGTTCGCGCCCGACCAGCATACGCCGGATCTCGGACGTGCCTGCGCCGATTTCCATCAGCTTGGCATCGCGGAACAATCGCGCGACCGGCGCGTCGTTCAGAAAGCCCGCGCCACCCATCGCCTGAACGGCCTGATGCGCCTGCACCATCGCCTGCTCGCTTGCGTAGAGGCAGCAGGCAGCGGCGTCCTGACGCGTGACATCGCCCCGGTCGCAGGCCTTTGCGACCTCGTAGACATAGGCGCGGGCCGAATTCATCGCGGTATACATGTCCGCGATCTTGCCCTGCATCAGCTGGAAATTCCCGATCGGCTGGCCGAACTGCTTGCGCTCGGCGAGGTATGGCATGACCTCGTCCAGACAGGCGGCCATGATGCCAGTCCCAATACCGGCCAACACGACGCGTTCGTAGTCGAGGCCCGACATCAAAACCCGCACGCCCCGGCCTTCTTCACCGAGGATGTTCTCGAACGGCACTTCAACATTGTCGAAGATCAACTCGGCGGTGTTCGAGCCGCGCATGCCCAGCTTGTCGAAATGCGGGCTTGTACTGAAACCCGTCATCGATTTCTCGATCAGAAAGGCGGTGATACCTTTGCTGCCTGCCTCCGGGTCGGTCTTGGCATAGACCACCAGCGTGTCAGCGTCGGGTCCGTTGGTAATCCAGTATTTGTTGCCATTCAGGCGGTAGTGGTCGTTGCGCTTTTCGGCACGCAGTTTCATGCTGACCACATCGCTGCCCGCCCCCGCCTCGGACATGGCCAGAGCACCGACATGTTCACCGCTGACCAGTTTGGGCAAATATTTCTGCCGCTGTTCGGGCGTGCCGTTCAGCTTGATCTGGTTCACGCAGAGGTTGGAATGCGCCCCGTAGCTGAGCGAGACCGAGGCACTGGCGCGGGCGATTTCCTCTACCGCGATCACATGGGCGAGGTAGGACATCCCCGCACCACCGAATTCCTCCGGCACAGTGATTCCCAAGAGGCCCAACTCGCCCATCTCGGCCCACAAGGCGTGCGGAAAGACATTCTCGCGGTCAATCTCGCCCGCCATTGGCCGGACCCGCTCTTGTGCCCAGCGATGGACCATGTCGCGCAGCGCGTTCACGTCCTCTCCCAGATCGAATTGCATCGCGGCGTTAAACATCGGCCATATCTCCCGGAATGGATTTATTGAACACTTGTTCATTTATATACCGCCGCGCCCATACCGGTCAATCCCGGCATTGCAGCGGATCGGGGCATCGGCAGGGAACAACCGGCACACCCAGCACGTTAAGCCCGCAAACCCAACCTGCACAGGAGCAAATCGACATGACCGACATGATGAGGGACGAATTCTGGAACCGCGCCGAGAAGATCACCGCCGGAATGCTGTCCGCTGCGGGCGCGCCGCCCCGCCCGATGGCGCATCAGGTTAGCAAAGACGACAAGGCGCTATGGTTCATCACTGCTCAAGGCACGGACATCGCCGATGCGGCGCGCGCCGGGTCAAAGGCGCAGCATATCCTCGCCTGCGCGCACGGTCAGCTTTATGCCGCGATCGACGGCAGGCTCAGCGTTGAGGCCAACAACGAAAAGCTTGACGAACTCTGGTCGCCGATGGCCGCCATCTGGTTTGATGACGGGCGCGAGGATGCGGATATTTGCCTTGTTAGCTTCACGCCCGAAAAGGCCGAGATCTGGGCCACGGACGGCAAACCCAAGGCGCTTTACGAATTGGCCAAGGCTGCCGTTACTGACGAGACGCCCGATCTAGGCGACCACGCAAAGTTGCGCTTTTGATGGGGCGCATCGGCCTTTGGCTCGGGGTGGTCGCGATTGCCGCGCTCCCCCGCGCCGCCTTATCAGATCAGGTCGGTGAAATTGGCGTGGATTGGGCAGGCAACGATATCGTGATCGAAGCGGTGCGCGATCCCAAGGTCAACGGCGTCACCTGTCACCTAGCCTATTTCAGTCGCGGCGTTATTGATCGGCTGGCCAATGGCAACTGGTTCGAAGATCCTTCGAACAGCGCCATTGAGTGCCAGCAAACCGGGCCAATCACGCTGGGCAATATCGACCGTTCCGAAGGGGGCGAGGACGTGTTTCGCACCAGCCGGTCGATCGTTCTCAAATCCTTGAGGGTCAAACGCATCTATGACGCGGCCAATCATACGCTGATCTACGTCGCCCACACGCGTGAACTGACCCAAGGTTCGGCCAAGGTATCCATCTCGACGGTGCCGATCCCGCAAGGCGCCGCCGACGGCAAGTAATGGCCGTGCCTCAGCCTGCCCGCGCCTGCCAGACAGCCCCCACTTCGGCGCGAATGATGCGCGCGATCTGCGCGCAATCATCCAGACTGAAGGTCAGCGGCAGGCGCATGTCAACGATCCCCTTCAGGATGCGGTCCGTCGCGGGCATCCGTTCTGACGGGGCGTAGCGCCAGCTATCGTAGCGGCTGGTAAAACCGGTGGGCTCAGCGCCGCCGAACCATTTCAGCTCGACCCCGCGCGCCAGACACCGCGCGATCACGTCGGCGATTGCATCATCGCCCCAATCGAGCAGCAGGAACTGGATAGATGACCCGACATAGGTTTCCTCTTCCGGGCGCTCGACGATCCGCAAACCCGGAGTGCCGCGCAGCCCCTCTTCAACCGTGCGATAGCGCGCGTTCCACGCCGCGCATTGCGTATCCAGCCTCGCCAGTTGCGGGCGCAGGATCGCCGCGCGCAGGTTGTCCATCCGGCCCGACACGTTGGGCGTGACATACTTCACCCGCTCGAACACCTCTTCCGGCGGCGGGGTGCCGTTACGCCCGTAGAGCATGTAGGATCCCGACAGCATGATCGCCCGCGCCATCACCTCATCGTCATCGGTAATCAGAAATCCGCCCTCACCGGAATTGACATGCTTGTAGGTCTGCATCGAATAGCAGCCGATCAGCCCGTCGCGGCCCGACGGGCGACCCCGCCACGCAGCGCCCATCGTATGTGCGCAATCCTCGATCACGATAATGCCCGCCGCTTTGCATATCTGCAAAAGCCGGTCCATATCCGCCAGATGCCCGCGCATATGGCTCAGCATCAGCACGCTGGATTGATCCGCCTTGGCCGCCAGATCATCCAGATCAATGGTCAGCCCCTCGGTCACGCCCACAAACACCGGCACCGCGTTCACGCTGGCGATGGCCCCCGGCACTGGTGCCAGGGTAAAGGCATTGGTCAGCACCTTGTCGCCCGGCCCGACACCGATGGCGCGCAGCGCGGTGGCCATGGCATAGCCCCCCGAGGCAACAGCCAACGCATATCTGGCCCCCGTGTAGGCGGCAAATTCGCGCTCCAGAAGCGCCGCCTCCCCCACTTCGCCCGGCGCAAGATTGTACCGATGCAACCGGCCCGAGCGCATCACCTCCAGCGCCGCCGCAATCCCCTCCTCGGGGATCGGCTCCTGCTGGGTGAAACTTCCTGTGAATATTTCTGTCATATGCGCAGCATCTACGCGGTGGCGGCCCCGGGTCAATGACCCGCTACCGAAAACGCCACCTATCCGATCAATTTGCGCACCACGTCGGGCAATTCATCGAAATGATCGATGATCGCCTCGGGCGTCAGATCGTCCAGCGCATCATCCCCCGGCCCGAAACGGACCAGCACCGACGGCAGACCTGCCGCGCGCGATGTCTCGCGGTCTGTCACCGTATCGCCCACCAGCAGGGCCCGCGCCGGATCGCCGCCCGCCCGTCGCGCGGCTTCGCGCAGCGGTTCGGGGTCAGGTTTTCGCACCGGCAGGGTATCGGCACCGATCAGCGCACCAAAACTGTCCAGCGCGCCCAGCCGGTCCATCAGCAGCCGGGCCAGGTATTCCGGCTTGTTGGTACAGATCGCCACCTTGTACCCGTCGCGTTTCAGCGCCTCGACCGTTTCCATTGCGCGGGGGTAAAAGACCGTATGCGTGTCAATCGCCTGCTCATAGGCGTCCAGCAGCACCGGATAAAACCGATCCAGAAAAGTCGGCTCGGCTGTCTGCCCAAGCCGCGTCAATCCGAGTGTCAGCATCGCGCGCCCGCCGCGCAGCGCCGTGGCCGCATCGGTCTCCGGCACCAAGATGTCGCCCTCTCCCATCTGCCGGAAACAGGCATTCGCCGCCGCGATGAGGTCGCCGCTGGTGTCGGCCAATGTACCATCCAGATCGAATACAACTGTCCGCATGCTGTTGATTTCCTATCCCTAACGCCAAAATGGGCGTTTTTCCGCGCAGTTCTGACACATTCGGCAATGTCAATTGATGCGCGCCCGCCTTGCACAAGTTTCAACAGCAGATAAAAGAGACACGATCTGAAGGCAAAGAGAATCCAATGAACATTGCATTGATCATTTTGGCCGCTGGCAAAGGCACGCGGATGAAATCCGATTTGCCGAAGGTGCTGCATCCCATAGCGGGCGCGCCTATGCTGGTGCATGCCATGCGCGCGGGTGCCACGCTCGAGCCGGACCGGACGGTGATCGTCGCGGGCCACGGCGCCGAAGCCGTCAGCGCCGCTGCGCTGGATCATGACCCTGACACCATGATCGTCCTGCAAACCACGCAAGAGGGCACCGCCCACGCGGTGAAACAGGCCGCAACCGCACTGGAAGGCCACGAGGGCGATTCCATCGTGCTTTATGGCGACACGCCCTTTATCCAGCCCGAAACCCTGGAACGGATGGTCGAGGCACGGCAGAACCATGACGTGGTCGTGCTGGGATTTACCGCCGCCGACCCGGGCCGCTACGGCCGATTGGTGATGCAGGGCGACATGCTGGAACGGATTGTGGAATTCAAGGACGCGGACGAGGCCACCCGGGCAATCGACTTTTGCAACAGTGGCGTCATCGCCGCGAAAACCGAGGTCCTGTTCGATCTGATCGAGGCCGTCGGCAATGACAACGCCTCTGGAGAGTACTACCTGACCGATATCATCGGTATCGCGCGCGACCGCGGCCTCAGCGCCACGGCAGTGGCCTGCGACGAGGCTGAAACGCTTGGGGTGAACTCGCGTGCCGAACTGGCGCAGGCCGAGGCGCTCTTTCAGGCACGCGCGCGCAACGAGGCGGTCGAGAACGGCGTGATCTTCTACGCGCCCGACAGCGTCTATTTCGCCTATGACACGATGATCGGCCCCGGCACGCTGGTTGAACAGAACGTGGTATTTGCGCCCGGCGTCACGATCGAGAACGATAGCCACATCAGGGCGTTTTCACATCTGGAAGGGTGCCATGTCGCCCGCGGTGCCGTCGTTGGCCCCTATGCGCGTTTGCGTCCGGGGGCCGAACTGGCCGAAAAGGTGAAAGTCGGCAACTTTGTCGAGATCAAGAATGCGGTGCTGGACGAAGGTGCCAAGATCAACCACCTGAGCTATATCGGTGATGCGCATGTCGGTGCGGACACCAACGTGGGTGCAGGCACCGTCACCTGCAACTATGATGGCGTGATGAAGCATCATACCGAGATCGGAGCGCGGGTCTTTATCGGGTCAGACACCATGCTTGTCGCACCGGTGACGGTGGGCGACGATGCCATGACCGGATCGGGATCGGTGATCACGCAGGACGTGCCCGCAGGTGCATTGGCATTGGGGCGTGCGCGGCAAATCAATAAAGTGGGCATGGCCCGCAAATTGTTCGAAATTCTAAAATTTAAAAAACAAAAACGCGATAGAGAGGCATGAAATGTGCGGAATTGTAGGGGTCCTTGGCCGACACGAAGTTGCGCCCATCCTGGTCGAAGCGCTCAAACATCTTGAATACCGCGGCTATGACAGTGCCGGGATCGCCACCATCAATGACGGCGCCCTTGACCGGCGCCGTGCGGTGGGCAAGCTGGTCAACCTCGGCGATCTGCTGGTGCATGAACCGCTGGCCGGCAAATCGGGTATCGGCCACACCCGCTGGGCGACCCACGGCGCGCCGACCCTGACCAACACGCACCCCCACCGTGCGGGCCGCGTCGCCGTCGTCCATAACGGCATCATCGAGAATTACCGCGAATTGCGCGCCGAACTGGCCAAATGCGGCATCACCCACCGGACAGAGACCGACACCGAAACCGTCGCGCTGATGGCGCAACACATGATCGATCAAGGGGCCACACCCGAAGAGGCCGCACATCAGACCATCGCCAAGCTGGAAGGCGCCTATGCGCTGTGCTTTCTCTTCGAGGGCGAAACCGACCTGCTGATCGCCGCCCGCAAAGGCAGCCCGCTGGCCATCGGCCACGGCGACGGCGAGATGTATGTCGGCTCGGACGCGATCGCACTGGCACCGCTCACCGACCGGATCACCTATCTCGAAGAAGGCGATAGCGCCGTCATCACCCGCAAGACACTGACGATCCGCGACGCAAATGGCACGCTGGCCAACCGCGAGATGAAAACGATCCGGATCGACAACGCGCGTGTCGACAAGGCCGGGCACAAGCATTTCATGGCCAAAGAAATCGCCGAGCAACCCACCGTGATTGGCGAAGCGCTCAATTTCTACCTCTCGAACGAGGGCAAGGAAATCCATCTGCCCGGGGACGGAATTGATTTCACGGCGTTGAACCGGCTCACGATGGTCGCCTGCGGCACGGCGTATTATGCGTGCATGACGGCAAAATACTGGTTCGAGCAACTGGCTGGCATGCCGGTCGAGGTCGATATCGCCTCTGAATTCCGCTATCGCCAACCGCCGGTGACAGAAGGCACTGCCGCGCTGTTTGTCAGCCAATCGGGCGAGACCGCAGATACGCTCGCAGCCCTGCGCTACTGCGCGGGCAAGGCGGATCAGATCCTGTCGGTCGTCAACGTCCCCGAAAGCTCAATCGCCCGCGAAAGCGATCTGGCCCTGCCGATCCACGCCGGGGCCGAAATCGGCGTCGCTTCGACCAAGGCATTCACCTGTCAGCTGACCGTGCTGCTGCTGCTGGCGCTGAAGGCTGCGCATATGCGCGGACGGCTCGATGACGATGGCCTGGCCGACATGCTGTCCAAGATGCGCGGGCTGCCCGCAGCATTGAACAATGCCATGGAAATCGAAGGCTCGGTGCAAACCATCGCGCAATCGCTGAGAGATGTGGGCGATGTCCTGTTCCTGGGGCGTGGCCTCATGTACCCTATGGCGCATGAGGGCGCATTGAAGCTGAAGGAAATCAGCTACATACACGCCGAAGCTTATGCATCTGGAGAGCTGAAGCACGGCCCGATCGCGCTGATCGACGAAAAGCTTCCGGTCGTCGTCATGGCGCCGCGCGACGCGCTCTTTGACAAGACTGTTTCGAACATGCAGGAGGTCATCGCTCGCGGCGGCAAAATCATCCTGATCACCGATCAGGCCGGCGCGGACGAGGTCTCAGAAGACGTGTGGCAGACCATTATCATGTCCGAAATCGACCCGGTCCTCAGCCCGATCCTCTATGCGATACCGGTGCAGTTGCTGGCCTATCATACGGCCGTGGCCAAGGGCACGGATGTGGATCAGCCCCGCAACCTGGCCAAATCGGTGACGGTGGAATAACCGCCCTCAGGGCGAGGTCTGGTAGACCCGCAGTTCCGGCAAGCTGGTCAACGGCACGCCCAGCAGGCGCATCGCGGCCAGTGACAGCCGGCTGCCCGCCGTTTTCGGCCCGTCGATCGGGATCAGATCGACCTGAACCGACTTCCCCGTCGCCCCATGCCGGACCCGGCCCTTTCCGGGTTCGCGAACCAGTGGCGTCTTCAGCCAGAAGCCCGGCTCTGCCGGTGCCCCCAGTGACGCAATCGTGACACCCAGATCGCGGCCGCCCGCTGCGGCTTGCGCTGCCGCCTTTTCCGCCGCCGATGTGGTATCGAGCGCCTCAGCAGTCTGCGCCGTGCCGCCCGAAAACGTACCAGCAGCGGCCGGTCGCGCCTCTGGCCGCAGGGTTTCGGCTGTTGGCGTATTCGCGGTGACTGGCGCGGATTCTGCCGTCTCGGAACGGCGCAACTGACCGTCCAGCCCCAGCGTGCCGCAACCTGTCGCCAAAAGCACCGCCGTCATGGAAAAAATGTATCTCATGACCCGGAGTTTAGGGGGGGCCCCCGCGCGCTTCAATCCCAAGATCACCCTTGCCCCTACCGGGACCGAGGACTAGACTCCCGCACATGTCTGCACCCCTCATCGATCCCTTCCATCGCGCCATCAACTACCTGCGCGTTTCGGTCACCGACCGCTGTGATTTCCGCTGCGTCTACTGCATGTCGGAAAACATGACCTTTCTGCCCAAGAAAGAGTTGCTGAGCCTCGAAGAACTGGAGCGCATGTGCAGCACCTTCATCGGTATGGGCGTTGAAAAACTGCGGATTACCGGCGGTGAGCCGCTGGTGCGGCGTGATATCATGACGTTTTTCGCCGCGATGACCCGACATCTGGATAGTGGCGCGCTCAAGGAACTGACGCTGACCACCAATGGCAGCCAGTTGGAGCGGTTCGCAGATCAGTTGCACGCCGTCGGAGTCCGCCGGGTCAACGTGTCGCTCGATACGCTGGATGAGAAAAAATTTGCCGACATCACGCGCTGGGGCCGCCTGCCACAGGTTCTGCGCGGAATCGACGCCGCGCAAAAGGCCGGTCTTCGTGTCAAGATCAACGCCGTCGCGCTGAAAGGGTTCAACGAGGACGAGCTTGTCAGCATGACCGAATGGTGCGCGGATCGCGACATCGACCTGACATGGATCGAAGTCATGCCGATGGGCGATATCGGCAACGAGGACCGTCTGGGCCAGTATTGGAAGCTGACCGATCTGCGCGCGCGCCTTGCGGAGCGCTACACCTTGACCGAACTGGCAGAGCGCACCGGCGGCCCTGCCCGCTATGTGCGGCTGGAGGAAACCGGGCAGAAAATCGGTTTCATCACGCCGCTCACGCATAATTTCTGCGAAAGCTGCAATCGCGTGCGGCTGACCTGCACCGGCGAGCTTTACATGTGCCTCGGACAAGAGGACATGGCCGATCTGCGGGCACCGCTACGGAACTTTCCGACCACCACGGCCCCATTGCAGGAAGCCATCCGCAGTGCCATTACGCGTAAACCCAAAGGGCATGATTTCGACTATTCCCGTCAAAACGTCGACGGCCGTGTCACCCGCCACATGAGCCATACAGGCGGCTGATGCGCCAGCCCGCGCCGCCCGGTCTGGTGCGTCTTTATGCGCGGCTCGCAGGGCTGGTCGCACCGTTGGCCTATCGCCGAATTTCCGTCAGGCTCCAGGCTCAGGACATTGATCCCAAAAGATTTCCTGAACGTATGGGCCGGGCGACCGCCACCAGGCCCGACGGTAAATTGCTGTGGTTTCATGCCGCCAGCGTCGGCGAGAGCCTGTCGGTGCTGCGCCTGATCGAGTATATGGGCGAAGAGCAGCCGGCGCTGTCGTTCCTGATCACTTCCGGCACCGCCACTTCGGCGCAATTGCTGGCGCGCAGGTTGCCGCCGCGCTGCCAGCATCAGTTCGCCCCGCTGGACAGCCGCAGTGCCGTGCGCCGGTTTCTGGCGCACTGGCGCCCCGATGCGGCGGTGTTCGTCGAAAGCGAGCTGTGGCCGAACATGCTGCGCGAGACGCATCGCACAGGTGTACCGCTGGCGTTGTTGAACGCGCGCATATCCGACCGCTCCGCCCGCCAGTGGAAGCGGTTCGGGCGCNCCGCGCGCTATCTGCTTGGCCTCTTTGCAATGATCCATACACAGGATGAGCGCACGACCCGGCATTTTCACGATCTTGGCCTTACCCACGCCGTCACCGGGCAGAACCTGAAATCGGCGTCCGGTCCCCTGCCCTATGACGCAGAGCAACTGCAATCACTCAGGCAAACTCTTGCCGAACGGCCGAACTGGGTGGCCAGCTCGACCCATCCCGGCGAAGAAGAGATCATACTGGACGCGCATGAGGCATTGCTTGCCACGCATCCCGATCTGCTCTTGATCGTGGTGCCGCGCCACCCGGAACGGGGCGACGAAGTGCAGCAACTCATCGAGGCGCGCAACATGACACAGGCCCGGCGCAGCACGGGCGGGGCGCCTGGGCCCGGGGTGCAGGTTTATCTGGCTGACACAATGGGCGAAACAGGGCTTTGGTACGCCATGAGCCCCATCGTGTGCCTAGGCGGATCGTTCACACCGGTGGGCGGGCACAACCCGTATGAGCCCGCCTATGCCGGGGCGGCGGTCCTGCACGGTCCGCTTTATGCCAATTTCGCGGGCGCTTACGCCGAATTTTCCAGCGCGGGTGGTACGGTCGAGATCGCCGACGCCGCAGCGTTGACAGACGAGATCGGCCGCCTGCTAACCCAGCCCGACCAACTGCGCGCCCTTTGCACGCAATCCAGCCGGTTTGCCGCAGCGCAAGAGGATATGCTGGGCACACTGTCCGACACCCTTTCTCGGGCGCTCGGCCTGCGATAGAACCTCCTGGAACCACTGCAAGGGCCAGCCGCGTGCCAGAGCTGATCGTCACCAATTTCAACCGCAATTTCACCGGTGTTTCGGCCACTGCGGCCGGCGTGGTGCGCCAGCAGGCCAGCCGCTACGATCTGGCGCTCGCCGGTCACGCGCTGCCCGGCTGCCCCGCCCCTANCNCGCCC
>JGI24723J26617_10003071_pt1 | contig 12415 bp, 8 predicted proteins | sample Cruoilmetagenom6_FD_26617 | JGI IMG/M metagenome (IMG submission 26617) | reverse complement strand
ATATGGAATACCAATCCGACTGTCACAGGAGGAAGCGGAGTAGGTTATTATTACTGGAATGGTATTTGGACTCCTTTATTAGGTGGTGGAAATACCTTAAACCAAGCTTATAATCAAGGAGGTCCAGGTGCTGGTAGAATAATATATGCAACAAATGGTGATTTTCAGGTAAGCTCAGGTAGAGTAGAGTTTACAAATGTTACGGATGCTACTGGAGTTGCAAATACAGGTGTCCTTGAGATAGCTAATTCATTAAGGTTAGACGGAAACGAGGTAATTACAAATTCTAATACAGAATTGTTTCTACAAAATGATAATAATGGAGACCTTAGTGTAGATCATACAACACTTTTTGTAGATGCAAGTACCAATCGAGTAGGTATAGGAACAATTGCTCCAAATGCTGCTTTAGATACAAGAGGGGCTGCTATTTTTAATGAAGACAGTGGTGATTTTGATTTTAGAGTAGAATCTAATAATAACGCTAATATGTTTTTTGTAAATGGAGGAACAAATAGAGTTGGTATTGGTACTGAGTATCCTGGTGCTACTGTAGATGTTAGAGGTTCGGCTATTTTTAATCAACTTGGTACCAATTCAGATTTTAGAGTTGAGTCTGAAAATAGAGCTTATGCTTTATTTTTAGATGCTGATAGAGATGTTGTTTTCATTGGGTCTAATACTTTTAATCCAGGCGGATTAAACAATAACGGAGATGTCATGCCAAATGGAGTTGTCGTAGATTATGTGGCCTCTTTTTATCAAGGAAGTACTAACGGAACAGCAGTGCAATTAGGATCTACCGAATATATTATGGACTCAGGTAACTTGCATATGTCTGTGTATGGTAGTTTTTTGCCATACTACCCAATGAGTTCAACATCTCCTTTTAATCTTGGGAATTCTGCACAACGTTGGAATAGTGTTTGGTCTATAAATGGAACTATTCAAACTAGTGATATAAAGCTAAAGAAAAATATAAAGCCGCTTAATTACGGACTTAATGAAATCTTACAATTAGAAACCATAAAATACCAATGGAAGAATAGTATTGATGATAAGAATAAGATAGGATTCTCTGCGCAACAGCTATTAACCATTATTCCTGAAGTTGTTTCAACATACGATTATGAATATGCAGATGATGAAAAAACAATGGTTAGAAAAGAAAATGAAAATTTAGGAGTTTATTATAGTGATTTAATCCCTGTGCTTGTAAAAGCAATTCAAGAACAACAATTACTTATTGAAAAACAAAATCAAAAACTTGACAAAATTGATCGCTTAGAAAGAGAATTAAATGCACTTAAATCCTTAGTAAAAAACAAAAATTAATTTTTTTATAATAAGTCTCAATGTTTGAGAAGTTCTCATATTTTGAGAATATTTAGAAAGTCACTGTAGGGAGTGGCTTTCTTATTTTAATATTCTACATATTCAACAATCTCTAAACCATATCCAATCATCCCAACACGTTTAGTTTGTAAGCTGTTGGATATTAATTTGAGCTTGCTTATTTTTAGATCGTGTAGTATTTGAGCACCAATACCAAAATCTTTAGTGTCCATACCAATACTTGGAGCTTTAACTAATTTTCCTTCAACTTGGTTTTCTTTAAGAATAGAAAGGCGTGTTAGTAAGTTCATAGACTCAGCTTGTTGATTAATAAATATAATAGCGCCTTTACCAGCTGTATTAATTACATTAAACATATCATCTAGCTTTTTGTCTGCATTATTTGTTAAAGTACCTAAAATATCATTGTTTACTAAAGTAGCATTAACACGTGTTAAAATTGGCTCGTCAGATTTCCAAGTTCCTTTTGTTAAAGCAATATGAATTTGGTTATTGGTTGTTTGTAAATAAGCTCTCAATCTAAATTTACCAAAACGTGTTTCAATTTCAAAGTCTTCTTTCTTTTCAATTAAAGAATCATATTCCATTCGGTAAGCCACCAAATCTTCAATAGATACAATTTTTAAATCAAACTTTTTGGCCACTTTCATTAATTGTGGTAAGCGTGCCATTGTACCATCTTCATTCATTATTTCTACAATAACTCCTGCAGGTTCAAAACCAGCTAAACGCGCAAAATCTATGGCTGCTTCTGTATGGCCAGTTCGTCTTAAAACACCACCTTCTTTAGCAACTAAAGGGAAAATATGACCTGGTCTTGCTAATTCAAAAGCCTTGGTGTCTTTTTTTACTAAAGCTTGTACCGTTTTTGCTCTATCGCTTGCNGAAATACCNGTACTTACACCATTACCTCTTAAATCTACAGAAACTGTAAAAGCAGTTTCCATTGGGTCTGTGTTATTTCTTACCATCATGTTTAATTCTAAATCTTCACAACGGTGTTCTGTAAGTGGAGCACAAATTAAACCACGACCATGTGTAGCCATAAAATTTATCATCTCCGGAGTTACTTTTTCTGCTGCAGCTAAAAAGTCTCCTTCGTTTTCACGATTTTCATCATCTACAACAATAATAACCTTGCCTTGTCTTATGTCTTCAATGGCTTCTTCTATAGTGTTTAGGCTCATTTTTGTATGTTTGGTTTTAGTTATCATTATGATTTTTTTAGATGAAGTAAAGATACAGTTATTTTATATTTTGAAGACAGCTTAGATAGAAGTCTTGNGAAATTCGGTTTCTTAACATTATATACTTTAAAGGATATAGAGGCAGNGTAAGAATAAGAATTAATGGGTTGATGCGTTTGCCTTTTTGATCAATAGTTTTATAGAATTTTGAATATACAAAAGCATCTACAATAACATAAATAGCAAAAAATAGTAACGCAATAATACTTAAGCTTAATGAGGCTTCTGCAATTTGAGCTAGATTATTATTTCTAAATACAAAATATAATACTAATAGAATGACTCCTGTAGAATAGCTAATTAAACTCGTTTTAGAGTAATCTTTATAATCTTTCAATAAAACACGGGCTTTTATAAGTTTATCAGGAATTTCTAGACCTTCAGATTTTAAANTTTCAAGNGAAATNTTACGATTTAATAAACTATGTAAAGCAATCTCTTTTGGTTTTTTATCGATATCAAATTCATCTTGCTTTTTTATAATACCTACCAGTTCTTCAATTGAGTATTTTTTATAATAATTATAAGTTTTGGTATCACTTTCAGAAAGTTGAAGCTCATTTTTTGATGTAAACAAACGTTTTAAAGGAACTAAAATAACGTCAAATTGAAAAACACCTTTGTCATTTGTAGCTCGTGTTGTTAAGTAAATACTTAGAGGTAACATAACGGCCGTCGATAACCACGCACCAATTATGGGATCTAAACCGCCTTTTTCTGCACTGTTTTTAGCGAAAATATTAAAGAAATGATAGGCTAAAAATAACACAATGGCAACAACCATTGGTAAGCCTAGTCCGCCTTTACGAATTAAAGCTCCAAGTGGTGCACCAACAAAGAAGAGTATAACACAAGCAAAGGCTAAAACAAATTTATCGTGTAAAGCTATAATATGATCATTTAGCCAAAAAGAAGATTTTTCAAAAGATTTGGTATTTGCATCTATAATTTGTCTTGTACTATTTGAAGAACTTAAGGCCAAGTTTACAATTTGGATTTTTTGAGTGGTATTATAAAGGTCTAAGATGCTTTCGCCTTTAAAAATAGTATCGGTTTTTGTCGTATTTATATTTGTACCTAATGAGGCATAAGTACTTCTGTTATACAGAGTGTTTGATAGATCTGAATAATCTTTGTTTTTCTTTTTTTCGAGTGTATCAATTTGCCTTAATAATTGACTTACATTAAGCATATTGTACCTNTCGTTGTGACTTTTTTCTTCTAAGTCTTCAGAATTTAATATTTCTAAATCTACATTAAATAAATAGTTTTCGAAATAGCTCCTAACATGTGGTTTATTTAGGTTTTTCTTTGAGTTTTTATTGATTACTTCTTCATAATAATTTCCGTTTATTAATTCAAGTTGAAGAATATTGGAGTCAGGACTACTTTTTAATTCCCCTTTTTCTGCGATAATAACGGTATAATTCCCTGAACGTGCGGGATTTTTTTTATGAATAACAACTCCTTTTAGAAATTGACCTCTGTCACCATACTTTTCTTCGACTTTAATATTAATGTTACCAATTTCATTAAATTGACCTTCNGCAATCGCTAATGCTGGTTTTACTTTTGCAATATTTCGTCTTAAGTTATAGAAGTTATATTCTCCCCAAGGAATAACGTTGTTGGCAAAAAAGAAGCATCCAACTCCAAGCGCAACAATAAACACGCTCAAACTTCGCATGGCTCGTTGTAGCGAGATGCCTGTAGATTTCATAGCAGCGAACTCGTAATTTTCTGCAAAGTTCCCAAAAACCATTATAGAGGATAACAAAATGGTTAGAGGTACCACCAAAGGAATTAGCTTTGGCATATAGTACAAAATAAATTTCGCAGTCACAGTAATGTCTAAATCTTTACCAGCAAGTTCTGCGATATATAGCCAAACACCTTGCAAAATAAAGATAAACATGAATATAATAAAGACGCTAAAAAACGTCTTTAGAAATGTGATAAGTATGTACCTATCTAATATTTTCATTAAACCTTAGTCTATTTTATTGATAAAGTAATCACTGTATTTACTTTTGTCAAATGTAAATAAGGTTTTTGAAATAGGTTGGTCGGTTTTAAAAGAATTAACAGTTAATGTTGTTTTTGTTCCATTTTTACCAACTTCAATCAGATTATATATGTGTTTTGTTGTGGCATCAATTCCTAATAAGACGTGTTTTATTTCAGAATTAGTATCCATAGGATTTAACTTTATATATTGAATTTTTCTTCCTCTTACATTTTGAATAATATCCATTTTATAAGTATAACCATTTTCATAAAAGGATAACATTTTGCTTGGTGTTATGGTGCTTTCATCTTCGGTATTGTCTGATGAAATTGTTACCTCTTCATCTTCAGGACTTATTGTATATAATGTTTTTCCATCAAAAATACGCGTAACACCTAAAATGTTAAGTTTNTATTTTTCACCTTCAATAACAACATCTCCACGGGTTTCTTGTTTTACATTTTCGCTAAGATTATTTAATTCGTATTTAAAATCTAAACTGATGTTTTTATAGCTTTTTATTTTAGTGCTCACTTCGTTTAATAAAGCTTCGGCTTTGTTATCATTTTGTGCAAATACAGTAAATCCTAGTGTTAAAAATGTTATTAGAATTAAGTTTTTCATTTTATCTTTTTTAAGTCTATTTAAGTTTTTTTATTGTTTTTCGTTTTCTAGTAATTGATCTAAAGCCACTAAATCTGGTACTAAAACTTGACGAGCTTTACTACCTTCAAAATTGCCAACAATACCAGCAGCTTCTAATTGATCTATAATTCTACCAGCTCTGTTATAACCTAGTTTTAGTTTTCGTTGTAATAAAGACGCCGAACCTTGTTGTGCTGTTACAATAAGTTCTGCTGCTTCTCTAAACAATTTATCTCTATCAGAGATATCTATATCAAGATTTGTGCCACCTTCTTCACCAACATACTCTGGTAATAAATGTGCGTCTGGATAAGCTTTTTGTGAGCCTATAAATTCTGTGATTTTTTCAACTTCTGGTGTGTCTACAAAAGCACATTGAATTCTTATTAATTCGTTTCCTTGTGTATATAACATATCTCCACGACCAATTAATTGATCTGCTCCGGAACCATCTAAAATGGTACGAGAATCAATTTTACTAGTTACCCTAAACGCAATACGTGCTGGGAAATTGGCTTTAATAATACCAGTAATAACGTTAACAGAAGGACGTTGTGTTGCAATGATTAAATGTATTCCAATTGCTCGTGCCAATTGTGCTAATCTTGCAATAGGTGTTTCTACTTCCTTACCTGCGGTCATAATTAAATCGGCAAACTCATCTACCACTAAAACGATATAAGGTAAAAAGGCGTGACCATCATTTGGATTTAATTTTCTAGCNTTAAACTTAGCNTTATATTCTGCAATGTTTCTACAAAATGCATTTTTAAGCATTTCATAACGGTTATCCATTTCTATACAAAGCGAATTTAAGGTGTTAATAACCTTAGTGTTATCTGTAATAATTGCATCTTCACTATCGGGTAGTTTTGCTAAATAATGGCGTTCAATTTTATTGAAAAGTGTGAGCTCAACTTTTTTAGGATCGACCAATACAAATTTTACTTCAGCGGGATGTTTTTTATAGAGTAGTGAGGTTAAAACAGCATTTAAACCTACCGATTTACCCTGACCAGTAGCACCAGCCATAAGCATGTGTGGCATTTTGGCTAAATCTACAACAAAGGTTTCGTTGCTAATCGTTTTTCCAAATGCGATTGGTAGTTGCATTTCGGATTTTTGGAATTTTTGCGATGCAATTACAGAGCGCATTGATACAATAGTCGAATTTTTATTTGGAACCTCAATACCAATAGTTCCTTTTCCTGGAATTGGAGCAATAATTCTAATACCTAATGCCGCAAGCGAAAGTGCAATGTCGTCTTCTAAATTTTTGATTTTTGAAATCCTAATTCCTGCATCAGGAACAATTTCATAAAGTGTAACTGTTGGGCCAATGGTAGCTTTAATACTTGTAATACCAATTTTGTAGTTTAGTAATGTTTCTACAATTCTGTTTTTATTTTCTTCAAGCTCTTCTTGGTCTATTGAAATCCCTTCGTTATCATATTTTTTTAATAGGTCTAAAGTTGGAAATTGATACTTACCTAACTCTAGTGTAGGATCAAATTGCCCAAAATCTTCAACCAATTTATCTGCTAAATTATCAGATTCAGATTTTTCTTCTTCAACAGTTTCTACTTCTACTTTTAACTCTGGAACATCTACTAAATCTGGAACATCTACGGTTTCTTCTTTAGGTTTTTCTGTAACTTCCATCGTAAGCTTTTCAGCTCTATCTTCTGTTTTCGATTTTGGTTTAGAATGTTTATTAATGGTAGGCTCTGTATTTTCTAATGGAATTTCGAAGGCGGATTTAATGGCTTCTGCTTCTTCGGTTAAATTATTGTCAAAGATTACTGCTGGTTCTTTAGTCTCTTTTTCGGATTTTAAATCTTCTTTAATTGAACTTTGAGCGCGTTTAAAACTATTTACAATAGTGTCTCCAGTAATTTTAAATCTGATAGCTAAATATGTAATAAGTCCAAGAAGTAATAAAAGTGCAGTTCCAATTTTACCAATATAATCTTGAAAGAATTGATTCATTTCAAAACCAATTGTACCACCAAGAAGGTCGTATTTATGTGTAAAAAAACCAAAAAGAACAGATAACCATATTACAATGAGTGTTCCCCAAATCCAATGTTTTCTAAGTTTAGATTTTTTTAGGTTTAAAGTTACATAAACGCCAGAAAGAAATAATAACCCAGCAAAAATAAAGGAGGGTAAACCAAAACCTTGAGTTATAAAAAATTCACTAACCCAAGCACCAAGTTGGCTTGCCCAGTTTTTATATTCTGTAGAACGCTCAGGAAAACTATGAAGCACACTTTGGTCTTCTTTGCCTGTAAAAACAAAAGATAAAAATGAGACAAAAAGAAGTATACCCATTATAATAAGAAAGCTACCCAATATCAGTTTATGCTGATTGGTTAGCTGAAACGAAGGCCTTTTTAGCTTTGCTTTTGCTTTAGGCTTTGCTTTAGTGGTGGTTTTCTTTTTTATTGTTTTTTTTGCCATGTTAACTTTCCCTAATACTTCGGAAATCTATTATTTATTTATATTCTTTCGCTTTTTTAGAAATACCATTAATATAGTCTTCTATAATGTTTAAATCTTTAGCAAGTTCTGAACCTTCAAATCCACTAATATCGCTAATAGTGACATTAGTATTGTAAAAATCTAAATACCGACTAGCCAAAGGTAAATAGGACCAATGCCATTTTTCAAGATTACAACCTGTTCTTCCATTTTCTTTGTTGGTATAAACTTGATAAAACCCATAATTATTAGCATTAGCTTGTAGCCAATTATAAGTGGCTTTCCCTTTTCCGCTGCTAAAATACGAATTACTTAAACTATTTAGGTCTAAATCCGTTCCCCAATGATGACGAGATGAAGAAGGCATAGCACTATATTCTAAAATTTTTTGAGCACGTGTAATTGGATCTAGAGTTTTATACTTTTTCCATTTGCGTTCCCAAATGTTTTTTTGTTCATTAAAATTTCGGGTTCCAGATAAAATGGTTAAATCAATACCCTCTTTTTTTGCTGCCTTATACATTTTTATATAATCAGCATAAACCACCTTATTAAGGTATAACGTTTTTGCTGAATGTTCTAAACTCACTTTTGTAAATGTACTGTCGGTTTTATAATTAAATTTCCCTAATACATATGCTTTAGTGATACCAGACTTAGATTTTTCAATAGGTTTAGTATTGGCTGTTAGGATATTAACGGTCTTAACGCTATTGTCTTCTTTGCTCTTTAAATTGCAACTTACCCAAACTAATACAATAGAAAATGTTGCAAATAATGATTTCATTTTAAGTCTTAAATATGGTGTTGAATTTGAATTGGACAAAAATACAAATATGAAACGTTTATCTTATTGCTTTTGGTATGGAAACGAGAGTAATATTTGAATGGTAATTAGAGGTTCAATTTAATTTCAAGATGTCATATAAAAGAAAAGTTGATCTTAAAGAAACTTAGGAATATAGATTATACCAGCAATAATTACAGAGATTATACCTGCAAAAAAAACAGCTCCAGCAGCAACATCTTTTATTAATCCTATTTTTTTATGGTATTCTGGGTGAATAAAATCTGCGATATATTCAATAGCTGTNTTCATCCCTTCAACACTCATTACCATCGCAATCATAACTAATTGTGCAATCCATTCTGTTTTTGATATTTCAAAATANAAACCAGCAATAGTTATCAGAATAGCAATAGTAAATTGCACTTTGATACTTGCTTCTGTTTTAATTAATATCAACATACCTTTAAAGGCATACCCAACACTTTTAATTCTATTTATTATAAAAGGTTCTTTTTTTTGCATGAGTTAGTAATACTAATTTGTTCCTAGTGCTTTTTTTAGCAACTAAGGGAAATTTGAGAGTGTGATAATAAGATTAATATAGCCTATTTAAGAGCTGCTTAAGTGCTATTTTAAAGCGTCTAAAGCTGCTGTATAATTAGGTTCATCCTTAATTTCAGCGACCTGTTCTGAGTGTAAAATTGTTCCGTCTTTTTCAATGACTACAATACAACGCGATAATAAGGCTTCTAAAGGTCCTGTTTTAAACGTTATTCCGTAATCATTTCCAAAATCACCTGTTTTAAAATCGGAAAGCGTTTCTACATTGTCCAAGCCTTCTGCTCCACAAAAACGAGCTAATGCAAATGGTANATCTTTAGATATGCAGAGTACTTTTGTGTTTTCTAATTGACTAGCCTTNTCATTAAATGTTCTTACAGATTGGGCACAAGTTCCTGTATCTACACTAGGAAATATATTTAATATTAATCGACTTCCATTATAATCCGTTAAAGACTTTGTAGATAAATCTGTTGCAGTAAGTTTAAAATCAGGAGCTTTGCTACCAACAGAAGGTAGGTTTCCTGAAGTTTCTATAGGGTTTCCGCCTAAGGTTATATTTGCCATTTTCTTTAATTTTTAGTGAATGTTAAAAATAGCAACTTTAAAGCGTAATTATATTAAAGAACGTAAAATATTTAAAATTTATTGATTAGTGTTTTGCTGATATTAAGTTTATCTGGAATAACACATTTTAACGAAGTTATAGACTGTTTGAATAAAATATAGAGTGCTATNATTTAAAAAAATATATCTTCGTTTGTTCAAGCTATTGATTAAAAATTAATTGTTCTTAAGGCAAACTCCCTATTTGTCTCGATAAAACTCATTTTATTATGAAATTAAAGGTAAGAAAAGCTAAGATTCTTAGGAACCTGTTTATTGCTATTGCAATATTAGTAATAGGAAGTTTATTTTCTGTTTATTTATTATTTAATACATCAGGAATGGATGCTAAGGCAACACGCCTATTAGTAAAACTTTTAAATGTAAATTTAGAAGCTAATTTGCCCACTTATTTTTCTGCTTTAGTACTATTAGGTGATGCCATTTTATTAGCATTTATCGCTATGGGAAATAAAGCTAAAGGCGGCTATTTTTGGCATTGGGTTGGACTATCAGGTATTTTTGTTTTTATTTCATTAGATGAAATGATACAAATACATGAGCAGCTTAGAGCTCCAATGGAAGCACTTTTTAGCACATCTGGCTTACTTTATTTTGCATGGTTTATTCCGTATTTAGCTATTGTTGTTATTATTGGAATTGCCTATTTTAAATTTATGATGCATTTGCCAAAAAAGATTTTAAAACTTTTTGTTTTAGCTGGTGTGATATTTATTTCTGGTGCAGTAGGTATGGAGATGATTGGAGGAATGCATGCAGAAGTACATGGTGAAGAGACAATAACTTATGCTTTAATGTACAATTTTGAAGAATTTTTAGAAATGTCAGGTGCGGCTATTTTCTTTTATGCTTTAATCTATTATATTGAAATAAGTTTTAAAAAGCTTAGACTTAGATTTAAGCCGAAGAAAGAAAAGGCAAAGGATGTTATTGGTCTTTAATAAAATATGTAGAATATAAAAAAGCCCTTAAATTAAATTTAAGGGCTTTTTTTCTTGACTTACTTGTGTGTGTTATCGTAACTCAGCACCAAGCTGTTTTTCAAAATTAGCTTGAAGCTTAGACATTATTTTGTCAATTTGTTTATCATTAAGCGTCTTGTGTTCGTCTTGTAAGATAAAGCTAATAGCGTAACTCTTTTTGCCTTCTGGTAAGTTCTTACCTTCATAAACATCAAATAGATTTACACTTTTAAGTAATTGCTTTTCTGTTTGTTTAGCTATAGTGTCAATTTCTTTAAAAGTAACTTTGTTGTCTAATAATAAAGCAAAATCACGTTTAACTTCAGGATACTTAGGAATAGCATTAAACTTAATTTTATTATGCTGTGCCATTTCTAAAACGTTATCCCAATTAAAGTCGGCATATAATACCTTCTGAGAAATACTAAAATGTTTTAAAACAGATTTTTTAACCAAACCAAAATCTACCAACTTTTTCTTTCCAATAGAAAGACTCATCCCTTCACTAAAAATATCAGATGTAACTGGTGCCGATTTTAANCTTGTTAAACCTAAGCGTTGTAAAACGACTTCTATAGTACCTTTTAAATAAAAGAAGTCACTTGGGGTTGTAGGCGCATTCCAACGTTCTTCAGATTTGTTTCCAGTCACAAAAATTGATAAATGCTTGTGTTCTTCTCTGGTCTCTGAGTATTGATGATATGTTTTTCCGAATTCAAATAATTTTAAATCATCACGTTTTCTATTAATATTGTGAGCTAAAGCTTCTAATCCAGAAAACAATAAAGATTGGCGCATTACTTCCAAATCGTTACTGAGAGGATTTAGCATTTTTACATTATGCGCTTCATTTAAGTCCTCGCTTAATTCTATATATTTAGGTGATGTTAAAGAATTAGCCATAATCTCAAAGAACCCTTGAGAAGCCAATTGGTTACCTATAATATTTTGAAGTTTATAATCTTCAAATTTAGACGAATTAGATATTGAAGCATTTAATTTAGTTGTTGTTGCTATATTGTTGTAACCGTAAACTCTTAAGATTTCTTCAATAATATCAGCTTCACGTTGTACATCATTTCTGAAGGCAGGAACTGTTAATCCTACACCTGCTTCTGTAACATTATTTATTTTAATATCTAGAGAAGACAGAATACTTTTTATAGTTTCTTCAGGAATTCTTTCACCAATTAATTTTTCAGCATTATCGAAACTTAACCGAACTTCAAAATCTTTTATTTTCTTTGGGTAGGCGTCAACAATATCGCTAGTAATTTCTCCACCAGCAATTTCTAGAATTAATAAAGCAGCACGTTTAAGTGCATATTCAGTAAGATTAGGATCTATTCCGCGTTCAAATCTAAAAGACGAATCTGTATTTAAACCGTGGCGCTTCGCCGTTTTACGAACACTAATAGGATTAAAATAAGCGCTTTCTAGGAAGATACGTGTTGTGTTTTCTGTAACACCAGAATCAATACCTCCAAAAACACCAGCAATACACATTGGTTTATTAGAATCGCAAATCATTAAATCGTCTTCGTGTAATTCGCGTTCAACACCATCTAAGGTTGTAAATTTTGTACCAGCTTTACAGGTTCTAACTTCAATTTTTTTATCTGCAATTTTATCTGCATCAAATGCGTGTAATGGTTGACCAAGTTCGTGTAATACGTAATTTGTAATATCTACTATGTTATTAATAGGAGATAAGCCAATAGATTTTAAACGATTT
>JGI24723J26617_10003065_pt1 | contig 12428 bp, 10 predicted proteins | sample Cruoilmetagenom6_FD_26617 | JGI IMG/M metagenome (IMG submission 26617) | reverse complement strand
GAGCCGGAAGAAACTGTTCAGATGCTTGGTCGATCCGCTGCCATGGTTCTCTCACCGCGCCGACGCGCTGTGGCTGGACCCCGGATCAAGTCCGGGGTGACGGAGAGCGAGGGAGAGACCGGTCTTCTTTTACGGTCTCGAATGTGGTTCGTCCTAACATTCCCTCCGTCGTCATCCTCGGCCTCCGAGCCGAGGATCCATTCCGTGATGCTGCAACCTGCGGTATCATCTCGTGATGACCAGTTATGTCTACATGCTGGCCAGCCGTAAGGATGGGACGATCTATATCGGTGTGACCAATGATTNGGGGCGGCGAGTTCCGGAGCATGCGAGCGGTACCGGCTCGCGCTTTNCCAGCCGGTACGGGGTGCGTCGGCTTGTCTGGTATGAAGAACATTTCGACATCCGAGACGCCATCCAGCGCGAAAAACCGCTCAAGCGCTGGCCGCGGCAATGGAAGATTGATCTGATCGAGAAGAGTGATCCGGACTGGTTCGAGCTGTTTCGCGGCACCGGGTGGTGATTGGGGTACGGTTGGGTCAACTGTTTGGCCCGGTGGGGCAGGGACGCTGCCCTGAGATGGCGCGCCGTTTGCTGCGGCATCACGGAATGGATCCTAGGGTCGGGGTCCTAGGATGACGAAGAGTTTGGGGTGACCGTCTGTGTGCCGTCTTGGCCATCGTTCTGGCTCACTTCTCACCGTCGTCATCCTCGACCTCCGAGCCGAGGATCCATTCCGTGATGCGTGAATGCGGCTGGAGTCTTTCATCGCGCCGACGCGCGGTGACTGGACCCCGGATCAAGTCCGGGATGACGGGGAGAGGTTTGTCAGCGCTTGCGTAAATTTGGGCTTTTGAAATATAGGGCAACCTAGCCATAATAACGCATTTTTAACAAGTGTAACTTTGGGTAAGGTGGAGTAGTTTACATCTCTAGACTGTAATTGATTCTGATGCCAAGTCTTTCGATAACGTGACGTCATCTCTAATGATGATAATAAGCGTGTTTGAATGCAATCGATTCTTTTCCTTTCAATGTGCCTGCTACTTCAGGAATTGCTCAAATTACTATGGGGCTCTACAATTCATCTAAGTTATTCTATTATTTCGTTTTTTTGTAATAAGGTAGGATCAGCTGAATGGGTCGTCTGGTCCTTGGTTTCTGATTCATCAAGTGCCTTAGAGCCTACAATCGATGGAATAAGTTGGCCCGGAACTAGTAGAGGAGTTGTGGTGTTTTCAGACACACTAGAGGATTGAATATTCGATTGGTCTTCAATTTTAAATACAAAAAAAACATAAATGAAAAAGAATGAAAAAGAAAAGGCGAGGATCAGTAAGCCTGTTATTGAAGACTTCACAGCAAGCTTGTCTTTTTCAATTGTAAATTCGGATATTGATGATTGATCGTCTCTTCCAGTTAATGAAAGTTTGTAAGATATTGCAAGTTGAATTCCTGCAAGCAATACTCCAGAAAGTGTTATTGCGACTACCATCCAAAGCATTACTTCATTCTGAAATATCTGTCTCTCATATATGTTCTTTCGAACGGTTTCCATGTCAATTGCTGATTGGTAAAATGATTGTGAGTAACAATAACTAAGTATGTCTGAGTATGTACTAATAATTACGTCGCCAGTTTCAAATTTCGGTAATGTATCTGTGACGCATTCTTTAATTATCTCTGTTGCTTTTGACGTGGTTATCCAGTCGAAATTTAAAATTATTGAAACAAAGATAATTCGAAGATTGGAAAGCGTTTTTGTTGTTGTTCTCATCTAATGAATCCGATTATTGATTCATTTCCACTCTGGCAAGAGCATCGAACACCCCGCGGAACTCCAAGGGGGCCTGCATTGTAACAATAGCCGATACTTGTCACGCACATATATGTGAAACTTGGTCGAGGAAGCCCCATAGGACGGGGTACAGCCATAGGGGGGCGCATAGATCTGGGTGGCGCTACTGATTGTGGGCACATCGTAGATCGCGGATTGCACTGGGCTAATGCAACTTCGTATGCAAGGAATATTGTCGTAATAGTCAAGATTATAAATTTCAACTACGGTCCCCAAATGTTAGGCAAAGTGAGTAACCATTTTGATAAAGTATATTATATTATGGTTTGAAATTTATTTCAACGTTTTTATTGAGCGAGCAAGATGATGTTAAAGCCGATAGGCATTTACCGCTCGTCTAATGTTTCTATTAGCAATCGGCCCGGGGTTACCCCCAGGCCGATATCGTTAGACAATGCTCAATCTGACCTCAGCTGCACCCACTGGTGCTTCCACAAGTATCGCACTTCTCGCATGTCCCATTCCTCACCATGGTGAAGTTCTGGCATTCCATGCACATGTTGCCGGTGTAGCCCTGCATGATCGATTTGACGCGGCGGTCGGCTTCGAGCTTCTTGGCTGCGGCAGCGTCGTCGGCTGCCTCGTCGGTGAACAGGGCGTCGTCCATCTCGATCTCGACCGCCAGTTCCTCGGCGCGTTCCTCGTAGTCACGCTTGAAGGCGACAGCACCTTCGGAGGCGATGGCTTCCGGGTCGGATTTGACCGCCAGGTTGCCTGAGGACTTGCTGGAGGTGGTCTTGGCCGAGAACGAGGCGGTGATCACCGATGAGCCGGATGCGGGTGCCGGCGATGCCGCCTGGCCCTTTGGCTCAGCCGTGCCGCCCGCGTTTCCGGCAGTGCTGGTGCCGGTGACGACCTTGAGCGATGCGCCGCGGGTCAGGCCCTTGGAGAAGGGCTGCGCCTTGCCCTCGGAAATGCCCTTGCCAAGTGCGGTGTTGCCGAAGTCGGAGGTATCGACATGGGCCAGGTCGTTGCGCGCCAGGTAGGAGACGGCCAGCTCGCGGAAGATGTAATCCAGGATCGAGGTGGCGTTCTTGATGGCGTCGTTGCCCTGGACCATGCCGGCAGGCTCGAACTTGGTGAAGGTAAACGCCTCGACATATTCCTCGAGCGGCACGCCGTATTGCAGGCCGAGCGAGATGGCGATGGCGAAATTGTTCATCATCGCCCGGAAGGCAGCACCTTCCTTGTGCATGTCGATGAAGATCTCGCCGAGACGGCCATCGTCGAATTCGCCGGTGCGGAGATAGACCTTGTGGCCGCCGATGACGGCTTTCTGGGTGTAGCCCTTGCGGCGGTTGGGCAGCTTTTCGCGGTCACGGTAAAGCCGCTCGACGACGCGTTCGACGATCTTCTCGGTCACGCTGACGGCCTGGGCAGCCGCCGGCTGGGCCACCAGCGCCTCGATGGCGTCATCCTCGTCCTCATCATCCTCGATCAGCGAGGCGTTGAGCGGCTGGGAAAGCTTGGAGCCGTCGCGGTAGAGCGCGTTGGCCTTCAGCGCCAGCTTCCAGGACAGCATGTAGGCGTTCTTGCAATCATCCACGGTGGCGTCGTTGGCCATGTTGATGGTTTTGGAAATCGCGCCGGAGATGAACGGCTGGGCAGCTGCCATCATGCGGATGTGGCTTTCCACCGACAGGTAGCGCTTGCCGACCTTGCCGCACGGGTTGGCGCAATCGAACACCGGATAGTGTTCGGTCTTCAGATGCGGCGCACCTTCGAGCGTCATCGCGCCGCAGACATGGATGTTGGCAGCTTCGATGTCTTTCTTGGAGAAACCGATGGCTGAGAGCAGGTCGAAGGAGAAATCGTTCATCTCAGCGTCGGTGAAGCCGAGCACGTCCTTGCAGAACTCTTCGCCAAGCGTCCACTTGTTGAAGACGAACTTGATGTCGAAGGCAGCCTTGGTGGCGCCGTTGATGGCGTCAATCTGGGTGTCGGTGAAGCCCTTGGCTTTCAGCGAGCCGGGGTTGACGGCCGGCGCCTGATTGATGTTGCCGTGACCGACCGCATAGGCCTCGATCTCGGCCAGCTGGGCTTCGGAGTAGCCGAGCGTGCGCAGCGCTTCGGGCACCGCGTTGTTGATGATCTTGAAGTAGCCGCCGCCGGCGAGCTTCTTGAATTTCACCAGTGCGAAATCAGGCTCGATGCCGGTGGTGTCGCAATCCATCACCAGGCCGATGGTGCCGGTGGGTGCAATCACGGTGGCCTGCGCATTGCGGTAGCCGTGCTTTTCGCCGAGCTTGAGTGCCTTGTCCCAGGCAGCGGTTGCGTGGGTGATCAGGTCCTGATCCGGGCAATCCTCATGGATCAGCGCAACAGGATTGACCGAAAGATCCTCGTAGCCGGTGACTTCGCCATGGGCTGCGCGGCGGTGGTTGCGGATCACCCGCAGCATGTTCTTCTTGTTGTCCTTGTAGCCCGGGAAGGCGCCGATTTCACCGGCCATTTCAGCCGATGTGGCGTAGGAGACGCCGGTCATGATCGCGGTCAGCGCACCGCAGATGGCGCGGCCTTCCTTGGAATCATAGGGAATGCCCGAGGTCATCAGCAGGCCGCCGATATTGGCAAAGCCCAGACCCAGGGTGCGGTATTTGTAGGACCGCTCGGCAATCTGGTGCGAGGGGAACTGCGCCATCATCACCGAGACTTCAAGCACGATGGTCCAGAGCCGGACGGCATGNTCGTAATCGGCAATGGCGATGTTCTTGGTGGTCTTGTCCTTGAAGCGCAGCAGGTTGAGCGAGGCCAGATTGCAGGCCGTGTCATCCAGGAACATGTATTCCGAGCACGGGTTGGAGGCGCGGATCGGGCCTTCAGCCGGGCAGGTGTGCCAGTCATTCATGGTGGTGTTGTAATGCAGGCCCGGATCAGCCGAAGCCCAGGCTGCATGGCCGATGGTTTCCCACAGATCGCGAGCCTTCAGCGTCTTCATCACCTTGCCGTCCTTGCGGGCGGTCAGGTTCCAGTCGCCGTCAGCTTCAACAGCCTGGAGGAAGTCGTCCTTGATCGAGACCGAGTTGTTGGAATTCTGGCCCGATACCGTGAGGTAGGCTTCCGAATCCCAGTCGGTGTCGTAGGTCTTGAATTCGATGTCGGTGTAGCCTTGGCGTGCAAACTGGATGACGCGCTTGACGTAGTTTTCCGGCACCTGGTCCTTCTTCGCGGCCTTGATTTCGCGCTTCAGGGCAGGGTTTTGCTTGGGATCAAAGCAAGCGTCATTGTCGGCCTCGCAATTGATGCAGGCCTTCATGATGGCGGAAAGATGCATGGAGACGATCTTCGAGCCGGTGACGAGTGCTGCCACCTTCTGCTCTTCGCGGACCTTCCAGTTGATGTATTCCTCGATGTCGGGGTGATCGATATCGACAACCACCATCTTGGCCGCACGGCGGGTGGTGCCGCCCGACTTGATGGCGCCGGCAGCACGGTCGCCGATCTTGAGGAAGCTCATCAGGCCGGATGACTTGCCGCCGCCCGACAGCTTTTCACCTGCGCCGCGCAGATGCGAGAAGTTGGAGCCGGTGCCCGAGCCATATTTGAACAGACGCGCTTCGCGGACCCACAGGTCCATGATGCCGTTCTCATTGACGAGATCGTCTTCAACCGACTGGATGAAGCAGGCATGCGGCTGCGGGTGCTCGTAGGAGGATTTCGACTTGGTCAGCTTGCCGGTGAAAGGATCGACATAGAAGTGGCCCTGGCCGGGGCCGTCAATGCCGTAAGCCCAGTGCAGGCCGGTGTTGAACCACTGCGGGGAATTGGGAGCAACACGCTGGGTAGCGAGCATGTAGGCCTGCTCGTCCATGAAGGCGCGGGCATCGTCTTCGGAGGTGAAGTAGCCGCCTTTCCAGCCCCAGTAGGTCCAGGTGCCGGCAAGCCTGTCAAAGACCTGACGCGCATCGGTTTCCGAGCCGTAGCGCTCGTCTTCCGGCAGTTCGGCAAGCGCCTCTTCGTCGGCGACCGAGCGCCACAGCCATGATGGGACGGAATTTTCCTCGACCTTTTTCAGGCGTGCGGGAACGCCGGCCTTGCGGAAATATTTCTGCGCCAGAATGTCGGCTGCGACCTGGCTGAACTGAACCGGCACGTCGATGTCGGCGAGGCGGAAGACGATCGACCCGTCAGGGTTCTTGATCTCGCTGGTAGCCTTGCGGAATTCGATGTCCGCATAGGCTGACTGGCCGTCTTTGGTGAACCGACGTTCGATGCGCATTTTAGTCCTCTTTATGAATTCGACGCCGCACGCATTTCTTGCGTCCCGGCAATAGCTGTCCCGCAGGCCGCGCACTCATTGCGCAGCCAGTGTCTCTTACTCGGTCACTCGGTGAGATTCCCGTTGCAGGGAATGCTCTATCTTGTGGTTAGGTTGGCTGCAAACACTAAATATAGTGTTAACAAGTAATTTACGCCAGTCCCCAATATGGCAGATCGCCGTCATTTTTTCGCATCAAAGCGAGCCCCTCGAACCACCGTGAACCCCACGGGGAAAGATGCTGTGAAACGGAAAATGTCGAGATTTGACTGGCCTCTGAACATCCCAGTCGCGCCGCCGCCGCAACGTGTCTCCTATAAGCAGCGACTCGGGTGGATGCGTCAAGGGGTTGTCGGTGGCAGATTCTTGCACACCATATCTAGTGGAAAGACACTGTGGAAAACGAGGACAATCCCAGATTTCATGACCTGCGCCATTGCCTGGAGAAACGCGAAAGAACTTCTGCGGCTGAAAAGGCAGAGGTTGGAAACCGACTCAATCCAGACAGGAGCGGCGCGTTATCAATGCTTTAGGATACAGGCCGGGACGACAGCGATACACGCGTGGCGGTCAAGTATCGGTGCGAACTAGAGCCAGCCGAAGCGGCGGCAGCCGAGCTTTGCTCAGTTGGAACTGTCCGCAACGGACAACGGAATCGGTGTTGCTTGATAATGAACAAAATCAGGCTGCTTCGACATGCCGGAAGGCGTTGCGAATGACGTCCTTCAAGCCTTCTTCGGCAACCAGGCCAATTGCGGTGGCAACGGGGAACCACTTGCGTCGCCGTTCCTCCCGCTCGGGCCATTGTTCACGTTCTTCGAGCAGCTTGAGAAGGTAGACTTCAACATCACACAGTGCATCGCGGCGCCGCGTTCTCTGCTTGATGTAGCGGTAGCGGCCTATGGGGCCACCCGGCTGGACTTCGCCGATCAGTCCGGCTTCTTCCCAGGTCTCGCGGATCGCAGCGTCTGCGCCGTCTTCTTCATCTTCGATCCAGCCTTTCGGCACGATCCAGCGGCCGGTGTCGCGGCTGGTGATCAGCAACAGTTCCCGGTTTTCTCCCGACCCACGGAATATCATTGCCGCTGATTGCCGCCTGGATTTCCTTTTGAGTTTCTTCCGCGAGTCGCCTGTATGCCTGAACAGGTCCAGCAAGGTCTTGAGCCTGTCAAAAGCTGTCATGTCTGTCGAATCTCCTCAATTGTTTTTGGCACAAAACTGTGTCCGATTTGATACAGTTGCTTCTGACTGCATCGTCGCGTGTCGCGGGAGCAGCATGCCGGATCATAGCATTGATGTTTCGGCACCTTGCACCGACCGGCGCCTGCTGCTTGAGCCGAGCCTTTGGATGCGGGTAACCGAAAAGGGACACAGCTTCCGCCGTGTCCCTGATATAGTGCGCGCAGTGTCTCAGTCCAAGGAGCGCGCGGCACGCGAGGTCTGGAACATCCTGGTGTGGATCAGAATTCGTCCCATTCCTGCGCCACCGCGACCGCTGCGCCACCGCCGCCGGCAGCATGGCGAATCGGGCGTTGAACCTGCGGGGCAGGTTTCGGTGCCGCCGCCGCAGCAGGCCTGGCTGTTGCCGCCGGGGGCTGGACGGAGTGGGACATGGCCCGTTCGTTGATGCTGAACACCGCCAGTTTGGCGACAAGCCCGTCCGCTTCCGTCGCCAGGCCGCGGATCGATTTGGTGGTGTCTGACACCAGCGCGGTGTTTTGCTGGGTGGTCTGATCCATGTTGACCACAGCGGAGTTGATTTCTGAGATGTCAGTTGCCTGTTCGCGGGAGGTTTCAACGATCTTGGCAATATATTCGTTGATTTCCTTGACTTGCTCACCAATCGAGCGGAGCGCTTCGCCTGTCTGGTTGACCAGAGTCACACCGCTGCTCACCTGCGTTGAGGAGGTGTCAATCAGAGCATTGATCTCCTTGGCAGCACTTGCAGAGCGTTGCGCAAGTTCACGCACTTCCTGGGCGACAACGGCAAATCCCTTGCCGGCTTCACCGGCGCGGGCTGCTTCCACTCCGGCATTGAGCGCCAAAAGGTTGGTCTGGAAGGCGATTTCGTCGATGACGGTAATGATCTGGCCGATCTGGCGCGAAGACCCTTCGATCTCTGTCATGGCGCTGACGGCCTTGGAGACAACCTCTTCGGACACGGTGGCATTTCTGGTTGCTTCGTCGACCAAACGACCAGCCTCGCCGGCCCGTTTGGAAGCCGTCTGCACATTTTCGGTGATACGGCCGATCGCGGCTGCTGTTTCTTCCAGTGACACAGCTTGCTGCTCGGTGCGCTTGGAAATCCGCTCGGCATCGGCGCAGACATTGTTGGAGCCTTCGCTCATCTGGCGGGCGGAGCCGCCAAGTTCGGCGACCAGTTTTTCAAGCGATTCCATCGAGCTATTGAAGTCGCCGCGGAGCACCTCGAGCGTGTCGTCGAACTGATCGGTCAAGCGCACGCGAAGGTCACCTTCGGCAAGTTGGCGAAGGCCGCCGCCGAGCGATTCCATGGCGAATTGCAAACGTGCGGTGTCTGCGGCGCGCTCGGCTTCGCGGTGTTTCGCGTCTTCGAGGTTTTGCTGCTGGGCCTGTTCGGCCTTTTGCGACATTTCGCTGGCCTGCTCGTTGGCGGCACGTGTCTTGATCATTGCTTCTTCGTTTTCGGCAAAGGCTTTAGCGAGTGAATGACCCAATGCGACCAGGGCGCCCGCCTCAAGAACCAGAATAACCGCATGCAGCACGACACGGCCGAAATCGGAATCACCGGGAAAGACTGCGGCCGGAATCATGAAAAACAATACCAGGTGATGCACCGCCGTGAGGCCGGCAAATGCCAATGTTGGTTTCCAGCTGACCCATGACGCGCAGATCGCCAGGCTGGCGAAGAAGTACATGTGCATGTCGATCTGGTACGGCGAGCCGGAAAACGCGTAGACCAGCAGGGCGACACTGGCCGCATGAGCAAGGGCCGTCGAAATCTGCGTTGCCGTTCCAGTGCGATCACGCCACCATGTCAGCGTCGCAACGCCGGCGATGGCTGCGCCGCCTCCCAGGACAATGGTCGGATTAGCATCCATACCCCACCAGGCGCGGAGCGCCATCATGACGACGTTGATCCACAGCAGCGATACAATCGCGATTGCTGCGCGCGTGCGAAGCGAATTCATGTAGTTCATGGCGAAGGTGTACTCCTGCAAAAGAAAGCGAGACTGCCGTCGAGGACCAGCATGGCGCCTGACTTGAACAGGCGGAAAGCGAAGCCGGGTTCGTCGGAATATGCGATTGCGGCGTAGGGCGCGCCGGTGCCGTTCATGATCGATCCGCCGGCATCAGCGATGACATCAACAACGCGTCCCGGCTCGCTCCATGGTGCAACCATCACCAGGGCCTGACCATTCCGGGGAACAATTGCGGCAGCCGACAACACGACAATGATCACGGCAAGATTGATGCCGACAATGCGGCACTGCCTGAACAAGGTGTTGAATGGAGGTGCTTGCTGCATGGATTTGAATGTTCTGCCAGTAGGCCGCGAGGCATGCCTCATGGAGGCGCTTACAAGCTGATATCATTCCAGCCGGGTCATCATGTCTGACCCGACATATTCCGCTAAATGTATATAAAGAGAGTTAACAACAGCCCATATAAAATATGCGACGTCTTGTGTTTGTGCCGGACTGCTACATCAGGCAGCCACTTGTGGTGTTGAGCTCATCGCTCTGACTTGCAAGAGTGCCGCGGTTCCAGTCGGATGCGCAAAGGATCGGCAAGGCTGAGACACGATGCATAGACGCTGTTGCTCAAATGGCGGTATCTGAACACGACATGCATCAGCGCGTCGCGCATCAGACAACGACAGGAGCGTTTGGCCTGATTTTCTCTGAAAGACGCCAATTGCAGCTTAGCCGCGCGAATCCTTCGAGATCGGTTCGACATAGGCAAAGCCCAAATCCCAGGGGAAATAGATCCAGGTGTCCTGACTGACTTCGGTGACGAAGCTGTCTACCAGAGGCCGGCCTTTCGGTTTTGCATAGACCGTCGCAAAATGGGCTTTCGGAAGCATGGCCCGGACAATGGCCGCGGTCTTGCCAGTATCTGTCAGATCATCGACGATGAGAACGCCTTCGCCTTCCGTGTCCAAAATCTCCGAGTTGATTTCCTTGAGGACCTGCATTTCGCCCTGATTGACATAGTCATGGTAAGAGGCGACCGAAACCGTATCAATGCGGCGAATATTGAGTTCGCGCGAGATGATGGCGGCTGGCACAAGCCCGCCACGGGTGATGCAGACAATGGAGTTCCAGGCTTGCCCGCTGCCGCTCAGCCTCCAGGCGAGTGCCCGCGCGTCGCGGTGAAACTGGTCCCACGAGACCGGAAAGGCTTTGTCTGGAAGAGACATGGCTGGCTTCCTCGAGTGTGCAGGCAACCCCGATGGCTGCTGTTTGAAGAGTTAAGCGCCGCAAATAGCCGAAATTCATTGGCGAAAGCAAGTCTGACTGCGCCTTTACGATGCAGTGTCCAAGCTGGAATCGGGTGGCGGCGCGCCTGAGCGCAGGCAAAGATCACAAACGGCAATACGAAGGAGGGTGAATTGATGACCGTTTTTGTCGGTGCGCTTTTGGTATTCCTGTTCCCGTTGGCCTACAGCCCCGGACCCGGCAACATGTTCTTTGCCGCGATGGGTGCGCGGTCTGGTGTGGCCGCAACACTTTCCGCCAATGCGGGATATCATCTGGCTACATTGTCGCTAACGGGGTTGGTTGGGGCAGGGGTTGTCGCGGTGCTCGATCCCGCCTCAAACCTGTTTTCCCTCATGAAAACCGCCGGATCCGTTTACGTGCTCTGGCTGGCCTGGAAAATGGCGTCAGCGGGCAGATCAAATGCAGATGTTCCAAATAGCGGAGCGGGGTTCTTTGACGGTGCCGTGTTGCTCGTCCTCAACCCCAAGGCTTATGTGATTATCCTCTTGATGTATTCGCAGTTTGCAGGGTTTCATTTTGCCAGCGCGGGCGAACGTGTTGCGATCATCTCGCTGGTGTTCACGGTCAACAATCTTCTGGCTTTCCTGCTTTGGACGCTTGCCGGCGACGGACTGGGGCGCATGTTTCGCAGCGAAACCAGCGCGCGGCGATTGAACCTTTTCTTTGCCTCCATGCTGGCTGTTGTAGCCGTGTGGATGCTGCTGGGTTGAAGCGCTTCATGCTTGGCAAACACTCCGCGCGCAGCGCAGTCGCCGCGCACGGAGGGTGATTGTCTTAGCGTGACATCAAGACCGGCACCGGGGAGTTTTCGACAAAGGCGCGGGTGACGCCGCCAAACAGCCATTCCCTCAGCCGCTGATGCGTGTATGCCCCCATCACCACCAGGTCGGCATTGGTGGCTGCAACCTGGGCCGATATCGCTTCCGCTGTCGTGCCGTTGCCCTTGGAAACGGTGGTGACATTGGCGTGGATATGGTGCCGTGACAGGCAGCTGGCGATATCCGTGCCTGCAAGTGGCGCGTCGATGTCAGGCAATTTGTCGGGGTCGACAACGACGATTTCAACCGCTTCGGCGGCCTTGAGCAGCGGGAGCGCGTCGTGGGTTGCGCGGGCCGCTTCGCGCGAGCCGTCCCAGGCGATGAGGACACGCTTGATCGGCGTGGCCAGCTTGCCGTCGGAAGGCAGGAACAGCACCGGACGGCCGCCTTCAAACAGCAGGGCTTCAATATTGGTCGCCATGTCTTCATTGGCTTCCCGGTCGGGTTGGCGGACGACGACGAGATCCGCCGAGCGGGCGCTGGCAAGGGCGGAGACCGCGCTGTCACCGCCGGGCGAGCGAACCGGACGCCATTCATGCGACAGACCTTCGGTTTCGCAGGCCTTGTTGAAGGCATCACCCACTTCACGCATGCGCAAGTCGGCCTGCTCATACAAGGCCGCGATGGTGGCAGCATCGGGAACATCGATAGGGGCCGAAAGCACAACGAACTGCGAGGGTTCCCCATGACACCCGATCAGGTGGACTTCCTTGCCCGTTGCGAAGCCGACAATGGCCGACGTCACCGGTGCCACATCGGCCTGTGTTGCATATACGGCGAGGATCGTATGATAGGTCATGGATTGATCTCCTTTGCGAGGCGCAGTGACGAATATCTCAACCGTCACCATGCTTCGCAACCGGAGTTACCGCATTGATCCTTATCAAACAGCTTTCGGACGGAGCTTTGTTTCGACGCTCGAGAGCATTGCCTCGACATCGCGTTTGACCACTGCGATCGCCTGTTGATCGCGTCCACGGATAACAATCTCGGTGGAGAATGCATCTCCT
>JGI24723J26617_10003063_pt1 | contig 12440 bp, 10 predicted proteins | sample Cruoilmetagenom6_FD_26617 | JGI IMG/M metagenome (IMG submission 26617) | reverse complement strand
CCCGCCGCGGGCTCGGGATTTGGCTGTAGCTCTGGGAGATGATGCGAGCGTTTTCGGGCGAAAATTCGACATGGCGTAACCCAATCGACGAATGAGCAATATGGGTTGAAAACGGCCCGGCACCTTCCGCAGTCATGTGATCTGAAAGGTCAATTTCTGCTTCAAGCGCCTCGGCAACTTCATTTTGGGACTGCCCCGATTCCAACANGTGCCAAACGGCCGGATCTTCGTATCCGATAGGCCAAATAGTGATTTGGGGCGCGTCGCCGATCGCAAGGCGTTGGTTATGAAAGCTTACCGCATCCAGCATCCAAATCTGGTTTANGCGCCTGTTTTCATCAATATAGCGTGCATTCGTGTTTCCGGTTTCTTCCGAAAACAGTAGCGCGCCGTCAAAAAAGCTCGCCCGTAACATGGCTTCCGAATAGGGAATTTCTATGGATTGCCGTTGGCCGCTTTTCCAGAGCGTTGAAAAGCTTCCGAGCGCGACGGATGTTTTCTCGCTGTCAATAATCCCGAGGGTCGTTTGCGCCGCATCGTCAAACCACACTTGCCGAGCCACCGGGCTCGACGGGTTCTTGGTTTCCTGAAACCCGAGAAGCATCGTTTGGCCAATCAGGTCCACCAGCACTGGGTCTTGCCAGAAAGCCGCATCAATGTTGCCAATAAGGCAGCTGCCAAGGCTTTGGGGCGAAAGCCAGTCATTGAGCGTTTCAAAAACCGAGATCAGGGCGGCGGTGGGTATATCCGGAAAGTGGGTCATGTCTATGCATACGCCCCCGTCCACACCGGTAAGGTCAATCGCTCTTAGGTCGTCACCAAATGTCTTTGCCGGCCCGAGCGCTTCAAAAATCTGCACCAGAGTTTCTTCTGTAGTCCCCGGTTTGGGAGACAAAACGGGGAAAGCTGTCGGCCGGTTCCGGCTCGCAAATCCGGTGTTGAACTCCTCAAGGGGAAAGGCCGCTCCGATGGGGCCGAGCGCCAGAATGCTGCCATCGGCATCTCCAAACGAAAACGCTTGGTAATAAACCGTATCCAGATCAGCACAATGGGCGCGCAAACCTGCCATCGCTGTCACATCATTGAAAGGCACATAACCGGCAACCCCGGATGGCGCGTCCGCCAAGTTGAGCCAGCCTTGCCCGCAATCCGTGTACGCAGAATCCTTCATCACGATACTGATCGAATCCGGGTTCGGGAAAACCAGATTATCTTCGGTGGCAAAGGGGTCAAATACGGATGTCTCAACCAAGGGGGCCTTCAGGTTGAAAACACGATACGAAAACTCGGCGGCGAAGCCTAGAACGAGCAGAAGAATTATCGTGACCAATGCCAGAACGATTCGCCGACGTTTGCCCGTGCGGTCTTCAAAAACCAGCTTCGGAATCGGCGGATCACTTTTTTCTTTAAGCACGTCCATCTGCAACTATCGAACCCGTTATATAAACCAGATTATACTCTACACTTAACACTCGGATAAAAATACGTTAATTTTTGTAAATTGTCTGAAAAGGCATACATATAGTTAAAACTATATCGGGATTAGGGCCATGGATGTAACACGGCGGAAATTTGTCATAGGCAGCACCATGCTCCCCCTCGCGGCGTTTCCCGGGAGGGTCGCCGGTTTCGAAGAAAATGCCAAAACGGTTTTTATTGTGCTTGAAGGCATAGGAGAGGCGCTTGCGCCAGATCTGGCAGAGCAGGTTCTCAACGTTTTTTTTACTGCCGGCATTCCGGTAACCGCCACGTTAAGCTGCACGGAGAGTCAGAGTGATAAGGGTGAATTTGCCAGCCTTCTAAAAGAAACGCTGGCCCGTGAGCAGGGATTGTTCGAGCTGGCTTTTGATACAGACCTGACAGAAGGGACCGAAAGATATTTCCACCTCCGCCGCGCGATTGACCTGCGCGACTGCCTGCTCGGAGAAAACGAGACAAACGAAAACGGGGTATCTCTGAGCATTGTCTCTATCCTGAATCGCGGGCCACAAGACCTGCTCGACCCTTTTGCCCTGCGCGCCGCAGGGTTCCGGATACAAATGCGCCCGCAGTTGAGTGAAATGAAAGAGATCGAGAGTGCCGACGGGAGTTTTGAGGTCATCGACTGGGGCCTTGCGCGCGTGAACGGCGGGCTTGTCGCCCCGATTGGAAGTCAACCCGAGCAAGCGCTACTTGCACTCCAACCAACTAATAACGCTCAGGTTTTATATTTGTCCTTCGCCGATGCCGCACAAACTAGTTCCACTAGCCTGTTGGCTCAGTGCCGTGTGTGGGCAACCCGTCTNCAATCCGCGATGATGATCGAAAATACCTTTTTGACTCGNCCGGTNGATCATCTCCTGCAAGGCAATCCGGGGGCCTCAAAATATGTGGGGCTGGTGCTGGACTTGACCAGCAGCAGCGCAAACCAAGACGCAATGGACACATTTGCCAAACGNTTGGATTTTTCGGGGTTTCCTTACACCACGCTGNTATCGAATGAAGNCGCACNNCNGCCCGACCAGAGTGACGCTTGCATTGTTTTCTCACAGGAAAATCCGGAATCCCTTTGTGTTTATGCAGGGGACGAGCTGGCTGATTTACCCTCACCNTCAACCGAAATCGTCTTAAAGCGCTCGGATGACCCGTATTTCTGGAATGGCCCGCGCAGCGACGGCCGTTTTTATGCGGCGCTCAAAACCGAAGGCGCTGAGCATTTTGCCGAATTGCTTGAAGAAGATCCCCTGACGGATGTGATTTTTTCTATTCACCCAAGCCATGTTGAAACCCCCATTCAGCAAGAAGCACTCCTTGCGCAGCTGGATCAGGCGCGCAATGACGGAAAAGCACATTTCTATTCGGTCAGTGAATATGTCGAGCAAACTGTGGCACCCGACAATGTGTTGAAGCGCTACTGGTCTAGCAAGCGGCGGCAAGAGAGTGACCCCGCAGGCCCACGCCTACCTATGAGTGACGATGCCGAAAAAGAACGGTTGATCGAGGATGCCAAACTCGCGTGGCGTTTCATCGAAAAACACAGCCACGAAGAAACCGGCATGTGCGCGGGTACGGTGCTAACGGGCCGTGTTAATATTGCCAATCAGGGTATTACCCTTTGGGATGTTGCTAGCCAGCTCAACGGTATTATCGCGGCGCAAGCCCTCGGGATTGTTGCGATGGATGACGCCCAAGAGCGTGTCGAGCGAATCCTCACCCACTTGCCCGTTATTACTTTAGATGGCATCGCGCTCCCACCATCACTTTTTAATGCGGATGACGCCATCAGTTTACGGCAGGAGTTTGACGCCTGCGATACCGGTAGGTTCCTGATTGCATTGCATAGGCTCGTTGAATCGGGGCTCGCCCTTCGGGAACGGGCTGAGGAAGTTCTGGGCCAATGGGACCTCGCGTCAGCGGTGCAAGATCAAAAGCCTTTCAACTTTGTCGATGGCGGCTGGCGCGATGTTTCGGTTTCGCATTGCACACAATATTCGCGGAACGGCTATATTGCGTGGGGAATGCCGGTCGCTTCCCCCTTTGCCGAGCTAAACCCGGATGCGACCGCCGACGACCACCTCCGACTCCTTTATAGGGCGGCGTTTATTGGTCAATTCGGTACAGAACCGCTGTTGCTGGAAGATCTTGAAATTGGCGTTAGCCGGGAAACCAGATACATGTCAGACGTTTTGTTTGATGCTCAACTTTCGTGGTTTGAGGAAACCGGAAAATACAAATGCATCTCTGAAACCGCGTTGGATTTTTCCCCTTGGTTTGTCTACCAAGGCTTGCGGGTCGACAGGAGCGGACAAGACGAGTGGGTGATTTCGACGATCAGCGGCAGCGCCGAATTCCAGACCAGCCGCTTTTTCGACCGCGCCGACATTATAAGCAGTAAAGCCGCATATCTTTGGGCGGCGGCCTATCCGCACACGTATTCAACAAGCTTGATGGAACTTATCCGCAAGCAAGCCCGAATTGATGATCTAGGCTTTTCAATTGGTGTGTTCAGCAATACGCAGCAAGCCATGAAAGGCTATAGTGACGTGAATACCAACGGCATTATCCTGACGGCAATTGCGCAAATCCTGCAAGCGCCCAATGTGCCTCAGGAAGGATAAGTAGCCTAAGCTTCGTCTGGAGCGAACGGAATGTCATATCCGCCAAGCCGTGCAATATAGGAAGACAGCGGCATCCCGTATGGGTCCCGCGGATCTGTCCGACCGTTTGACTCGATATATTCCTTCAAGGCACCGGCGCCCAAAAGATGTGACGCCGCAAGCATACCGCTGGTAGTGAGTTGGGTCTGCCCGACCATTTCCCAAGCGTAGCCATCAATGTCGTTATATTCGATATAGGTCCACATCAAACGCATCCAGCGTTGAGCAGCCCGATCTTGCTCGCGTTCGTTTTCCAGAAACCCCTGCACGGATCGGATGCCGTTTTTACCGGTCCAACCGCCGCTGAAGTCGTTGTCATAAACGTCCCGGTCGCGCCGGACATATCCGAGGTCAATCAGCGCCGCTTCACCAAACTGGTAAGCCCCGATAAAGTTCAAAGTATTCACAGCCTGATAGTCCCCGCCGGACTCGGCCATTCTCAAAGCGATCAGAAATGCAGCAAACGTATTCGTAGCCATAATTTTCTCCCAAAGAATCCTTGGCCATAGGCGCAAAAATGCGGCCTTTGGCTATGCTCAAAGAATTTGTGAAATAGTAACTAACCCACCATATGCGCTGGCCAACATGCCAAGGCACTTAGACTTACTATGTCTAAAAGGTGAAGAAACACCTAAAATCCGGCCCTCGTTACCGAAAAATATTTTCCCAAGTAAATACGAGGCAAATGTGGCTTTTTCAAGGAGAAACCCCGTGAATTCGCACCAAATAGGGCGCGATAGGCGGAAAACCGAGCATTTTTCGGAAAATTGCACGAATTTAAGGAATTACGAAGTAAAGCTTAAGTAAAGTTGCGGGTATTATTTGGCCCGGGATGTTTAACTTGAGGCAAACATCCCGAGAATCAGAGATCGAACTGCTGAAGTGTGAATTGAAGTGCAAGCTGCAACCCGTCTTGCGCTATGCCGTGGCCGGTGCCTTTCGAAATATGGGTATAGACTTCATAACCAACCTTGGTGAGCGCATCTGCGGCTTCGGGCATCGATTGAGGCGGCACAACTTCATCTGAATCGCCGTGGATCAGCAAAATTGGCATCCGGCTGATCGCTTCTACTTCCAAGGCTTCCGGTGCCATCAAGCGCCCTGAAAAACCAATAACGCCTGCCACTTCATCCTCACGCCGTGGGGCAACATGGAGCGCCATCATCGTGCCTTGCGAAAACCCCACCAAAATGGTGTCAGCGGCTTCAATCCCTTCAGCCGCCATGGTTTCGTCAAGCCATTCGTTCAGCAAGGCAAAAGCGCTCGCCATGCCCTCGCTGGCCTCCGCCTCGGAAGAGCCGTCGAGCCACGGGATCGGAAACCACTGGTAGCCCATCGGGTTGCCCGTACAGCGCTGTGGGGCATTGGGTGCGTGGAAAACCACATCCGGCAAATGCTCGGCCAAAGGGTCCGCTAGCCCGATCAGGTCATTTCCGTCGGCGCCATAGCCGTGCAGGAATACCATCAAATAGCGCCCGTTGCCAGATTTCGCCGCCGCCGTGGTCCGCTGAGTTCAGCCATGTCAGGAGATTCCTTCTCTATCTTTGATGACGTGGTAATAGGCCCAAAGAAGGCGGGCCGCAACCGCCCTCCACGGGGCCCACGCCTCGGCCATAATTCGCAATTCTTTGTCTTTTGGCCGCTCGTCCAGCCCGAAAAGAACTTTGGCCCCTTCCTGAAGCGCCAGATCTCCCGCGGCAAATACATCCGCGCGCCCAAGGCTGAACATCGCGTAAATCTCAGCGGTCCAAACCCCGATCCCTTTTACCGCTGTTAACTCGCGAACCACCGTTTCGGCGCGCTGGCGGCGCAAGCCTTCAAAATCAATGCGACTTTCGGCCAGCGCCTTGGCGTACCCCGCCTTTTGTTTCGAAAGGCCGAGCGCGCGCAGGTCTTCTGTGTCCAACGCCAAAATCTTCGGGGCGGAAATTGCGCCGGCAGCTTCGAGTTTGGCCCATACACCCCGTGCTGCCGCGACCGATATCTGTTGCGAAACAATCGCGGATAACAAGGCATCAAATCCACCGTTGCGCCGCCGCAGGGGGAGGGGGCCTGTTAGCAAGAGCGCTTCTGCAAAGCGAGGCTCACGTGCGGCGAGCCAAGCCGCACCCTCGGCGACATCCGCATCGGTTTCGATCAATCTTTCATCCATTGCCGCACCCCTGAATTTGCCTCTGGCCAATCGCCATACACGGGCATACAAAAAGCACCATGACACATGTAGCAAATGATTCAATCGCCAAACGCAATCTGGTTGTGCTGATCGCGGCCCAAGCGATTCTAGGTAGCCAGATGAGCATCACCTTCATTCTGGGGGGACTGGCAGGGCAATACCTGTCTCCCAATCCCTGTTTGGCAACGCTACCCATTTCGCTGATTATTCTCGGCTCGATGCTCACCGCGCCGGTTATGGCGACGGTCATGCAAAAACACGGGCGCCGCGCCGGTTTTATGCTCGGCGTTGTCGCGGGTGGCCTGAGTGCCGCCATTCAGGTCTATGCGCTTTACATCCAGTCCTTCGAGCTATTNTTGATCGGCGGGTTTTTGACCGGTGTCTATATGTCNGCGCANGGNTTTTACCGCTTTGCCGCCACGGATATGGCCTCCCCCGCCTTTATGCCCAAAGCCATCTCCTGGGTTATGGCGGGCGGCCTGCTGGCGGCCATAATCGGCCCGCAACTGGTGAAGCTCACACAGGATATGCTCGCGCCNGTCCCTTTCGCCGGAGCTTACCTCACCGTAATTGCGCTTAACATTATTGGTATTTTCCTCTTTATGGCGCTCAAAATTCCGAAGCCAAAGNCGGTTGAGCGCGGGCAGTCCAGCGGCCGAACCCTCATGCAGCTTTTGCGCACGCCTCAAATTGCGGTTGCGATGATTAGCGCCATGGTTGCCTATTCGCTGATGAATCTGGTGATGACCTCAACACCGCTCGCCGTTGTTGGCTGCGGCTTCGAAACCGATCAAGCCGCCGATATCGTTTCGGCCCACGTGCTTGCCATGTACGTGCCTTCTTTCTTCACCGGTTATTTGATCACCTGGTTTGGGGTGCGCAAAATTATCGCGCTTGGCCTCGCAATTCTTGCCGGAGCCGGTTTGGTTGCGCTGAACGGTGTTGAGTTGGAGAATTTTTATATCGCCCTGATCCTGCTTGGCATCGGCTGGAACTTTGGCTTCATTGGCGGCACAACCATGCTCGCCGCTTCGCACACGCCCGAAGAACGTGGCCGTGTGCAAGGGCTGAATGATTTTATGGTTTTTGGTATGGTAACGCTGGCCTCTCTCAGTTCAGGCGGGTTGATGAACTGCTCGGGCGGCTCCGCCGAGGAAGGCTGGCAGGCGGTTAATTTGGCGATGCTGCCTTTGCTGGCATTGGCGGGTGGCGCTCTGATCTGGTTTGCGGTGACCGGAAAACATAGAGAATCCACACTCAACTAGTCTCGTGGTTACTTTTGGGTGCCGATGGGCTTTGGCTAAATCGGAAAAACCCTGTTCAATCCGGCTACGATTGGCCTTAAACAGGGTCCTGAAACAGGAAGGACCAATTTCATGCCGGATTCTCGCCCGCTCAAGGGTTTAAAAATTGTCGAATTTGCAGGGCTTGGCCCGGCTCCCTATGCTGGCCAGCTTTTGGCGGATCTGGGTGCGGAAGTTGTGGTGGTTGATCGTCCGACGCGCGGAGAAATCGCGCTCCAGAAAACGGTTAACCGGCGTGGAAAGCGCTCAATCGTTATTGATCTCAAAGCGGAACGTGGCCTTGCTCTGGCGGCGCAGCTTGCCGAAAATTCCGATATTCTGATAGAGGGCAATCGCCCCGGTGTGATGGAAAGGCTCGGGCTCGGGCCAGAGGTGTTGCTTCAGAAAAATCCGAAGCTGATCTATGCGCGCATGACCGGTTGGGGCCAAACCGGCCCGATGGCGCAGCAGGCCGGGCATGATATTAACTACCTTTCCCTGACCGGCGCTCTGCAGGCGATGGGTGATTCCGACAGGCCACCGCCACCGCCGCTCAACCTTGTGGGTGATTTTGGTGGCGGTTCGATGTTTTTGATCATGGGCATTTTGGCTGCGCTTCATTCAGCGAAGTCCACCGGCAAGGGGCAGGTCGTGGATGCCGCAATCGTTGACGGCGTGAATTCGATGATGGGCATGTTTTTCGGGTTACATGCAGCGGGGCGTTGGGAGCCCGAAAGGCAAAGCAACTGGCTAGATGGTGGCGCCCCTTATTACCGGTGCTACCGCTGTTCTGACGGGCGCTTTATCGCGGTGGGCTGCATCGAGGCCAAGTTTTTTGCCGAAATGCTGGAGATATTGTCAATCGACCCCGAAGAATTTGGCCCGCAAAATGACCCCTCTTTCCACAAGGCACAAATGACGCGGCTCGAAACCGTCTTTGCACAACATCCAATGGCCCATTGGCAACAGGTTTTTGCGGGCAGTGACGCCTGCGTAACGCCAGGTGCTCAGATATGACGAGGTGGAAGATGACCCGCATATGGCAGCGCGCCATGCGTTGGAACCAGCGGACGGGATCAGCCAGCCTGCCGTGGCCCCGCGATTTGAATCTCCGATCCAAGTACCGCATGAAATGCCGCAAGACGGCGAGGACACACTTAAAATTCTGGAAGAATTGGGCGTTGAGGATATTGACGCTTTGCTCGAACTGAACATCGTCCGGCGGGCCTAGATGGAACTACGGGATCAGGAAATCAGTATTGTCGGGGCCGGAATTGGCGGGCTGGCTGCCTCTGTGGCGCTGGCGCAAAAAGGCGCGAGGGTTAAGGTTTATGAGCAGGCTGTAGCGTTGGGTGAAGTTGGTGCCGGATTGCAGATCAGCGCAAACGGTGTCGCTGTGCTCGAAGCGCTCGGTCTTCGCGAGGCCGCTGCGCAGTTGGCCAACGCACCCGAAGCGATTGTTCTGCGCGACTATCGAGGTGGTGAAGTTTCCCGCCTGAAAATGGGTGCAACGGCAGAGGCGCGATACGGGCGCCCCTACTGGCAATTCCATCGCGCAGACCTTCTCCGGATATTGGAGGAAGGGGCGCGTTCCGCCGGTGTTGAACTGGTTTTTGATCACCAGCTGAGCGGGCTTTCCTCCAACGAAGCCGGTGTTTTGATGGAGTTTGAAGACCGCGAGCCGGTTTTGACCCCAAGCCTGATTGGCGCAGACGGAGTGCGCTCCAAGGTGCGTACCCTGGCGTTCAAAGGGCAGGCAGCCACCTTTACGGGGCAGGTTGCGTGGCGTGGTTTGGTCCCGGCTGAGCGTCTGCCACGGGGGCTTTTTGAAAATGCCGCTCAGGTGTTTATGGGCAAGGGCCGCCATCTGGTTGTTTATCCCCTTCGCGGCGGTACGCTGATCAACTTCGTTGCCGTGGAAGAACGCGCAGACTGGGCCGAGGAAGGGTGGAACATACCGGATTCACCGGAGAACTTGAGGGCCGCCTTTAAGGGCTTTGCCCCCGCCGTTCAAACCCTGTTGAGCGCGGTTGACGAAACCTTCCTCTGGGGCTTGTTTAATCATCCCCCCTTGCCGCGTTGGGCAGATGGGCGCATCGCGCTTTTGGGGGATTCCTGCCACCCGATGCTGCCGTTTGGCGCAAGGCGCCGTTATGGGATTGGAAGATGCCTATGTGCTGGCGCAAAACCTATCCGTGGCCAGTACGTTTTCGGAGGGGTTTGATAGCTACGAGAAGGCCCGCAAATCCAGAGCCACACGGGTGCAAAACGGCGCGGCCCGCAACGCTTGGTCTTATCACCTGCGCAACCCGGCCTTTCGCGGGGCCGCTCATAAAGTGTTATCCCTAGTGCCAAGCGGAGCCTTGCTGCGGCAGTTTGATTGGCTCTATGGTCATGACGTGACAAAACGGGGATAGGCGACAGCATGGTGAAATATCTGATATTGATAACTTGGTTGCTACCTGTTTCAGCAATATCCGGTAGCTTTCCCGTGCTGGGTTCAGGCCGCGATGGTTGTGAATCCCTTTGGATCGAGCGGAATCAGATCATCAATACCGCCGGGTATTGCTTCGAAACCGTACTTGGCCAGTCGGTTTTTGATAACAGTGATTGCGTCCCCGGTGCCGTTGCTCTGCCTGAGACATCCCTCGACAGAATTTCACAAATTGAGCGGGCCGAGGGGCCGCGTGCCTGTGATATCAACACAGAAATGGCTCTCCTCACCGTGAATGGCCGTTATGGCCCGCTACGCTTTGGCATCGGGGCCATCCAGCTGGGCCGCTGGCCAAATGTTCTGGCTGAGATGGATGTATTTCCGCGCGAGTCTGGCCGCGAGCGAAGCTGCACCGTAAGCGGGCTTTCAAACAGCGGCGACGGCTTTTTGGCACTGCGAAGCGGCCCCGATGTGCGCTATCCGCAAATTGGTCAGTTGTTCAATGGTGACCGTGTGGTTTCAACCTCGGTCTGTATGGGGCGGTGGTGCTTTTCAGATTCGGTCCGGATCGGCAACGTACAGGAAAGCCTGAACGGCTGGTTCCATGCCAACTGGTGCGAGTAAGGCTGTAAGCTGATTACGCTTCAAGCTCTATCCAGATCGGCACATGGTCGGAAGGCTTTTCCCGCCCCCGCATATGCCGGTCTATATCGCAGGATTGCAGCTTGTCTGCCGCTTGCGGCGAAAGCAAAAAATGATCGATCCGGATGCCGTTATTGCGGTTCCAGGCCCCGGCTTGAAAATCCCAGAAAGTATAGGTGAGCGGGGCAGGGTTTAGGGCGCGCAAAGCGTCGGTATAACCGAGGTTGAGCACCTTGCGAAAAGCGCTCAGGCTTTCAGGGCGGTAGAGCGCATCGCCCTCCCAGTCTTCGGGTTGATGGGCATCTTCGGGCTGCGGGATGATGTTGTAATCCCCCGCCATAACCACGGACTCTTCGCTTTCCAGCAGCGCTTGTGCGTGGCTGTGCAAGCGCGCCATCCATGCCAGTTTATAGTCAAACTTTGGGCCGGGCACCGGGTTGCCATTCGGCAAATAGAGGCAGCAAATACGCACGGTATTGATGGTCGCTTCGATCCACCGCGCCTGTTCGTCGCTCTCATCCCCCGGCAGCCCCCGCACCACATCCTCGATCGGGAATTTCGACAGAATCGCCACGCCATTAAAGCTTTTCTGCCCGTGGGTTTCGATGTTGAATCCAAGGTCTTCAATAGCTTCACGCGGGAAGGTCTCGTCCATCGACTTGATCTCTTGCAGCAGGGCCACGTCCACATCGCTCTCTTTGAGCCATTCCAACAAACGGGGTTGGCGAGCTTTGATCCCGTTGATATTAAAAGAAGCGATTTTCATAAGAGACTCCGAAGGTTTTGGGGTATGCTATTGGGCATCAGAGCAATAGGCAAGGAGCCAGAGAGCTTGGACAATAAGGAAGCGCGACCCGCGCGGAGAAAGCCGCGCAAGGTCAAAGTATTTGGTGAAAGAAATACCGGAACTCGGGCCGTCCTGAAGATGCTGCGCAATCTGAAAGGGGTATCGGTTGGATTTCCGCATGCCAACCAGCCTGATCTAGAAGCGCTTCTTGAAAAAGTTGAAAATACATGTAGCGGGTTTGCGCTAGAGCTATACCGCGACGCCCTTGAAGACGAGCGGCGGCGAAGGCTGGTAGCTGTAAACGCATGGAAGCACGCGGCGCCTGTGATGGATGACAGCTACGCTGCGTGGGACGCATCAACCCTGTTTCTGGTCAGGGATCCTTATAGCTGGATTGTATCCTTCACGAACCGCCCTTACCACACGCGGGCGCCCAAGCTGGAATCCCCCGAAGAATTCCTTTGCCGCCCGTGGATGACCCTGCAAAGAGACAATACGGCACCTGTCCTGAACTCGCCAATGTGCCTTTGGAACGAAAAGCTGCGGGCCTACAGAGCTTTTGCCGATCAAGGGGCTATACCCTCAACCGTNCTTCATTTCGAAGACTTCGTGCTTGATCCTGTAGGCGCTCTCGGGCGCTCGCTTCAAACATTCGGAATTGATCACGCGGCATTGGCCGAAGTTGAAACAGCCACCAAGACAGGAGGTATGGAGCGTGCTGAAAGGCTGGCCTATTATACCGATCAACGCTGGAAGGCCAAATTGACAATAAAAGCCGCAACACTGGTAAATGAGCTGGTCGATTGGGAAATCGCCCGGCATTTCGGGTACCAAAAACGGGACCCCGACGAGTTTTCGGCCTGAGGGTTATGTCTGCCCAAAAGGCAGCGGTTACATCGAAAAGCTGGTCCCGCAACCGCAACTGGAGGTCGCGTTGGGGTTGTTAATCACAAATCTTGCGCCAATAAGCTCGGCCGTGAAATCA
>JGI24723J26617_10003062_pt1 | contig 12444 bp, 12 predicted proteins | sample Cruoilmetagenom6_FD_26617 | JGI IMG/M metagenome (IMG submission 26617) | reverse complement strand
ATTAGCCACGACCTGCCGGTGGTGCGCCAAATGTGTGACCGCGTGGCGGTAATGAAGAATGGGCAATTGGTGGAAGTTCAGGACACCGAAACCTTGTTTAACGCCCCCCAACACCCGTATTCCAAAGAGCTTTTGTCGCTTATGCCGCGCCTTGACGGTTTGGCAACCAAGGGTATTGCCGCCCAGCTTTCATAGGTCGGCAACGACAGTTTGCGCCAACAAACACAGGCAAACAGACATCAAAATTCACGGCCAGACGAATGATACCGGGCATGGTTGATAGATAGCCGTCGGCTTAGGGGTGGGTCTTGTCAAAGCAATAGTTGTGCCCTGCCCTTCGCGATTTGAAACCTTCTGATACCAACCGAATGCGGTCAATTTGCATTTCTGGTGGCCTGCCTGCTGTCAGCAATTTCAGAAAAATATTGACGCATCGCGAATCTNAATACAGTATGAATTCAGATTAAATTCAATTTGGCTGCNCTAGTAGTAGATATGTGAGGTTGCGTGAACCACCAGCAACAAAAACCACCCCAGACGCAATTAGACGAAAACGCCCCCTTGGCCGGGGTCCGGGTTCTGGAATTCGGACATTTCGCAGCCGGCCCCTATGCAACAATGTTGCTTGCCGACTGGGGCGCAGATGTCGTGAAAGTAGAGCCGCCAAAAGGCGAACCACTGCGACACTGGCCCCCGCTCGTTGGCCAAGAAGACTCGCCCTTTGGAATGAACTTTGCCATCCTTAACCGCAACAAGCGGTGTGTGGATATCGACCTGAAGGACCCCGCCGGGTTGGCCCGCGCAAAGGAACTGTGCGACAAGGCCGATATCATTGTCGAAAACTACAGACCCGGTGTGCTTGGCAAGCTTGGTTTGGGCTTTGAAGATGTGGTCAAAACCAATCCCGACATCGTTTATTGTTCCCTGACGGGCTACGGGCAAACCGGCCCATTTAAAGATCGCGGTGCATTTGATGTCGCCATTCAGGCCGCAAGCGGCATCATGAGCGTCACCGGAGAAGAAAAAGGCCCCCCTTCTAAATGTGGGGTCGCCCTGGCCGATTACGGCACCGGCGCTTTCGCCGCGCTGGCATGCGTCACAGCGCTTCGCCGAGCCGAAAAGACCGGTCAGCCGGGAAACGTGGATGTGTCGATGTATTCTTGCATGGTGTCGCTGGCCAACCTGCAAACCAGTGAATACTGGGGCGCAGGCGACGTGCCCAAAAGGCTTGGGTCGCGCCACCCTAAGGCTGCGCCATATCAGGCCTATCTTGGGGCTGACGGCAAATGGTTCATACTTGCCGCCGGCAGCGACCGGCTTTGGCATCGTGTGTGCGAAGCCGTCGAAGCTCCGGAACTGGCAGACGATCCGAAATACAAAACTGCGGGCGCAAGAGCCGAAAACCAGTTGGAACTTGAAAAGGTGCTTGGGAACAAATTTTCCCAAAGCCCAACCGAGGTCTGGTTGCAGAAATTTGATTTGGCCAATGTTCCAGCGGCATCAATCAATGACTATTCAGAGGTCGTAAATTCCGAGCATGTCAAGGAAACCAACCTTGTTCATCAAATGGAACTGCCCGATGGCACNCAGGTTCCAACAGTTGGCAACCCGGTTAAACTGAGCGGTTTTGATTTCGGAATATTTGTGAACCCGGCGGATGTCGGTGCTCATAACGAAGAGATCGTTGCCGATTGGATTGGTAAAGAACATGTCTGAGCAGGTCTTAACCGTAGAGCAGCGCGGGGAAACCACCAGAATTCTGCGTCTGAACCGGCCAGATCGGGCGAACGCGATCAACGAAGAACTGACCAGACGCCTAACAGAAGAAATCGGCAAATGTTACTCGGATCAAACCAAACTTTTGATCCTCNAAGGCGAAGGTAAGCACTTTTGTTCCGGTTTTGATCGGCCGTCCTCCAGTGATGAAAAGCAACCAAACCCCAATGTTCTGGGGGTCAAAGTCGAAGCGATGCTGCAAATTCTGGCCGGTGCACCATGTGTAACGCTTGTCCATTCCCACGGCGCGGCAGTTGGTGCGGGTGCGGAAATTGTCGTCGCATGCGATTACCGCTGCGCGAGCGACGATGCGATGTTCATGGTTCCGGGGTTTCGCCTGATGGGCGTTTCTTTGGGCAATAGCCGTTTGGCCAAATGTATTGGCCCCGATCAGGCGATGAGAATGATCCTTCATTCAGACAAGATCGACAGCGCAAAGGCATTTGAGCTGGGGCTGGTGACGGATATCGTTCAGGCGGATGCGCTGGATGATTTCGTGACCCAGCTGGAACAAGCGCTGGACAACATCAAAACCGGCCTTAAGTTCAATCAAAGCATCCGTCTATCAGGCAAACAACCGGAAACCTGGTAGTTATGCGTTTGAAGGTCCGGCGCATAAGGCATCAGTTTAGGAATTAAAAAAACCGCGCGAAGTTAATTTAGGGAGAATAGCCAATGGGTGCTGACGATAGAAGTTCAGTCAATATCATGATCCACAACGCATGGTATGCGGCCGGATTATCGGTGGATTTTGAAGTGGAGAAGCTAGAGAAACGCACTATTTGCGAAAAAGCGATGGTGTTGTGGCGGTCCGCAGAAGGCGAAGTTGTCGCACATGATGACCGTTGCTGCCACAAGCGCATGCCAGTTTCGGCAGGCCGGTTTCTTGAGGGGGGTATCCTTGAATGCCCCTATCATGGCCTTTGCTTTGATGCGACCGGCGCATGTGTAAGTATTCCGTCGGCTCCGGATGCCCCAATCCCCAAACGCGCGCGCCTGTTGCCCTTTACCGTTAGGGAAAAGGATGGCGTTGTCTGGGTCTGGCCGGGCGACCCGGACGCGATTGGCGATATCGAACCGATTGACACGCCGGAAATTGCCTCGCCGGATTGGGATACCATCCACGGCGATCTTTTCGTCAAAGGCAACTCGGTTCTGATGATCGAAAACGTCCTTGACCTGACCCATTTTTATCCGCTGCACGGAAATTCGATTGGTCAATATGCCGACACCCAGATCGATTTTGAAGTCGAAACAGGTGAAATTGGCGGCAGCGGCTTTGTCAGGACGTCGCGCGACGTGGACAGTTATCCGCAATCAGAGGGCTTTCAGGATCTTCTTATTCACGAAGTCGCTGACAGTTCCAGTTCCCAAACCGTGATTGGACCCGGCGTTCTGATAGCAAAACGCACCAATTGGCCAGCCGGCGGCCGGGCCAAAAACGAAGACCCCAAAGAGCTGGTGAATTATCACCTGTTCGCGCCTCATGATCGTGCATCCCACAAATACACCTACGTCGTGAATATGCCCAAAAATCAAATGTGCGGATCGGACCCGAACAAACGCGGTGTGGACCGCGCCAAAGAGTTTTTCCCGTCCGTGTTCGAAGAGGATGTCTGGGCGATAGAGATGCAGCAGAAAATGTGTGAGGTGCCCAATGGCGACTATGCCGAGGTCAACCTTGCGACCGACCTTGCGCTAGTCCGGGGTCGCAAAATGCTATTCGACTTATACGACAAAGAAGCCTGAAGAAGAATTGGTTCGGACACAAAGGCGTGCATAAGACCGTCGTGTCCGGACCAAAATATGCGCAGAGGGTCACATCGCATAACGTGCCTGCTCTGCCGATACCTATCTACCAAAGCCCATAAAAAATGGGCNTGTTTCGCCATGATGGCGATCAACAACAGGAAGGGAAGACATGAAAATGAAAAATTATTTTGCTCCAAAACTNGGCCGGACACTTGGAATGGCGGCTGTGGCCATCTCTATGAGTTTGGCACCGGCATCCGCCGCAGACTATCCGGAAATGAAGTTGAAGGTCGCGCACGCCCTGTCAGAAGCGTTTCTATGGGCTGATGTCGACAAATGGTTCTTTTCAGAACTGGAAGAACGCAGCGGCGGAAACATAACATCCCAGGTGTTCTGGAATGGTTCGCTGGTTGGTCCAAAGCAGGTTCTGGACGCTGTGGGCAAAGGCGGCATTCCAATGGGCGCCGATGCGCAAGGATACTATCCGACTGCGCTGCCTCTGAATACGATGCCAAACGCGCTTCTTGGGACACTTACGTTTGCCAACCCCGAGCATTCTTCGATCATCACACGGGAAATTTTTGAAAACTTCCCGGAGATGCAGGAAGAATTCAAAGCACTTGGTGTTTGGCCGCTGTATTTCCACGCAGTTCCAAGTTTCCGGGTTGCTTGTACCAAGCCGATTGCTACAGTCGATGACTTTCGCGACAAAAAGATGCGCCAATTCAGCGCCTATCACCCCAAAGTCTGGTCATCGGTTGGTGCGGTTGGCGTGACAGTTCTGCCGGCTGAGATTTATGAAGGTCTGCAGCGTGGCCGTCTTGATTGCGTTTTCTACGACTACAGCTCGATCCTCGGTCAGAAGATGTATGAAGTCGCCCCCTATGTCAGCACCGCCAACTTTGGCGCGGGTTCAACCTGGCCGCTGGTTGTAAACTACGATCTGTATTTCAATGAATGGTCAGACGACGTGCGTAATCTTGTGACCGATATTGCCAATGAAACCTCGGCACGCAGCGTCGCAGTTGCCGAAGCCAGAGCCAAGGAATCGCTTGACGAATTGGCTGCGTTGGACGGCGTGACGATCGTCGAGTTTTCGGATGAAGAGCAAGCAAAGATGGTTGAAATGATGCCAGACTTTATTGATCTTTGGGTTGCCCAGCAGGAGGGAACCGATCGCCATGACGTTGCAAAACGGATCGGTGAGTACGTGAAAACGCGCGCCAAAGAACTGGCCGGCGGCTAACGCTCGGTTTCGGAACTCTTCGTTTCCGAAAGGCTAAAACTGTCGGCGGCGCGGTCCTGTTCCGGTCCGCGCCGCCGGTGGCCAAAAGTTCAGTAAATTTTCGCACGGCATAACAGCGACTTGTAAAAAAGGTCCTATTCGCATTCTGATCGTATGGCGTCAGGTAAATTCTGGCGTCCGATCAATGCAAAAAAAGGGCCCCAACAGTCACGTGAGCTAATCGAGCAACCTAATTTTTCTGAAGGGTGGGTAAGAAAATGGGAAAATATTTCAGTAACACCTTGTGGATGACCGTCCTGATTGCCGGGCTATGTATGTTTCTAATTTTGACCATCGGCACGCTGGATGTTCTTGCCTATCTGCTTTTCAAAAGCCCATTCTCTGGGGCCAATGAAATTGTAGAGGTCGTGTTGGCGGTATGTGTTGCAATGGCCATTGTCTCTGCCCATTACACGCATAGTCACGTGAGAGTGGATATCATATCCGAGAACTTTCCGAAAAAAGTCAATTCAGTGGTGGATATTTTCGGCCGGTTTCTGGGCGCGGCCTGCACGTTCGCGCTTGCNTATGGATCATGGAAGCTAACCATCGACAGCGTTCTAGAACGTGAAACGGCCATCACCTTGTATAGTTTCCCAATTTATCCGGGAAAAATTCTGTTTTCGACCGGACTAACGATTGCCGCAGTGGAATCGATCCGGCAGTTTTTTACAGCTTGTCTAAGACGGCACGACCGGCTGAGCGGACCGATAAACATGTCAGTTCAGTCGATGGGAGACTAAGAATGTCTGAAGAAATCTTTCTGGGCTTAGCNGGAATTGTNTCNGTCCTTCTGATCGGCGCTATTGGTGTTCCGGTTGCCTTTTCACTTATGACGGTTGGCATCGTCGGGCTTTGGATCGTCGGGGGGGCCGATTTTCTGGAATCCTCGCTAAAATTCCTGCCCTATACCGTATTAAGCAATTACACCTTCGCGGTTATTCCAATGTTCCTATTAATGGGCGCACTTGCGTCGGTGGCGGGCATAACAACCGAACTTTACGCGTTTGCCAACAGGCTGTTGGGGCGCGTCCGTGGCGGGCTGTTGATGGCGACGGTCGTTGCATCTGCGATATTTGCGGCGATCTCGGGCTCTACCATTGTGAATGCCAGCGTGTTCACACGTATCGCCCTGCCGGAAATGAAAAAATTCGGCTATGATCTGGGTGTCAGTGCAGGTTGTATTGCCGCAGCGGGAACGTTTGCGGCCCTGATCCCCCCATCAATCAGTCTGGTCATTGTCGGCCTTTTGACCGAGGCATCAATCGGGGCGCTGTTAATGGCCGGCATCATACCCGGCATTCTGACGGCCGTTATTTACATCATCGGCATTGCGGCACTTGTGCGGATTAAACCATCCATTGCACCCAGAGGCGTTCCCGACCTGCCCGACATTTCTGCCTTTAAATCATTCCTAGGCATCGCCCCGGCTTTGTTGCTGATGTTCATCGTGTTGGGCGGCATCTATACGGGGATCATGTTCCCCTCGTCTGCTGGCGCTGTTGGCGCGGCCGGTGCACTGCTGATCGCCCTCGCGAAACGGAAAATGAATTTCCAAAAATTCTGGTTTGTCGTGCGCTCATCGGCCGGCTCTACGGCCACCTTGTTTTTCATCGTCATTGGCGGGTTGTTTTTTTCGCGCTTTCTGACGTTTGGCGGGTTCATCCATGAAATTACCGCGCTCGTGTCATCCTGGGAAATGACACAAACCCAGTTCCTTTTGGTTTTGTCGGTTGTCTATCTGATATTGGGGATGTTTCTGGACACATTATCAATCCTGCTGATTACAATCCCATTCCTGTTTCCTGTGGCAGTCAGCCTGGGCATCAATGAAATCTGGTTCGGGATTTTGATCGTAAAACTGATTGAAATCGCCGCAATTTCACCGCCCGTTGGGTTGAATTTATTTGCGGTGATGGGCGCGTCTGAAAAACAGGTGTCTTCAAAGGCCATCATGACCGGCGTGCTTCCGTTCATTTTTCTGGAGTTGATTACACTGGGATTGCTTATCAGTTTCCCGGCAATCGCAACCTGGCTGCCTTCTGTGATGATGTAGGGACAGCAAATGAAGATTGGCGTTTTTGCCTCTGCGACCAAGCGATCATCAGAACAAGTTTCTTTCACAAAATGGTCGACAATAATGGAACTTTCGAAATGTCAGAAATAACCCAGATCAGCGCAGACAGTTGTGAAATTGCCATCGGCGGGGCGCATGATCTGCACGCTGCGACAGAGGCACTGTGTGGGCAATTGCTTGATCTATATGATAGCCCCGTAAAGCTGGTTGTCTTTCGCGGCAGCGGTGACGATTTCTATTCCGCAAAAGCCCCAGAAAACCAAATTGATCCAAAAGACAGGTTTGCCTGCAACAAACAGGTCGAGCTTCTTTCTGATATACTATCGAAGGCACCGTTCTTTTCGCTATCTCTTGTCAATGGGCGGGTGGATGATATTGGCGCTGATATCGCCGTGGCGTGCGACTGGCGTCTGGTGTCAGACACAAGTCAGTTCTGCTTCGTTTCGCACAGGCGATGCGAAGACGTCACCAGCGCCACGCGTTTAAGCGAATTGATTGGCAGCTCGAAAGCTTTCGATACGATCCTAAGACGGCGTTCAATTGCCGCCCAAGAGGCAATTAAAACGGCCTGGCAATGCCTATTTCACAGCAAGAAGACATTGTGCAGGTCATTGAAACCCATGTTGAAAGAATAAAGAAAGAATCCATTACCATAATGCGCCGTGCGGTTCGCAATGCCTTTTCCAATGACAGTGACGTTGAACGCATTGTCGGCTCGTTAGCAGCCGCAAAAACAATAGACGTGGCCCCGATCTGACATTGCTATTGAAAACGGTCAGTCTTTCACCCGGCCAAATTTTGGCCCGGTCACCGTGACACAAAAAATGGCGGAACGACGACAAATATGACCCCCCGATACACCGCAAAAATTGCCCCAGACGCAAACGGCCGCACCGCAAGCGGCGGGGCAAAGCTATGAATGTTCCGGCCCGGTTTGCCAGCCTTGCTGTCTTTGTCGCCGTTCTGGGGCATGGATCGGCCGAATTTGTCGCCACAATGCCCACAATAACAGGCCCGGAACTTTCCGTTTGGCGCATTCTTTTGGGCGGTGCCGGGCTGATGGTTCTGGCCCTGTTGATCATCGGGCCCCGGGCGTTGTTTGCACCGCTGAAAACGGATGCATGGGAACTAACATGGCTGTCAGTCTGCGGTATGTCGGGTGCGTATTTTTCCTTTCACATCGCGATGGAAACCGCTTCGATCATTCAGGTCGCGACACTGATCACCACCACCCCGATTTTCGTCGGCATTGCCAACCTGATCGTCAATGGTCAGCGCCTGACTGCGGTCAAGATTGTCACCAGCCTGTTCGCATTTGTCGGTCTGGTATTCCTGATCACCGACGGGCTGTTGGAAAAACTGATTGGTGGGCAGGATTCAATAAAGGGCATATTGCTGGCGCTCAACAGTTCGGTGCTGGGGGCGTTCTTTGCGGTGCGCATAACGCCGCTGGTCAGCCGGCACGGTGTTCTTAGCGTCACCGCCCTTTCGTTGATGACCGCTGGCATTGGCCTGTGGATCGGCGTCGGGCTGATCTATGGCATCTGGGTTGCGCCGCACACATTGTTTAACCGACCGGCGGCAGATTTTTCGTGGATTATCGTATTGGCGTTCTGGAACACGACGATCTCTCAGTATTTGTGGCTGGGCGGTCTGGCAGCGTCGCCAGACATTACCCGTGCCAGCTATTTGTTCTACCTAAAACCGATCATCGCCGCCGGGNTGGCGATCATGATCCTGAACGACCAGATTTCCCTGCTACAGGTATGTGCGATCATTGTTGTGACCGGTTCGGTGCTGGTCGAGCTTTTCTGGCCGCGCATCATGATAGCGCGCGCAAGGTGGGGCAATCATGCCTAAAAAAATTGCAATCTACGCGCCAGAATCGGCGGCAAACCACAAGCAGGTCTGGTGTATCCGATGATCCGATATTATCTCACATATTTCGCAGCACGAAAATTGACGGCCAGCGGGCACTGTGAAAAAATAAGTTGGCAAGCCTGCCTATCGAGGAGTAGCCCGANCGTGGCCCATTTCCTTACAACGAAGTCTGAGGTTCACTTATGAAAACCAAGCACGGCGCTGTTCGCACCGAGACCTATGAACGGTTAAAGAAAGACATCATAGAAGGCCGGTACGCGGCCGGTGAACTTGTGCAAATATCCGAATTTGCGCGCGACCTTGGCGTTAGCCGAACGCCCGTAAGAGAAGCGCTTGGTGCTGCCGAACGCGACTTGTTGGTGGATTTGATCAATGGTCGCGGAGCAATCATTCGACCACTAAGCATGGACGAAATCATCAATATCAATCAGTTCCGGGAAGTTGTTGATGGTCTTGCAGCACGCCTATGTGCAAGATCGATACCGGCAGCGGCCATTGCCAACCTCAGGTCTGATTTTGAAAACTTGCTTGAACAACCAGACGCGGCCGAATCCGAGCGTCACAGTGAACTCAGCCACACGCTGCACAAAACCATAGCAGAATCCTGCGGCAACTGGGTTGTGCAAGCCCAATGGCAACATTTGGACACTGCATTTTCCCGGTTAAAGCAGAAAGGCTGGGAAACATGGCTTAACTCAGCGGACAGAAAAGAGATTTCATTGCGCCGTCTGAACGAACATTTAGAGATCATTGACGCAATCGAAAAGCGCGACCCGGACCGGGCGGAACAGGCCGCCAAAATCCACATTGTTCGAGCAACCAAGGATTTGTTGCAGTTTATGGGCGGCGCCNNNTAGCGGTGGTTTAGGCNGTCGAGGAAACCGATNACCCGGCCACGCTGCGCGCAGGATCATGACTGATGACGGAATGAACACAGGCATTCTGTATCGTGGAAAACGCAAGCCCTATGGCGCAAAACCTCCCGACGAGATCGCCGATCTGCAAGCAAGGCTTGAGGTCGGAACAGGGCCAGCGTCTGGGAAAACGGGACCAAAAGTCCTGCGTTTGCCCCCCCAACAAGCGCTGCCGCGAAATACACAGCCCTGTCTTATCGCTGCGGCCTAAAACCCCTTAGCACGCTGCTGGCTAGAAAAGTCAGTGCNGCGACGCACACAATTGATGGTCCGGCTGGTGTATCAAACACATAGGCCACCTGCAGGCCGACAATGGCCGACAGCACCCCAATCAATCCGGCCATGACGGCCATGCCTTCGGGTGTGCGCGACAAAGGTCGTGCTGCTGCGGCTGGTATGATCAGCAAGGCTGCGATCAGTAAGACCCCAACGACTTTGATCGCAACCGCCACCGTGATCGCCAGCGCAATCGTCAAAACCAATTGCTCGCGTTTCGGATTGATCCCACTGGCATAGGCCAGATCCTCGTTCAACGTGGACGTTAACAGGGCCGACCAGCGCCAGCCGATCAGCGCCACAACAAGTGCAGCCCCCCCCCAAATCACCCCAAGGTCCCCGCGCGACACAGCCAGGATATCGCCAAATAGATAGGCCATAAGATCGATCCGCACGCCCGAGATAAACGACACAGCAACAAGCCCAAAAGCAAGCGCTGAATGCGCAAGGACCCCCAGCAAGGTGTCCATCGCATAGCCTCGGCCGGAGAGGATGCTGACCGTCAGTGCCATCAGCAAAGCCACAGCCATCGTCCCAACGAAAATCGACATCGAGAACGCCAGTGACAAGGCAACACCAAGGATCGCCGCATGCGCCGTGGCATCGCCGAAATAGGCCATACGCCGCCACACCACGAAGCACCCCAAAGGTGCGGCCGCAAAGGCCACGCCAATCCCGGCCAGCGCAGCGCGCACCATAAAATCATCAAGCATTATTCAGCGGCCTCTGTGTGGTCATGGTCATGGTCATGTTCGTGGTCGTGGTCGTGGTCGTGGCCGTGATCGTGTTCATGCCGGTAAAGCGCCAATGCCCCGCCTGTTCCTGTTCCGAACAAGGCCCGGTATTCTGGGGCAGATGCGACGACTGCTGGCGTGCCTTCACAGCAGACATGGCCGTTCAGGCAGATGACACGGTCAGATGCGCTCATGACGACATGCAGTTCGTGGCTGATCATCAGGACAGCGCAGCCGGTTTCTTGGCGCACATGCTCGATCTGTTGATAAAAAGAGGCCGAGCCCCTTTGGTCCAACCCCTGCGTGGCCTCGTCCAACAACAGCAGATCAGGTTCTCCGATCAGGGCGCGGGCCAGCAACACGCGCTGAAACTGCCCACCAGACAGTTGCGAAAGCTGCGCTTTGGCCATATTTGGCACGCCCGCCTGAGCAAGCGCTTGTGTAATGTCGGTGGCGGTAACGCCCCCCGGTAGCTTAAGAAATCTTGCCACTGTGATGGGCAACGTCTCATCTATATGCAGCTTTTGCGGAACATACCCGATTTTCACACCGTCGCCCTGAATAACGCGACCCTGTGATGGCTTCACCGCCCCGATAATTGCGCGCAACAGACTGGTCTTGCCCGACCCGTTCGGCCCAACAATCGTAACGATTTCACCCCGCTCGACACGCAACGATACATGCGACAGCACAGTCCTTGCGCCATAGCGCACGCTAAGATCTTTGACTTCGATAAGGCTCATGCGTCAGCCTTAACAATACAGGCCGGGCAGACACCTTCGGCCTCGACCACGGTCCGTTCTATCCGAAAGCCGCTGGCGCGGGCGGCATCCCCCAAAGCACCGCGCGCCGGGGATGACTGAGTTTCTGCAACGGCATCGCACAGGCGACAGATCATGAATGCTGGCGTATGGGATTGGCTGGGATGGACGCAGGCGATGAAGGCATTCAAGCGTTCGATCTTATGGGCCAGACCATTCGCCACCAGAAAATCCAGCGCGCGATAGGCCACAGGCGGTTGCGATCCAAAACCGCCTTCGCGCAGCCGGTCCAAAATCGCGTAAGCCCCAAGCGCGCGATGCTCTTGCAGCAAAATCTCAAGCACCTTGCGCCGCACAGGCGTAAACCGAAGCCCCTCTGCAGCACAACGCACCTCGGCAGCGCCAAGCGCCTCACTCACACATAGATCATGGTCATGATGCATGAACCCAAGTGAGCCGCCGTTTGTGTTAGTGTCTGCCGCCATGTTTATACATTTCGCCTATTGTAATGTTATTACATTATACCTATAAGGCATGTAATGTTATAAAATCACATAGAGGTTCAAATGTCCAGAAAGATTCTGACACTGTCATTCACTGCCGCCATGGCTGGCGGAGCAGCAATTGCCGAAGTGCCGCAGGTGGCTGTTGATATTGCCCCCGTACACTCATTGGTTGCGCGGGTTATGGCTGGTGTCGGCACGCCCGATCTGATTATTCAGCCCGGTGCAAGCCCGCATGAATACAGCCTGCGCCCATCTGAGGCAGCAGCGCTGCAGGGCGCAGACCTTGTATTTTGGATTGGCTCCGATCTGACACCATGGCTGACCGATACAATCCAGACTTTGGCAACGGATGCGGCCGTGACAGCGCTACTGGAAACAGATGGCACGATTGAGCTGGAATACAGGGAAGGCGCTTTGTTCGAGGCCCATGACCACGACGAGCATAGCGATGAAGATGGTCACGACGATGACCATGATGACGA
>JGI24723J26617_10003060_pt1 | contig 12448 bp, 10 predicted proteins | sample Cruoilmetagenom6_FD_26617 | JGI IMG/M metagenome (IMG submission 26617) | reverse complement strand
TCACTCTGCTGAACGAACGTGATGGCGGCATCGGCGGCGAAAAGATCAAGCTGCTGGAATGTGAAACCGGCTATAACACCGAAAAAGGTGTGGAATGCTATGAATCGGTCAAGGGTGAAGGCGCGTTGGTNATTCAGCCGCTGTCCACNGGCATCACCTATCAGTTGATCCCGAAAGTGACGGCTGACGGCATCCCGATGCACTCGATGGGTTATGGCCGGACATCGGCCAAGAACGGCGAAGTGTTTCGTGGCATCTTTAACTATCCTGCCAACTATTGGGATGGCGCATCGGCTGCTGTGAACCACATCATGGATGTGGATGACATCAAAGGTAAGACCATAGCGCTGGTCTATCACAACTCGGCCTACGGCAAAGAGCCGATCCGGACCTTGGAAGAGCTGTCCAAAAAGCACGATTTCAACGTCACCCTTATTCCGGTGGATCACCCCGGTCAGGAACAGAAATCGCAGTGGCTGCAAATCCGCCGCGAAAAGCCTGATTATNNNCTGCTGTGGGGCTGGGGCGTGATGAACCCGGTTGCCATCCAGGAAGCGGCCAACATCCGCTACCCGATGGATCATCTGATCGGTGTCTGGTGGTCCGGGTCTGAAAATGACGTTCTGCCGGTTGGTGCTGGTGCGGATGGCTATAAATCCCTGACGTTCCACGGTGTGGGTATGGATTACCCGATTTTCGACGACATCAAGAAATATGTTGTCGATGCCGGCAAAGCCGCAGGTGCAGGCGATCAGCTGGGTACGGTTCTGTATGACCGGGGCATGTATGCCGCGATGCTGGCCGCCGAAGCTGTGAAAACTGCTCAGGAACTCCACGGCACAAAGGCAATCACCGCAGCACAGATGCGTGATGGCATGGAAGCTTTGGAAATCAACGAGGCGAAAATGGCTGCGGCCGGGCTTCCGGGCTTTGGTCCAGAGTTCAAAGTGTCCTGCCAGGAACACGGCGGCAACGGTTTTGTCGGTGTGGCCCAGTGGGATGCAACGGCTGGCAAGTGGAACGTGATCTCCGATTATGCCCAGTCTGATCAGGANGTGCTTGGTGCATTGGTTGCCGAGGATTCAGCGGCCTATGCAGCTGAAAACAACATCACTCCGGGTTGTAACTGATCCGCGTGGCACGACCACTCCGGGCTTGACCTGGGGTCTTGCGAAAACCAGGCGCGGCGGATCGTCGCCGCGCCTACCTATAACCCGAGGAGGTCCCGGATCAGTTTCGGGACACATCAAGGACAAGCCCGTTATGCTCGATACTGCCAAAACCGCCAAAGTGCAGGCCGATATTCTGCTTGAGGTCAACAATATCGAAGTGATCTATAATCACGTGATCCTTGTTCTTAAGGGCGTCAGCCTGAACGTGCCCAAGGGCGGCATCACCGCATTGTTGGGCGGCAATGGCGCTGGCAAGTCAACAACGCTCAAGGCCATTTCCAACCTTCTGCATTCAGAACGCGGCGAAGTGACCAAAGGTTCGATCAAATATCGCGGCGAGGACGTACACGCCACTGACCCGGCCGAGATGGTCCGCAACGGCGTGATCCAGGTGATGGAGGGTCGCCATTGTTTTGAGCACCTGACCGTCGAGGAAAACCTGCTGACCGGATTTTATACCCGTAAGGATGGCAAGGGCGCGATGGCCGCCGACCTTGATATGGTCTATCAGTATTTCCCCCGTTTGAAGGAACGCCGCCGCTCTCAGGCTGGCTATACCTCGGGCGGCGAACAGCAGATGGTGGCGATTGGCCGCGCGCTGATGTCCAAGCCGGAAACCATACTGTTGGACGAACCTAGCATGGGGCTTGCTCCGCAGTTGGTCGAAGAGATTTTCGGGATCGTCAAGGATCTCAACGAAAAGGAAGGCGTGTCCTTTCTGCTGGCCGAGCAGAATACCAATGTGGCGCTGCGGTTTGCCCACTATGGGTACATTCTGGAAAGTGGCCGGGTGGTGATGGACGGCCCCGCAGATGAATTGCGCGAAAACCCGGACGTTAAAGAGTTTTATCTCGGTATGTCGGATGAGGGGCGCAAATCTTTCCGCGATGTCCGCTCATACCGTCGCCGTAAGCGGTGGTTAAGCTGATGATGGATAAATTCGTGGATTTTTTTGATGGCCTTGAAACACGGTCCGCGGATGAACGTGCGGCCGATCTGACCGGCAAGCTGCCTGTTCAGGTGGCCCGCGCCATGTCCGCACCGGGCTATGCTGACCTTTGGGATGGTGTTGATGCCGCGGCGATCACCTCTGCCGAGGCGCTGACTGCGCTGCCGGTGCTGCGCAAGTCGGACCTGAGCCGGGCCCAGGGTGAAAACGCCCCTTTTGGCGGGTTCACTGTGAAACCGGCCGCCGGCTTTGCACATATCTTTCAATCGCCCGGCCCGATTTATGAGCCGGGCGGGGTTGACCACGACTGGTGGCGCATGGGCCGGTTTCTGCACGCGGCGGGGATTGGCAAGGGTGATATTGTCCAGAACTGCTTTGGCTATCACCTGACACCGGCTGGCATGATCTTTGAGAACGGCGCGCGCGCCGTTGGCGCGGCTGTATTGCCGGCAGGCACTGGTCAGACCGAGTTGCAGGTGCGCGCAGCGCATGATGTGGGCGTTACCGCCTATGCCGGCACGCCGGATTACCTCAAGGTGATTCTGGACCGGGCCGACGACATGGGCGTTGAGTTGGGTATTACCAAGGCGGCTGTGGGCGGTGGGGCGCTGTTCCCGTCGCTGCGGGCGGCTTACGCTGATCGTGGCATTGCCTGTCTGCAATCCTACGCCACAGCCGATCTGGGCAGCATTGCCTATGAAAGTGCAGCGATGGACGGCATGATCGTCGACGAGCATGTGGTCGTCGAGATTGTCACCCCCGGCACCGGTAACCCGGTTGCTCCGGGCGAAGTGGGCGAGGTTGTTGTGACCACGCTGAACGCGGATTACCCATTGATCCGTTTTGCCACCGGTGATCTCAGCGCCATGATGCCGGGGCAAAGCCCCTGCGGCCGGACCAACATCAGGATCAAGGGCTGGATGGGCCGGGCCGATCAGACCACCAAGATCAAGGGCATGTTTGTACGCCCCGAACAGGTGGCCGCACTGGTCGAAAAGCACGGCGAGATCGTCAAGGCGCGGGTCATTGCCAGCCGTGAAGGCGAAATGGATGCAATGAAAGTCCAGATTGAGGCACAAGGATGTGATGCCGCGACTTTTGCCCCCAGCGTTGCCGAAATCCTCAAGCTGAAGGGGGCCGTCGAGGTGGTGGCACCGGGCAGCCTTCCCAAGGATGGTTTGGTGATCGAGGATCAGCGCAGCTACGATTAAGCGCAGTTTTGCAACTGGTCTTCCTGACAAAAATGGTCGAATAAGAACGGGGCGCGAGGTATCGCGCCCCGTTTTATGTGCGTCAAGCAAGGCAGACCCAACGTGGCCGATACCCAGACCTACGCCCCTCATGGCTCCCGTCGCCGCAGTACCAGAGGCACCCGTGTTCTGGGCAGTTTTGTCTATCTGATTGCCGGAGCCTGTCTTTTGCCGATGATCGCCGTGGCTCTGGCTGCGGTCACCGGGGGAACCGACACGATATCCCACCTCTTTGACACGGTTCTGCCGCGCTATGGGGCAACCACTTTGGTGCTGGTGGGGTTGGTGGCCGTGGGGACATTCACTATTGGAGTGGGCGCGGCCTGGCTGGTGACGATGACCCGATTTCCCGGNGTGCGACTGCTTGAGATCGCGCTGGTGTTGCCGCTGGCCTTTCCGGCATATGTGCTGGCGTATGCCTATACCTATGTGCTGGACCACCCTGGTATTGTGCAGGCAACCCTGCGGGATGTGACCGGATGGGGGCCGCGAGATTATTGGTTCCCCGAGATCCGTTCGATCGGCGGGGCGGCGGTGATGCTGATCCTGGTGCTTTATCCTTACGTCTACCTGCTGGCTCGCGCCGCGTTTCTGCAACAAAGTGCAACGGCTTTTCTGGCCGCGAGGGCGTTGGGCAACAACGCGCTTCAGGCGTTCTGGAAGGTCAGCCTGCCGATGGCCCGCCCGGCCATTGCCGCAGGAGTGTTGCTGGCGGTGATGGAAACCATCGCTGATTTTGGCACGGTGGCCTATTTCGGCGTGCAGACATTCGCCACCGGTATCTACACCAGTTGGTTTTCGATGGCCGACCGGGCCGCTGCGGCGCAATTGGCCCTGTGCCTGTTGGGGTTTGCACTGATTCTGGCCGTGGCCGAGCGTTCTCAGCGCGGGCGCGCGAAATACTATTCCGCGGGCAAGGCGCATATTTCCATGCCGCCGGCAGAGTTGAAAGGCTGGCACGCGGTATTGGCGCTGGCCCTGTGTGTGATCCCGGTGGTGCTTGGGTTTGTGCTTCCGGTGATGATCCTGACGGGGATGGGACTGGAATCCGAGCAAGACCTGTTCAGCCGGCGGTATGTGGGATTTTTGTCCAACTCGCTCACTCTGGCGGGGACGGCGGCGGTGATTACGGTCTTTGCGGCGATCTGTGTCGGGTTTTTCCAGCGGCTCAGGCCGGGGCGAGAATCGGCCATGGCGGCATATGTGGCGCGACTGGGATATGCAGTGCCGGGCGGGGTGATCGCCATCGGGCTGATGGTGCCGTTTGCCGCGTTTGACAACGCGCTGGATGCCTGGATGCGGGCGACATTCGATATCTCGACAGGGTTGCTGATTACCGGGTCGATCTGGCTGCTCGTGGGGGCCTATATGGTGCGGTTTCTGGCGGCGGCACTGGGGGCCTATGAGGGCGGGCAGAGCATGGTGCATGCCAATATGGATGCTGCCGCCCGATCGCTTGGGGAAACGCCGATTGGTACGTTGCGCCGGGTGCATCTGCCGATCCTGACACCCAGTCTTTTGACCGCGCTGCTGATTGTGTTTGTCGATGTAATGAAGGAACTGCCCGCAACCCTGATCATGCGTCCGTTCAATTTTGATACGCTGGCGGTGCAAGCCTATCGGCTGGCCTCGGACGAACGGCTTGAAGGGGCGGCGGTGCCGTCGTTGGTGATTGTCGCGGTGGGCCTGTTGCCGGTGATCCTGATTTGTCGCCAGGTCGGGCGGCGAAAGTAGCCGGGCGTTCGGCCCTGCCTTGTGCTGCTCAATATCTGAAACAAAAGAAGCGCGGACAGTTGCCCGCGCCTCGGTCGAAATCGTTACCTGTATTTGGGACTACTCCCAATCAACCTCGTTAAAGATTTTCTGCGCAGCGGGAATGTTTTTCGCCACGGCCGACAGATCGACATCGTCAGGCTTGAAGAACCCCAGCGAGGCAATGCTGGGTGCAAGGCCGACACCGGGTACGGCAGGATATTCATCGTTCCCATCCGAGAAATACGCCTGGGCCTGATCACTGGCGAGGTACTCCAGGAACGCGATGGCATTTTCCTTGTTCGGCGCATGTGCCGCGACACCGCCACCCGACAGATTCATATGCGCGCCATCGCCGTTCTGTGACGGGAACACCCAGCCGATCATATTGCGCTTGTCAGTCACCCCTTTGACGTTTTTACGCAGCGTGCGGGCGAAGTAATAGGTGTTGCCCACCGCAATTTCGCATTCGCCCGACACGATGCCGCGCATCTGGTCGGTATCGCCGCCCTGCGGTGCGCGGGCCATGTTGTCGACCACGCCCTGCGCCCAGGCCTTGGCAGTGGCTTCGTCGGTATGGGTGATGATCGAAGCCAGAAGCGTCTGGTTATAGGTGTTGGTCGACGAGCGAATACAGATCATGCCCTTGTACTTCGGGTCGGCCAGATCTGCATAGGTCATGGGCGGATCGGTCACATCGTTCTTGTCGTAGAAAATGATCCGGGCGCGCTGGGAAAATCCGAACCACTGGTTGTCTGAATCCTGTAGGTATCCGGGGATGCGGGCCTCAAGAACGGCGCTGTCGATGGGTTGAAGAACGCCGGCGTTCTTTGCCCTTTCCAGGCGGGATGTATCAACGGTAAGCAGAACGTCTGCCGGCGAATTGGCCCCTTCGGCCTTGATCCGGGCCAGCAGTTCGTCGCTCTTGCCTTCGATCCGGTTGATGGTGATGCCGGTTGCCTCTTCGAAGTCGGAATAAAGCCGTTCGTCCGTATCGTAGTGGCGCGAGGAATAAAGGTTCAACTCACCGCCGGCAAAAGCGGATGTGGCCGCAGAAATGGCCATTGCGGTGCCCAACAGGACGGCAAGGCAGGTTGAGGATTTTTGCATCTCGTATTCCTAATTAACTGTTGCCCGAATGGACGATATCTGACTGAATTTATCAGATAACAGATTTTGGTTGAATCGCAACCAAAATCTTACAAAACTACTCAGGTATAGAATGTAATTGGGGAGACGATTTGTACTATTGCCTTGCATCGGCTGGCTGGCTTGTCAAAATGGTCAGGCTGACTATTGTTGAGGGATCTGCGACGCATGTTCGATACGCTACATTCTGCCTGCGCAAAACGGGCTTATACCTTTGGAGTTGCGACACTAATTGTCTTAACGACAGCCTGCTCTCAACCAGAAGCGATCACGGCTGAACCGGTTCAACCAACAAACGCAGAAATTGCCGGAGGGTTTAGAAAAATCGGCGTGCCGCCGTCCAATGAAAAGGACTATGTTTCGGTCCGGGTGGCGTATGATGTGGCAAAATTCTCCAAATTTGTTGGTAACGACTTCTATTTCGTGGCTCTGGTCGGGCCCAGCGGGCAAGGAACGGCACGATCTTCCCAGATTCCTCGTCAGCATTTGGCAGATATCCCAGCAGACCTGTCCGACACAGCCGGGCTTGCCGTTTATACCCATAAGATTGTCCCGGAAATTGCCGTGCTGGCCAAATCTGTCGCCAAGCGGAGTATTTGTGTCAATGGAACGGTTCGCACCGACGATCGCAACCTGCGAGGCAGCACACCGCTGACTCCGGAACAACAGGCACGGGTAAATGCCGTGACCGGCGGAAATCCCATGGTGTTGTTGAGCATGACGAAGCAGGACATGCAAAGGGCAGGACTGGGCGATATTTTTAACAGCAAAGGTGGTGTGAGATTGCCCAAGGTTGGGTACACGGACAGCGTCTTGTCGGCTTACGCAGTCGTCTACCTGAAATGTGACCGATAGGTGCGCCGGATTTTTCGGCGAACAAAATGGGTCGCAGGGCTGTTGTTTACGCTGGCTGGTCCGATGACCGCCTGCGACCAGGTGCAAGACACCAAGGCGGCAAAACTGGCATACCCTGTATCAGGCACAACCTATCTTATCCGTTCGCCAGGTCATGGGTATCAGGTGAACTACCTTGAAGATGGTAAGGGCTGGCTTTGGTATCCGGGCAATAAAGCCGTGGTCAGCGAGGTCTGGAAGATCGAGCAGATCGGGACACGAAGCCTTATGTGCTGGCTGCATCCGGCCAGCACGGTTAATCCGGTGATTGGTGCGCGCGGTGGTAAGTTCATTTGCGAACCGATAGACGGGATCAGGGCGGCCATTGTCGCGGCAGAAACCGGTGACATATTCGAATTGAAAAGTGGCAAAGTTCCCTACGTTTTGCAGCGTAACAAAGCGCCGGAGGGTTTTGGCGAGTAGGTTTTTGGGCTGCGTTAAGTTAAATGGAACACGGCCCGACGAAAAACCGCGCCCGAAAGGGGCGCGGTTTTTATTATTAAAGATGTCGACGGATATTAACCCTGACGGGCTTTGAACCGGCGCTGGGTCTTGTTGATCACGTAAACGCGACCCTTGCGACGCACGATCCGGCAATCACGATGCCGGTTCTTGAGCGAGCGGAGCGAGTTCTTGACCTTCATCTGGTCATCTCCTGTTCCTTGCGGCGCGGGCCAGCGCCTGGTGTTACGGGTGCCCCGGCAAAACCGGAACAGTGAATTCATGGTGGGCACTACTGGGATCGAACCAGTGACCCCTTCGATGTCAACGAAGTGCTCTACCGCTGAGCTAAGCGCCCATGAATACCAACGCCTGACCCATGCCCCAAAAAAACGGGGCGCGGAATCCCGCGCCGGTAGAGCGGTCTATAAAAGGAGTCGTGAGGGTGATCAAGGGGTTTTGGCAAGGGATGTTTCCGGTCTATGCTTTGTTCAACAAGGAGAGTCGATGCCAATAGCTGCCTATCACCTGTCGCGACCTGAGCGGGCGCGCTCTTGCGTGGTGTTTGCCTCGCCCCACAGCGGTGCGGATTACTCTGAATCCTTCATGCGCAGTTCCATTCTGGATCGGCACACGATCCGTTCGTCCGAGGATGCTTTTGTCGACCTCCTGTTTGACGCGGCCCCCGATCATGGCGCGCCGTTCCTGACCACCCGTGTGCCCCGTGCCTATGTGGACCTAAACCGCAGTAAGGAAGAACTGGATCCGGCCCTGATCGAAGGCGCGCGGCGATACGGTCACAATCCCCGCGTGGCATCGGGCCTGGGCGTGATCCCGCGCGTTGTGGCCAATGGACGGGCGATTTACCGCGGCAAGCTGCCCATGGATCAGGCGCAACTGCGGATCAGACAATACTGGCACCCCTATCATGAGGCTTTGCAAACCCTTCTGGACGAGGCTCACGCGCAGTTCGGGCAGGCCGTTTTGATTGACTGCCATTCCATGCCCCACGAGGCGATGGACGGCATTTCGCGCAGCAACCGTGAACGCCCCGAGATCGTTCTGGGTGACCGTTTTGGTGCCGCAGCCAGTGGCGATGTCGTGGACCGGATTGAGGCCGCCTTTGCGGCCGCCGGGCTGAAGGTTGCCCGCAATACTCCGTTTGCCGGTGCTTATGTGACCCAGGCCTATGGTCGCCCTTCGCGGCTGCAACATGCGGTTCAGGTGGAAATCGACCGGTCGCTTTATATGGATGAAAAGGCAATCCGGCCCAATGATGACTTCGAGGCGTTCCGCACGCTGATGCGCCAGGTCACCGCCGACATCACCTCTTTCGGGCAAGAACAGATGCCGCTGGCGGCGGAATGATCCCGGGGAATCGGCGCATTCAGGCGACCAGAATTGCGGGCAGTGCAATTGTGGGCAGTGCAGATGAAAAGACAATGGCGGGAATGAAATGATCAAACGAATATTGGGCAGTATCGGGATAGTGCTGCTGGTGTTGATTGCCATTCAGGTATTCAACACCTTGCGTTTCAAGCCGCAATCGACGGCTGTTGAACAAATCTCCCTTCCCGCCGTTGATGCGGACAGGGTTGCCGAGCATCTGAGCGAGGCGATCCGGATCAGAACCATTTCAACGTCGTCCGACATGACCGAAAGGGGCTCGGCATTTCAGAATTTCGTTGATTGGCTGGTCGCAACCTACCCGACTGCCAATGGTGCCATGCGCCGGACGATGATTGGCGGTCTGACGCCGCTTTATCGCTGGCAGGGGTCGGATGACACGCTCAAGCCGATATTGCTGACCGCGCATTATGATGTGGTGCCCGCGGCGCAGAATGGTGCTGAAGACTGGGACCAGCCACCGTTTTCCGGCACTGTCGCAGATGGGTTTGTCTGGGGGCGCGGGGCGCTGGACGACAAAAGTGCCGTGGTGGCCATTATGGAAGCCGTGGAAGCACTGGTCGAAGCTGGCTTCACCCCAAAACGCACGATCTATCTTAGTTTCGGCCATGACGAAGAGATCGGCGGCCATAATGGGGCCGGCAAGGTCGCGGCCTACCTGAAGGATCAGGGGATTCAGATGGCATGGTCGCTTGATGAAGGGTCGATGATATTGAAAGATGTCATCTCTGGTCTGGACCGGCCAGTGGCAAGCATCAATGTCGCTGAAAAGGGATATGTCAGCCTTGAAATCACTGCACATGCCGAAGGCGGCCATTCATCGCTGCCGCCGCGCGATACTGCCGTAAGTGCTTTGGCGCAAAGTCTGGCGAAACTGCAATCTGCGCCTGTGCCGGGTGGTTTGACGGGGGCATCCAAAGGTTTCTTTGATGCGCTTGGCCCGTATTTCACACTGGAAAAACGCGTACTGTTTGCCAACCAGTGGCTGTATCGCCCGCTTTTGAACATGGTGCTGTCTTCCTCTCCTGCGACCGATGCGATGCTGCGTAGCTCAAAGGCTCCGACAATGTTGCGAGGGTCAGCAAAAGACAACATCCTGCCGCAAACCGCCGTGGCGACGGTGAATTTCCGTATCCATCCACGCGACAGTGTTGAAACAATCATCGCCCACACACACGAGATGATTGATAACCCCGATATCGACGTCACAATCCTTGGCGGTGCGGGAATGGAGCCCAGCGGTGTTTCAAGCAGTGACAATCAGGCATTTGACACGCTTGCAATGACGTTCAGGCAGGTGTTCGGAGACTTGATCATTGTTCCGGGCCTGACCGTGGCGGCAACGGATTCGCGCCATTACAGCCTTGTTTCGGACGACAGTTACCGGATCAACCCGTTCATTTTTACCGGCGACGACATCAAACGGCTGCACGGACGTAACGAACGTATCACGATCAAGGGCATGGCCCAGGCCGTTCAATTCTATTCAACCCTGATCAGGAACGCCGCCGATTGACCCATCCTATCGCAGTGACCGCCCTTTTACGATTGCCGCCGTGCCGAATTTGGCTCTGATCTTGTCGGTGGCGCGTTCGGCCCCGGTCCGTTGTGCCGCCCCCGGGTCCAGCAGATCGCCGGATTTGTCGGCCTCACTTTCCGGGCAAATGTCAGAAAGGCCGCAACCAATCAGCCTAAATGGGCCCTGATCAACCACCTGGTCGAACAGGCCGCGGGCAACGCGGTAAAGCGTGTCTGTCATTTGCGTCGCATCGCGCAGCGACAGGCGGCGGGTCAGGCCCGAATGGTCAGACCGCTTCAGTTTCAACGTGACTACGCGCCCGGCAAGGCCTTTGGCCTTGGCCCGGTCAGACACTTTTTCGGCCATGCGCCACAGATGCCCGTCCAGAATGTCCGCATCACCGGTGTCTTCGAAAAAAGTGGTTTCGTTGGAAATGGATTTCATCGGTTCATGCGCCGTCACGCGCCGCCGGTCCTGTCCGCGTGCCAGGTGCCACAACCGGTCCCCCATCGAGCCGAAGCGCGCGCTTAGCGCCGCGCGGTCCCAGCGCAACAGATCGGCAAAGCTGCGGATGCCGACCTTGTCCAGCGAGGCCTGCGCCGCCGGGCCAATGCCCCAGATCAGGCGCACCGGTTTATCACGCAGGAAGTCGGCCGTTTCCGCCTTGCCAATCACCGAAAAACCGCGCGGCTTGTCGAGGTCGCTGGCAACCTTGGCCAGAAACTTGTTGTGCGAAAGGCCAATTGACCCGGTCAGCCCCAATTCGTCTTTCATCCTTTTTGCAAGCCGCGCCAACATCACCGCTGGCGGCACCCCGTGCAACCGTTGGGTTCCGGTCAGATCCAGAAATGCCTCGTCCAGCGACAGGGGCTCGATTGCCGGGGTCAGTTCCTCCATCAATTTGCGGATCGCCCGCGAGGCTTGCGCGTAGGCCTGCATCCGCGGCTTGATGATCACCGCGTCCGGGCACAGTTTGATGGCCTGAAACATCGGCATGGCCGAGTGTACGCCACGGATGCGCGCCACATAACAAGCGGTGGACACCACCCCGCGCCGGCCACCGCCAATGATCACCGGTTTGTCGGCCAGGCTGGGGTTGTCGCGCTTTTCGACCGAGGCATAGAACGCATCGCAATCCATGTGCGCAATGGTCAGTTCAAACAGTTCCGGATGGTTCAGCACGCGCGGGCTGCCGCAAGCGGGGCAACGCCGGGTGACGTCTGTTTGGATCAGGCAATCGCGGCAGAGGGCGGGCATAAGCATAGGGTATCCGGCGGGGGCTGCTGCTGTTTATATACAGAGGCCGGTAAGGATTGTCTGCGAACATGGTGCAGANATGCCGGATATTCACGATACTGGNCGGGCTAGNGTGTATTGCGTNTGATNGGATTCAAGCATTCACCTGTCGGGGTGAGGCAGCGTTTGCAAAGCACAAAATGTTCACTCCGATAAGTGAATTCAAATGAACGCAACACGCTCTAATGTCGTTCTCAGGTGCAAAACTGACTCTTTTGAGACACGGAGTTTGAGACATAGGCCAAAAAGCCGTTATCCCATCCGTTTGATATTGCTGGTTCTCAAGAAAGACCCCCCGCTGCTGAGGCGGGGGGAAGGTAACGAACCACAGGAAGAAACGGTTCGTTGGGGAGTGTTTCAAACTTAGAATCGCCTAAAACAGCGAATTCGTACAGTCAGGAATTCGATAGTGTCTAAATAGGTTTTTTATCTGTGCCTTTGCGGGCACAGCGGGACAAGAAGGGTTCAGAGCCCAGCCAGAGTGCTTAGAATGGCCTGTGCGGCACCGCGCGGGTCGGGGGTTTTCCAGATGGGGCGACCGATAACAATATAGTCGGCACCACTGGAAATAGCCTCTGCCGGGGTCGCCACACGTTTCTGATCGCCTTTGTCTGCGCCG
>JGI24723J26617_10003058_pt1 | contig 12458 bp, 7 predicted proteins | sample Cruoilmetagenom6_FD_26617 | JGI IMG/M metagenome (IMG submission 26617) | reverse complement strand
CGCAGTATGCACGGTAATGTTCTTGTTTAAGATAAAATCCTCATAATTTTCTAAATGTTTTTGAATGAGCGCTTTCATATCTACTTGCTCTTTTATACTAAATTGTTGGTTTTCAACTTTAGCTAAAAGCAAGAGGGTCTTATTCAATTTCGACAAACGATTTCCAGCTTGATAGATCGATCTCAATTGCTGGGTTTGTTCTTGACTAATCATAGGAGACTGAAGAAGGAGTTCAATCTTTGATTGCATGATGGCCAAGGGCGTCTGCATTTCGTGCGAGGCATTTTCAGAAAATTCTTTTAAACTATTGTAATCTGATTGTAGCTTTTGAGTTAAGCTCAAAATAGATTCATTTAACTGAGAAAACTCTTCAATTGAAGATTCTTCTAGGTCGATGGGATTTTGATCTTGCACAGAAAAATTCTTTAACCGGTTTAAATTGGTATAAAAAGGCTTCCATAGTTTTTTTGCGATTCGAGTATTCAATATCCATAGGCTTGTAAGTAATAATAACAAGATGACCACGGTGGTCCAAGTTATCACCCAAATAAAGTCTTTGTTTCGAACTAATGAATTGCGCGTGACAATTCTCCAGCGTTGACCTTGAAGCGTTTCGTAGGCGGTCAGTTGCCTGTATTTTTCAAATTGATCAATATCTACACCCTCAATGGCATGCGAAATTAAGGTATCTTTAATAATGATCGTGTCTCGGGGGTATTTAATCCGCTCTTGCGGAGTCATTTTTTCGGCTTCGAGTGTGGTTAATGGATAGTCGTATTTGACAATTTTTTCAACAACTTCTTTGTTGTAATACAACTTTTCTTCCAATTGCCTATTCATGACTTCCGTCAATACAAAGAACAGCATAACCCCAGCAGTGATAAAAATGATCACTGACATAATTAAATAGGTTCTAGCTGTTTTGTATATCAGCTTCATTACTTGTCTGTAAATTTGTATCCTAAACCATACATGGTGCGCAAGTAATTAGGAGCTCCAAGTTTTTTGATTTTTTTTCTCAAATTACCCATGTGGGTATAGATAAAGTCAAAACTATCGGCCATTTCTATATCATCACCCCATAAGTGTTCAGCAATAGACTCTTTGGTCAATACCTTATCCTTATTTGTGATAAAATACAAGAGTAGNTTGTACTCTTTTTTGGTCAATTCAACCGGCTGCTCATTNACCGTTACCGTCTTAGAATTTGGGTTGACGTGAATCTCATTAAACTTGATGACTTCATCGCCTTTAAATTGACGTCTTCTGATTAAGGAATTTACACGTGAGTTTAATTCTGCTAAATGAAAGGGTTTGGTGATGTAATCATCAGCGCCTAAATCTAATCCCGCCAATTTATCATCAAGTGAATTTTTAGCAGAGACAATGAGCACTCCGGTGAGTGCAGATTGTTTCTTTATTACAGTTAACAAGTCTAAGCCACTTCCGTCAGGTAAGCCAATATCTAAAATAATAATATCGTAATTAAAGCTGACAATTTTATCTTCGGCCTCGAAGTAGGAGGTCGCTTTTTCACAAATAAAATCTTCACTTTTTAAATAACTCGCAATAGAATTTAGCAATTCTTCTTCATCCTCTACAATTAAAATTTTCATTTTTTCATTTTTTATTGTTTAATACTGTATCCAAATCAATTTCTTGATGGATTTTTTGACAGATTTCTTGCTTCTGAAAAAGTACTACTATGGCATAATCATTTGATTAGCGTTTCCTCAGTACTGCTTTATCGGCAAAATGTTCTATCGTAATTGCAGGGTTGTTGTAAATATATACTTCAGCGGTGTTAATAGCTGAAATCACTAAACTTTCAAGGGCGTTTATATGAATATCCGCCGCATCGGAACCATACACCTTGATGGTGCCAATTTCAAAGTGTTCTCCTTTAAAATTGCTTTTATTTTCCGCGTTTAATTGCATTTCTGCCGCAGTTCCAGAAATCTCCGTTGTTGAGCTTCCTTGGGTTAATACTTCGGCTGTATTGGTGGTTAAATTAATCTTAGATTTTCCCGTGTTATTGGCGTTTATGTAGGCCGTCTCCGTCTGTACAGTGAGGTTTACATTTGCGCTGGCATTGTTGTTTAAGAAAAATTCTGAACAGTCTTTTAAATCTAACGTAACTTTAGAGTCTCCTTCGGCATTAATAGTTATGTTAGCCAGCGCTAAGGCGCCAAAGCTACTTACATAGGCACGCTCATTTGTCGTAATTTCATCGAGGGCATGGTCAATCGTGATGTGTACTTTTAAAACTTTTTTACGCAGTATTTTCTTCGTTACACTCACGGTTAGGACGCCATTTCTAACCTCGGTTAGAACAGCCATTAATAAGTTTTCGTCACCTTCAACGGTTACTGTTTGTTCCGTGCCTTGGGTGATTACAACATCTATTTTATTATTGACATCTATTTTAGTAAACGCATCAACGACCCGGTCTTCACTTACCACTATTTTATTTCCTTTTAATTTTTCTTGTGCCGTAATTGCCATAGGAATTAGTGCGAATAAAAGGAATACAAGCTTTGTTGTGTAAATTTTCATGGATGTTTATTCAATTATCAAATATATTACAAAATTATTTATATCAGTCAAAAAGGATGCCAGATAACCGGAACCCATGCTAAATACCCCTCTGGGTGAGTAAAATCACCTAACTATCCTATCCTTTAAGGCGTAATAACCTCCAAATTGTACNTGGGATTGAGGTAGTATTGCGTAGGCAGAATTAAAAAACGCCCAAGATCAGTGTGTTGACCTTGGGCGTTGCATCANATAGGGGTGCTTAGTANGCATCGTCGTGCACGTTGGCCACTGCGCGTCCAGATGGATCATTCATGTTCTTAAACCCTTCATCCCAGTCCAAGGCAATTTGTGTACTACANGCAACAGATGCTTCTTGAGGAACTGAATGTGCTGCGGTATCACTTGGAAAATGTTGATTAAAGATGCTTCTATAATAATACTCTTCTTTTGAGGTTGGGGTTTGAATGGGGAATTTGAACTTGGCTTGCTTTAATTGTTCATCACTTACTTCAAGGTTTACCATTTCTTTTAGCGAATCTATCCAGCTATAGCCAACTCCATCAGAAAACTGTTCTTTTTGTCGCCAAGCAACTTCTGCAGGAATAACATCTTCAAAGGCTTTTCTCAAGACCCATTTCTCCATTCTCTCCTTATCAATCATTTTATCTTGAGGGTTGAGTCGCATGGCTACATCTATAAACGTTTTATCTAAAAATGGAACGCGTCCTTCGATGCCCCAAGCCGCTAAACTTTTATTGGCTCTTAGGCAATCATACATATGAAGTTTACTGAGCTTTCTAACCGTTTCCTCGTGGAATTCTTTCGCGTTTGGTGCTTTGTGAAAGTATAAATATCCACCAAATAATTCATCGGCTCCTTCCCCAGAGAGCACCATTTTAATTCCCATAGATTTGATAACTCGCGCCATAAGATACATTGGAGTAGATGCTCTTATGGTAGTTACGTCATAGGTTTCTAAATGATAAATAACATCTTTTAAAGCGTCTAGCCCTTCTTGTATAGTAAATTCAATTTCATGATGAATGGTGCCAATATGATCAGCCACTTTACGTGCAGCAGCTAAATCAGGAGAGCCTTTAAGGCCAACAGAAAATGAATGCAATTGTGGCCACCAAGCCTCTTTTGTGTCATTAGATTCTATGCGCTTTTGAGCGTATTTTTTGGCTATGGCTGAAGTGATGGACGAATCTAATCCACCTGAGAGTAGCACACCATAGGGCACATCGCTCATTAATTGACGGTGCACGGCAGCCTCAAGTGCTTCTTTTAGGTCAGCAATGCTTGTGAGATTGTCTTTCACAGCCTCATATGTTGTCCAATCGCGTTGATACCAACGTGTAAATTCTTTGGTGTCACTCGTATAATAATGGCCGGGAGGAAACAATTCAATTTTGGTGCAATGTTCTTCAAGTGCTTTGAGTTCTGAAGCGACATAAAAAGTACCGTATTCATCCCATCCAATATACAAGGGGATAATTCCCATATGATCTCGTGCAATGACATACCGATCTTTGGCTACATCATATAAAGTAAATCCGAAAATTCCGTTTAAATCCTCTAGAAAGTCAAGCCCTTTTTCTTCATATAAAGCTAAAATTACTTCACAGTCTGATTGCGTTTGAAATGGGTAGGCATTGCTTAAATTTTCGCGTAAAGTAGTGTGATTGTAAATTTCGCCATTGGCTGCCAAAATCAAGGTTTTATCGGTATTAAATAAGGGTTGTTTCCCAGAGGCTGGGTCAACAATGGCTAGGCGTTCATGCGCCATTATAGCCTTATCATTACTAAATATTCCACTCCAATCTGGTCCGCGATGTCTTATTTTTTGAGCCATGGCCAAAAGTTGAGGGCGTAACTCTTCGGTTGGTTGCTTTAAATCAAAAGCACATACTATTCCACACATAAAATTATTTTTAGACTGCAAATATCGATATTTTGTTTATGGAATATAATAAAAATAGGAATGTGATTAATATTTTAAAGTAAATCATCAATATTTGTATGAAAATGAAAGTTTATAATCTATAATGTTTATACCTAATTTGAGATTTTAACATATTTAAAATAATAAAAGATGAAAAACGCACGTTCTATAGCCTGATAATTAAAATAAATTTATGAATAGACGTTACTTTTCAACTGTATTCTCCCCCATTTTATTTTTGTTCATCGCAACTTCTAGTTTCGCTCAGGGATATGTAGAGCTAGATGAAGCTCCTCATGACATTGCTTATTATAGAGAAAGTAAAATTTCTCCACCTATTATTAAGGTATTATATGGTAGGCCTAAAAAGCAAGATGAGGTTGTATTTGGTAAGGAAATTCCTTATGATAAAATTTGGAGAACCGGGGCTAATGAAGCTACTGAAGTAAAGTTCTATAAGGATGTCCAATTTGGTGAAATGAAAGTTCCTGCAGGAACGTATGTATTACTAACCATTCCACATAAAGATGAATGGGAGATTATTCTTAATTCGCAATTGGATGTTTGGGGTGCATTTCAGTACAATCCAAGCTATGATGTTGCAAAAATGACCGTTCCCGTTAGTAAAGGAGAGCCTCTAGAAACGTTCTCTATTGATTTTAATGAGAAACAAGATAATGTACAAATGGTACTAGGCTGGGATCAAACCCGCGTTAAGGTGCCGTTGCAATTTGAAAAACAAGGAACAATCGTGTCAAATCACTAATTCACTTGTTCACCATTCACAAAGGTGGCTAACACCTTTGTAGCTGGAATGTTCTCTAAAGGAACTTCCATAATATTTTGATCGAGAATGATGAAATCGGCGTATTTTCCCTTTTTAATACTGCCTTTTTCATCTTCTTCAAAATTAGCATAAGCTGCCCATAAGGTCATTCCTTTTAACGCCTCCTCCCGACTTAATCCATTTTCAATTTGAAACCCACCTTCGGGGTAATTATTAGTGTCTTTACGTGCAACTGCCGCGTAAAAGGTGAGCATTGGACTTACTTGTTCTACAGGAAAATCTGTACCTAAGGCTACTTTCCCATATTGTTCTAATAAGGCTTTATAGGCATATGCTCCTTTTATTCTTTCAGCTCCAATACGGTCTTCTGCCCAATACATATCTGAGGTGGCATGGGTGGGTTGAATAGAAGGGATAATTTCATCAAAATAATCAAAGTCTTCTGGTGAAATAATTTGAGCATGCTCAATTCTCCATCTACGGTTTGGCTTATTTTTTAACGCCTGTTTGTATGTTTGAAGAATGAAATGGTTTGCAGAATCGCCTATTGCATGCGTATTCATTTGAAATTCAGACGTGGCAATTTTTTTGGCGGCTAACTTTAATTCAGCTAAAGATGTAACCATGGCTCCAACGTGATTTGGTTGATCGCTATATGACGTACGCAAAGCAGCTCCTCGAGAGCCTAAAGCACCGTCGCCGTAATATTTAAATGACCTTACGTTAAGCCGGTCTGTTTTTACAATGCCCTTTTTTAAATAATAGTTTAAATTTGATTTTGAACCAGACACCATGGCATAAACCTTCATTTTTAAATCACCTGTTTGCTGTAAACTGTCTATCAATTCAATAGTTTTTACACTTAGGCCAGCATCATCTACCGTGGTTAACCCTAAATCAAAACAGACTTCTTGTGCTACCTTTAAGGCCTCAATTGATTCCGCTCTACTTGGTGCTGGAGGTTGAATGTAACCCATGGGAGCATCGATAAAAATGCCTGTAAGTTTTCCATTTTTCTGTAAGATTTCACCTCCGCTAACCGGTGTTTTTACCGTTACCTTCGCAAGGTCAATTGCCGCTTGATTTGCCAACAAGGCATGACCATCAATTCGTCGAATGGCAACTGGAGTAGTTGGAAATATGGAATCTAACTTGTCTTTGGTAGGAAATTCTTTAATTTCCCAATCGTTTTGATCCCAACCCCTTCCGGTGATATACGAAAGGTTGTGTTTTTGTTGAAAACTCACTAGGCGATCAACAACCTCATCAAAACTTTTGGTTCCTACTAAGTCCACCCGTTGCATAGCTAAACCTAAATTGTAAAAATGACAATGCGCATCAATAAAGCCGGGGTAAATAAATTTGCCTGTTGCATCAATTACGGTCGTTGCATCAAATTGCGCGCGTAAGGCTTCGCTTTGCCCTATGTCAACTATTTTACCATCTTTAATTGCCATAGCTTCCACTTTTTCTTCGCCATCCTCAACGGTATATATGGTTGCATTTAAGACCAATAAATCAACTTGAATTTTGGTTTGACAAGATGAAAAGATGCATAAAAAAATAAAGAGCGGGATAATTTTTTTCATTGATTTGTTCTATTAGAAAGAAGGTAAAAGTACTATTTAATTTATTCATCTACAACATTCTACTACTCGGTTGAGGTGCGAATTTGTATTTTTTATAGGTACAATCGTAACTTTTATAGTATTTTTACGACGAAATAGTCTAAATCTTAAAATTATAATTCAATGAAAATCAACAATTATCTCAGGGTGTTAGTTATGGCAGTGGCTATAGCTTTTAGCACAACAGGTCAAGCTCAAAAATTTAGTGACTTAGATAAAAGTCCGATGGATGCTTCTTCTTTTCCATCCTCGTATAAAATTTCTGATAAAATAGTCAAAGTAGTTTATGGACGTCCTCAACTAAATAATCGAAATCTAGCAACGCTTGCCCCGATGGGTAAAGTGTATAGAACTGGTGCCAACGAAGCTTCTGAAATTACGTTTTACAAGGAGGTAACTTTTGGTGGAAAAAAAGTTGCTGCAGGAACCTATTCACTTTTTACCATTCCGGGCGAAAAAGAATGGACCGTGATTTTGAACAAAGCGCATAATGTTTGGGGTGCATACACGTACAACGAAAGTGATGATGTACTTCGCGTTAAAGGAGCCGTTTCTAAAAGTGATAAAACCATTGAAGCTTTTTCTATCGTTTTTGAAGGTGAAGGAACGGAGTTCAATATGTATTTAGGATGGGGTAACACGGTAGTAACCGTGCCAATTAAAGCTTAATTTACCGAATTTAATGTTTAAAAAGCGAAGTCAATCTTCGCTTTTTTTTATGAAGGTATCCAAGTGTACTTTTATCCCTAACTTTGCGCATCGAAAAAAGAATGACCAAAATGAATTACCATTTTAATGAGATTGAAGCCAAATGGCAAGCATACTGGACCAAGAACCAAACTTTTGCGGCTGGCCAATTCGACAAAAAACCAAAATTTTATGTCCTCGATATGTTTCCCTACCCAAGTGGAGCAGGATTGCATGTGGGACACCCACTAGGGTATATTGCAAGTGATATTTATGCGCGGTACAAACGTCATAAAGGATTTAATGTACTGCATCCTCAAGGATATGATTCTTTTGGCTTACCTGCAGAACAATACGCCATTCAAACCGGACAGCATCCAGCATTAACTACCGCCGAAAATATTAAAACCTACCGAAGACAACTTGATCAATTGGGGTTTTCGTTTGATTGGAGTCGCGAAGTGCGGACCTCCGATCCGTCGTATTACCGATGGACTCAGTGGATTTTCATTCAATTATTTAATTCTTGGTATAATTTCGCGGCAAATAAGGCAGAGGATATACAAACCCTAATTTCTATTTTTGAAGTAGAAGGTAACACCACAGTTCACGCTGCTTGTGACGATGATATTGCCCGCTTTACGGCTGCACAATGGAATCAATATACCTCAAAACAACAGCAGGAAGTATTATTGAAATATCGCCTTACCTTTTTATCCGAAACGGAGGTAAATTGGTGTCCTGAACTAGGCACTGTTTTGGCAAATGACGAAATTATTAATGGGGTTTCAGAACGAGGAGGCTATCCGGTTATCCGTAAGAAAATGAAACAGTGGAGTATGCGAATTTCAGCCTTTGCTGAACGCCTCCTTACGGGATTGGACGGATTAGACTGGCCGCAACCTCTTAAAGATTCACAAACCTATTGGATTGGTAAATCTGAAGGAGCAACCGTAACCTTTAACCTCGAAAATTCGAGCGAAAAAATTTCAGTTTTTACGACGCGCCCTGATACTATTTTTGGGGTGAGTTTTATGACCTTGGCTCCTGAAAATGCCTTGGTGCAAAAAATTACAACGCCTGAACAACAAGACCAGGTTGCTGCCTATATTGAGGCTACAGCTAAGCGGAGTGAACGTGAACGAATGGCTGATGTAAAAACCATTTCTGGGGCCTTCACTGGAGCCTATGCCATTCATCCTTTTAGCCAAAAACGTATTCCAATATGGATTGGAGATTATGTACTGGCCAGCTATGGAACGGGTGCTGTGATGGCGGTACCATGTGGAGATCAACGGGACTATGACTTTGCTAAACATTTTAATATTGCTATTCCAAATATTTTTGAAGGGGTAGATATTTCCAAAGAAGCCTTTGCAGACAAAGAGAAAACCATTATTGCTAATAGCGATTTCCTTGATGGACTTTCCTATAAAAAGGCAAGCAAAAGAGCCATTTTTGAACTCGAAAAATTAGGCCAAGGTCAGGGTAAGATTAATTATCGCCTACGCGACGCTGTTTTTAGTCGACAACGCTACTGGGGAGAACCTTTTCCGGTCTATTATGTCGATGGCTTACCGCAAATGATTGATGAAAAACACTTACCTATTGTCTTGCCAGAGGTGGAGAAATACCTCCCTACGGAAGATGGAAAACCACCTTTGGGAAATGCTGAGGTGTGGGCTTGGGATACAGAAAAAAATGAGGTGGTTTCAACCGCGCTTATTGATCATAAGACCGTATTCCCATTAGAATTAAATACCATGCCCGGTTGGGCAGGGAGTTCATTCTATTTTAATCGCTATATGGATCCACATAATACGGATGCCCTTGCATCTAAAGAAGCATTAGCGTATTGGAAAGAAGTTGATTTGTATATTGGTGGGAGTGAACATGCTACAGGTCATTTACTTTATGCGCGATTTTGGCAGAAGTTTTTGTTTGACCGTGGAGTTGTTCCTGTGGATGAATTTGCCAAGAAGTTGATTAATCAAGGCATGATTTTAGGAAATAGCGCCTTTGTTTTTAGGTCTGTTGAACGTACAGATCTTTTTGTATCAAAGTCAATTTATCAACAGGTAACCTCAGCAAGCCTACCGCATGATCTGGCTAAAAAATTGGCAGCGCTTACCGGAACTTCCAATCCGCGTTTTACCAAAATACACGTGGATGTTTCTATGGTGAATACCGCTGATCAATTAGATTTAAACGCCTTTAGTAATTGGCGACCAGAGTTTAAAAACGCGGTGTTTATGGGTGAGAACGGAGCGGTTCTTAACAATGAAACCCCTTCAAACCACCTGGCAACCTCAACTTGGAACGATACCTTGTTGGTTACGCGTGAAGTTGAGAAAATGTCTAAATCTAAATATAACGTTGTTAATCCTGATGATATTTGTAAACATTACGGAGCCGATAGTTTGCGTCTATACGAAATGTTTTTAGGTCCGCTAGAACAAGCGAAGCCGTGGAATACAGCTGGTTTGACAGGTGTTCATGGGTTTTTAAAGAAGCTGTGGAAATTGTATTTTGGCAAGGATGGCCTTATCGTAGAAGAAACGAAAGGAACGGCTGAGAACTTTAAAACCCTGCATAAAACAATTAAGAAAGTAGAGGAGGATATAGTACAGTTTTCATTTAATACCTCAGTCTCCACCTTTATGATTGCAGTTAATGAATTGACTGCTCAACAGTGTCACAGTAGAGAAATTTTAGAACCGTTATTGGTGTTGATTTCGCCCTATGCTCCACATATTGCAGAGGAATTATGGGCGCAATTAGGACATGACGCTTCAATTAGTACCGTAGATTTTCCAACCTTTGATGCACGTTTCTTGGTAGAAAACACAAAAAACTATCCAATTTCATTTAATGGAAAAATGCGGTTTACCATGGAACTTCCGTTGGATTTAGACAAGCAAGCAATTGAAGACGCTGTTATGAATCATGAAAAAACAGTTGCGCAATTAGCAGGTAGAATCCCGAAGAAAATTATTATTGTGCCTGGAAAAATTGTCAATATCGTTGGATAATTATGAACTCATAGGGTTTATTGCTGCTAGTTTAACTACAGCAGCCTTTATACCTCAAGTGTATAAGGCGTATCGTACAAAGTCAGTAGAAAATATTTCGTTGACGATGTATGTGGTCTTTCTTACGGGTATTGTATTGTGGTTTATTTATGGATATTTCTTGCATAGTTGGCCAATGATTTTATCAAATGGAATCACCGCACTTTTGGCGCTAATGATAATTTACTTTAAATTCAAGTATAAATAGATAAATATATTTGGAAACCTAAAAAAAGTTTATACATTTGTCTCAATTATAATACCATGAAAACAATCTTAAATCATACTTGGTGGTGGAACTTTCGAAACACAGCATTCGTGAAGTAACCCTACTGTAGATTTAATTTATCATACCAAAGGCTTGTCATTCACGACAAGCCTTTTTTTATTGAAAAAAATAACGATTTAGAATTATAGTCCAGATGAAATATACCTTAAAAAGTGACCATAAAAAGATAATAGCAGATGTGATCACACCGGTGAGCGTCTATTTAAAAATTAGGGATAAATTTCCCAATAGTATCCTTTTAGAAAGTAGTGATTACCACGCTTCAGATAATAGTTTTTCGTATGTCTGTTTTAATCCAATTGCTTCTATACAAGTAAAAAATAACACCATCATTCAGCAGTTTCCCGATGGTTCTACTTCGGTAGAAGCGATAGAAGATAGCCAAGGTGTTCCTGCTCGAATGGATCAGTTTTCAAAGCAATTTGCGCTTAGCGATACGCCTGAATTTAAGTTTATACATAGTGGAATGTTTGGATATACAGCCTATGATGCGGTACAGTATTTTGAAGATATACGCATTGCAAAAAAGGAAGGGTCTGTTGAAATACCTGAAATTTATTATGCTGTTTATCAAAATGTAATTGCCATAAACCACTTTAAAAATGTGGCTTATATTTTTGCACATTGCTATGAAGCTGAAAGCAATGTGGATGAAATTCACCAGTTGATTAAGGCAAAAAATTTCACCTCCTATTCATTTTCAACAGATGGAGAAATCCAATCTAACCTAACCGATGAAGCCTATAAACAACAGGTGGCTCTGGCAAAACAACACTGTGCGCGTGGTGATGTTTTTCAATTAGTACTCTCAAAAAAGTTTTCACAAGCTTTTAAGGGAGATGAATTTAATGTGTATCGTGCACTACGAACTATTAATCCATCGCCCTATTTATTCTATTTCGATTTTGGGGATTTTAAAATATTTGGAAGTTCACCGGAAGCACAACTTATTGTTAATCAGGGTTGCGCTGAGATTCATCCCATTGCTGGAACCTTTAAACGAACCGGTAATGACGAGCAGGATGCTGCCTTGGCCAAAGCGCTGGCCGTTGATGAAAAAGAAAATGCAGAGCATGTAATGTTAGTTGATTTGGCACGGAATGATTTAAGTAGGCACGGATCGCAGGTTAAGGTGGATACCTATAGAGAGGTTCAATTTTTTTCGCATGTGATTCACTTGGTGAGTAAAGTTACAGGTACCATACAAGCCAATACCTCTACCATGCAAGTGGTAGCCGATACTTTTCCTGCGGGAACCTTAAGCGGAGCTCCAAAACACAAAGCAATGCAGCTCATTGAAAAATACGAAAAAACGAGTCGAGGGTTTTATGGTGGTGCCATTGGTTTTATGGACTTTAAAGGCAATTTTAACCATGCAATTATGATTAGAACTTTTTTGAGTAAAAATCATCAGCTGCATTGGCAGGCTGGCGCAGGATTGGTTTCAAAATCAAGTCCTGATGATGAATTACAAGAAGTTTATAATAAACTTGGAGCCCTGACCAATGCCTTA
>JGI24723J26617_10003055_pt1 | contig 12468 bp, 11 predicted proteins | sample Cruoilmetagenom6_FD_26617 | JGI IMG/M metagenome (IMG submission 26617) | reverse complement strand
GGATTGTTTTTCCTGTCGGCACGGTTGGGGCCGTTGTTGTGGCAGGTCACCGCCTTTACGGCGGCGCACACGGTGACGCTGGCGCTGGGCGCGCTGGGCTGGGTCAATGTGCCCGGCAGCATTGTCGAGCCATTGATCGCCGCCTCAATCACCTATGTCGCGGTCGAAAATATTCTGGCGCGCGGGCTGACCCCTTGGCGGCCTGTCGTGGTGTTCTGTTTCGGGCTCTTGCACGGGCTGGGCTTTGCCAGCGTGCTGGGCGAGTTCGGCTTGCCTCCGGATCAGTTCATCCCGGCGCTGATAGGGTTCAACGTGGGCGTCGAGTTGGGGCAGCTGACCGTGATTGCGCTGGCGTTCCTGGCGGTCGGCGTGTGGTTCCGCAATAAGGATTGGTACCGCGCCCGGATCGCGGTCCCGGCGTCATGTGTGATTGCAGCTGTCGGGGCGTATTGGTTCATGGAGCGTGTCTTCCTCTGAGGTGCGCCGTGCCGTAAAGGCATATAGCGATACGCGCCCCACGGCCTGCGATGACTCGGTCGGATCGCTTGCCTCTTGCGCTCGGTAAAGGGCCAGTCTATACGCGCCGCACTAGAAATCCGCAGGTACGGGCGGGCCAATGGGGGAGACATCCCTGTTTGTCCACCGGTTGAGGCATCCGCCTCTCTCTCCGTACCGAGGCGAAAACCGGAAAAGGAAACGACATGGCTCTTCCCGAGTTCACCATGCGCCAGCTGCTTGAAGCCGGCGTTCACTTTGGCCACCAGACGCAACGCTGGAACCCCCGCATGGGCGAGTTCATCTACGGCGCGCGCAACGGCATCCACATCATGGATCTGACGCAGACCGTTCCCATGCTGGACGCGGCACTGAACGTCGTCCGCGAGACAGTCGCCAAGAACGGCCGCATCCTGTTTGTCGGCACCAAGCGTCAGGCGGCAGCACCCATCGCCGAAGCGGCCGAGAAATGCGCGCAGTATTACATGAACCACCGCTGGCTGGGCGGCACGCTGACCAACTGGCAGACCGTGTCGAAATCCATCCACCGTTTGAAAGAGATCGACGAATCGCTGGAAGGCGGCGCCGAAGGCCTGACGAAGAAAGAGCGTCTGGGCATTGAGCGCGACCAGAGCAAACTGGAAGCATCGCTGGGCGGCATCCGCGAAATGGGCGGCGTTCCTGATCTGCTGTTCGTCATCGACGTTAAAAAAGAAGCCCTGGCCGTTGCCGAAGCCAACAAGCTGGGCATTCCGGTCGTTGCTGTCGTCGACACCAACTGCTCGCCCGACGGGATCGATTACATCATCCCCGGCAACGACGACGCGGCCCGTGCCATCGCGCTCTATTGCGATCTGGTCAGCCGTGCGGCGCTGGACGGTATGTCGGCCCAGCTGGGCGCTGCCGGTGTTGATATCGGCGCGATGGAACAGGCCCCGGTCGAAGAGATCCTCGAGCCTGCCGCAGCAGAAGAGCCCGCGGCCGACGCAGCCCCCGCTGCGGAAGTGACGGAAGAGGCCAAGGCGTAACGCCAAGGCACCCCGCCGCGACACTGAAAACCGAGGGGGTGGCAATCGCTGCCCCCCATCCGATTTGAATTCTGAGGAGAGCCACAATGGCGATTACCGCTGCAATGGTAAAAGAGCTGCGCGACACCACCGGCGCCGGCATGATGGACGCGAAAAAGGCACTGACCGAAACCGACGGCGACATGGAGGCAGCTGTTGATTGGCTGCGCACCAAGGGTCTGGCCAAAGCCGCCAAGAAATCGGGCCGCACCGCGGCTGAGGGCCTCGTGGCCGTCAAGGTCGAAGGCGGACGTGGCGTCGCGGTCGAAATCAACTCCGAGACCGATTTCGTTGGCAAGAACGCCGAGTTTCAGGCGATGGTCGGTAGCGTCGCAGACGCCGCCGTGAACGCCGCCGACATTGATGCGCTGAAGGCCACCGATCTGGGCGGCAAGACCGTCGAAGAGACCATCACCGCCAAGATCGCCACCATCGGCGAAAACATGTCGCTGCGTCGGATGGCGTCGGTGACCGGTGATGCCGTCGTGTCCTATGTCCACAATGCCGCCGCAGACGGCATGGGCAAGATCGGCGTTCTGGTCGCGCTCAAGGGCGATGAAACTTTCGGCAAGCAGGTCGCGATGCATATTGCCGCCACCAACCCCGCCGCGCTCAACGAGGCGGAGCTGGATTCGGCCGTTGTTGAAAAGGAACGCCAGGTTCAAATGGATATCGCTCGCGAGAGCGGCAAGCCCGAGCAGGTCATCGAGAAGATGATCATGGGCCGGATGAAGAAATTCATCGCGGAATCCACGCTCATGGGTCAGTCCTTTGTGATGAACCCTGACCTGACGGTCGAAGCGGCCGCCAGGGAAGCAGGCGCCGAGATCACCGGGTTCGTCCGGCTCGAAGTCGGCGAAGGCATCGAAGTCGAGAAAGAAGACTTTGCCGCAGAAGTCGCCAAGACCGCCAAGGGCTGAGCCTTCGGCGTGAGACCGTGAATTCAGGGAGCGGGCCGAAAGACTCGCTCCTTTTCATTTTGAGCCGGGGGCTTGCGAGGGCGAGCCCGAGTCTTGCATTGCCCTTTACGGGCCAAGTCCGCAGGACTCGGTCTACACCAGAGCAGCCGCCACCACAGATATCAAATTGAAGGACGTGTAGCGCACACCGCGATCCTGCGGCGATTTCCCCGCTTCGAACCTCACCGGTGCGCAATCATCTCTTGTTAGCTGACCTTTTTCTTCCGCCGCCGTAGCGTTGTCAGAACCGCGACACCCGAAAGCAGTAGAAGTCCCCCGGCCGGCAGCGGAACGGCAGACAATGGGGTCGTAACCACTGTGAGGCTTTGATTCCCAGGAAGGGCGGTGACGAATATCCCGGTCGATATTCCAAGGCTGGCAAAGTCGCCGCCTACGGAAGCCTGCCCGAATAACTTGGTGCCGCTCGTATATGCGTCTGGCAACTGGATTTGAATATTGGATCCATTACGAAAAAAGGCGACTTGCCCGCCCGCATCGAAAGATCCAAACGAAATCGCGCCTGTACCGAAAGGTGTCAAAACACCGGAAAATTCATACCTATCAACGTCGCTCTCAAACGGTGTCTCAACGAAAACCTCTCCATTCGACGGCAAAAAACCATTCACATCGATGCTGTTGGAGAGGGTTAACGCCGAACCAAATGAAGAAATATCAAGGCTTCCTTCGATCGTGAGAAGAACATCAGTATTGCGTTCCGAAAGCGTCGCAATGACCGAAGCTTGGGCAACTGTCGCAGTCAGCACCAACGTAAAAACAGAAATTAGATACTTCATCAAACTACCTCCCAGCTATGTATGTATCGATATCCTGCTGTTTTTAGTAGGCGCTGTAAAGAAGGTGCACCATTTCAGGCAGGAGGAAACCGGTTTCGCGTCAAATATCCAGTGTTCTTGGGGGAGGGAGGTTAACAATCCGGTGATTTTCAGATCATTGTTTCGTTTTCTGCCGATTGGGGGTATCCGGCCAAAAACGATCCCCAACATCAGTGGCCTCTGCTCGGCATGAGTGATTTGCGTACGCCAAAAGGCGTGATCCGGCATCGGTCAATCGCGCGAAAATACCGGCCTTTGCCCCCCGAAACCGCCCTTCACTCGTTCGGCGCCAAATGCCCTGCCAGCGCCTCCATTGCCAGCGGATAACCCGCAGCCCCAAAGCCGCAGATCACGCCAACCGCAACCTTGGAGATATAGCTGTTGTGGCGAAATTCCTCGCGTGCATGGATATTTGAGAGGTGAAGCTCAACCACCGGAAGCGCGACCGAGCTGATCGCGTCCATCAGGGCCACGGATGTGTGGGTGTAGGCGCCCGCGTTGAGGATGATCCCGTCATGCACGCCACGTGCCGCGTGGATATGATCCAGCAGCGCGCCCTCGCTGTTTTCCTGATCGAACGCCAAGGCGATGTTGAGTTCCTGCGCCTTGGCGCGGCACATCGCCTCGATATCGGCAAGCGTCGTGGAGCCGTAAACTTCGGGCTGACGGGTGCCGAGCAGGTTAAGGTTGGGACCGTTCAGGATCAGGATCGATGTCATTTCACGCCTCTTTGCCTCAGTCTTAGCTCGCAGCCCGCGCGACTGTCGAGCCGCCTTTGCAAGGGCGCGTCGATTGCGCAGGGCGCTGTTGCGCCGCCGCACTGGCCGCCAAACTAAAGAATACGTAGGGTAAGCGGCGGAAAGTGTCGCTGCACCCTTTCCTTGAGCGGCGTTTTGATCTTTGTTAGGCGGCAAGTCAATCAGGAGCCGAAGGTGCGGCGCAAGCACGCGTCCGGCAATGTCATTTAAGGGGAGACAGATGATGAAATCCAAACTGATCGCAGCGGCGGCTTCGGCCCTGACGCTCTGTTCGGGGACGCTGGGAACAGCGGCACTGGCAGGCGCACATATGAGCGATGTGAAGGTCGGCATGATCACGACGCTTTCGGGCGGCGGTGCGGGCCTCGGCATTGACGTGCGCGACGGCTTCATGCTGGCGGTCAAACTGGCCGACACCGGCCATATCGAGGTGGTGATCGAGGACGATCAGCGCAAGCCCGACATCGCCGTGCAACTGGCCGACAAGATGATCCAGTCCGAGAAGGTCGATCTCCTGACCGGCATCATCTGGTCGAACCTGGCGATGGCAGTGGTGCCCTCGGCGACCGCGCAGGGGAAGTTCTACCTTTCACCCAATGCGGGCCCATCGGCGCTGGCGGGCAAGGGGTGCCACAAGAACTACTTCAACGTCGCATGGCAGAACGACAACATGCACGAAGCGGCGGGCGCCTATGCCAATTCCGCCGGTTACAAAAATAGCTTCATCCTCGCGCCAAACTATCCCGCAGGGCATGATTCACTGACTGGCTACAAGCGACACTATACCGGCGCACTGGCCGGCGAGCTGTTCACCCAACTGGGGCAAAAGGACTATGCCGCCGAACTGGCGCAGATCCGCGCCAGCGGTGCGGACAGTGTGTTCTTCTTCCTGCCCGGAGGCATGGGCATTTCGTTCCTCAAGCAATATGCCGACAGCGGCATCGACCTGCCCGTCATAGGCCCCGCATTCAGCTTTGACCAGGGCATCCTGCAAGCCGTGGGCGATGCGGCCCTGGGTGTGATGAACACCAGCCAGTGGAACAAGGACATCGACAACGCGGCCAATAAGACCTTCGTCGAGGCGTTCCAGGCCGAATACGGTCGCCTGCCATCGCTCTATGCGTCCCAAGGCTATGATACGGCCAACCTGCTGATCAGCGCCATGGCCAAGGCCGACATCCATGACCAGGACGCGTTCCGCGCGGCGCTGGAAGAAGCCGATTTCGAAAGCGTGCGCGGCGATTTCGCCTTCGCGCCGAACCACCACCCGATCCAGGACATCTATGTTCGCGAAGTGATCAAGGAGGGTGACGTTTATACCAACAAGATCATTGGTGTCGCCCTCGAAGATCATCAGGACGTCTACGGCGCAGACTGCAAGATGTAGGTCCATTCGCCCCGGCGGCAGCGCCGCCGGGGCCCATAGGTTTCCCCATGACATTTGTCTTATTCGCCGAACAGGTGCTGAACGGTGTTCAGCTGGGTGTGATGCTGTTTCTGATGGCGTCTGGCCTGACGCTTGTGTTTGGCGTGATGGGCCTGATCAACCTTGCGCACGGCTCGCTCTACATGGTCGGGGCCTTTGCTGCGGCGGGCGTGGCGGCGGCGACGGGATCGTTCCTGCTGGCGCTTTGCGCGGCGCTGGCTGCGGCTGCGGCGGCGGGCGCCATCGTCGAGATGCTGGTCATTCGCAGGCTCTATGCGCGCGACCACCTCGATCAGGTGCTGGCAACCTTCGCGCTGATCCTGATCTTTTCCGAAGGCACGCGCTGGGTTTTCGGGTCCTTTCCGCTCTATCTCAACGTGCCGGCCTATCTGGCGGGGCCTGTGACCTTGCCGGGCGGTATCCAGTATCCGCTCTACCGGCTGTTTCTCATCGTTGTTGGCCTGGCGATTGCCGGCGGTCTCTACCTGATGATCGCGCGCACACGGCTGGGCATCCAGATCCGCGCCGGTGAAGCAGATCGCGAAATGATCGCGGCACTTGGTGTCGATATATCAAGGCTTTACACAATTGTCTTCGCGCTCGGCGCGGCGCTTGCCGGATTAGCTGGCGCGCTGGTGGGCACCATCCAGTCAGTGCAGGTCGGCATGGGAGAGCCGGTGCTGATCCTGGCCTTCGTGGTGATCGTGATCGGCGGCATCGGCTCGATCAAGGGCGCGCTGGTGGGCGCGCTGTTGGTGGGGCTGACCGATACGCTGGGCGGCGTGCTGCTGCCGCGCATATTTGCGACATTCATGGACAATTCCGGCGCGACATCCGCCGGGTCGGCGGTCGCCTCGATGCTGATCTACCTGCTGATGGCCGCTGTCCTCTTTCTGCGGCCGCGCGGCCTCTTTGGTGGTGCGGCATGATTGCTGAGAAATACTTTAACGCCGCACTGCTGGGCGGGCTGGCGCTGATTGCGTTCTGGGCCTACGGCGCGGACGAGCCGTTTACCATCACGCTGCTGACCAAGGTAACGATCCTGGCACTGGCTGGTGTCGGGCTGAATATCGCGTTGGGGCAGGGGGGCTTGATCAGCCTCGGCCATGCAGTGTTCTTTGGTATTGGCGGCTACGCGATGGGAATCCTCGCCAGCCACGCGCAGAGCTATCAGCCGATGACACTCGGCCCGTGGATGATCGAAGGCACCAAGTCGATGCCGGTGATCTGGCTCACGGCGATGGTTTCCGCCGGGCTTGTCGCGCTGTCGATCGGGCTGGTATCGCTGCGCACCAATGGTGTCTATTTCATTATGATCACGCTCGCCTTTGGGCAGATGTTTTATTACTTTTCAATATCCTGGCCCGCCTATGGCGGAGAGGACGGGCTGAGCATCTATGTCCGCAACAGCTTTCCGGGGTTGAACACGCTCGACCCGATCCAGTTCTTCGGCATTACCTTTGCGCTGCTGTTGCTGGCGCTGTTGTTCCATGCCGCGCTGGTCCGTTCGCCGTTTGGTCTGGCTCTGAATGCAGCGCGGCAATCGCCCGAGCGCGTGAAAACCGTGGGTCTGAACCCGTTTCGCCTGCAACTCGCGGCCTTTGTCATATCGGGTGTGATCACCGGGCTGGCGGGGGCGCTCTTTGCCGATCTTAACCGTTTCGTCAGCCCCACGATGTTCAGTTGGCAGCTATCGGGCGAAATCATGGTGTTCGTCATTCTGGGCGGCACTGCGCGGCTCTGCGGGCCGGTCGCGGGGGCTGCGATGTTCATCGCGCTGGAACATTGGCTGGGCGGCCTCAGCGAGTACTGGCACATCTACCTGGGGCTTCTGTTGCTGGCGGTGGTTCTGTTTGCACCCGGCGGGCTTATCGGAATTGTGACACGGCGCGAGGCAGCCCATGACTGATCCGGTGATCGAGACGCGGGGCTTGTGCAAACGTTTCGGCGCGCTGGAGGCCAGCCGCGACGTGACGCTTGATCTGCGGGCCGGTGAAATCCACGCCGTGATTGGCCCGAATGGCGCTGGAAAATCAACTCTTATCAGCCAGATATGCGGCGGAATTAAACCTGACAGCGGGCAGGTCTGGCTGGCAGGCCGTGACGTGACCGCTTGGGACGTGGCGGCCCGCGCACGCGCCGGGATCGCGCGCACATTTCAGATATCGGCGCTGGCGATGCAGGATACCGTGCTGCAAAACGCGCTGCTGGGCGCGTTAGGCGCGTCCGGACGCTGGCTGGGCCTGTTCCGACCTGCGCTGGGGCACACCGATCTTCGGGACCAAGCGCTGGCCGCGTTGGAGCGCACGGGCCTCGCAGATCACGCGGCAATGCCCACGGGCGAGCTGTCGCACGGCCAGCGTCGTCAGCTGGAGATTGCCATCGCGCTCACCCTTGCGCCACAGGCGTTCGTCATGGATGAACCGATGGCCGGTCTTGGCATCGAAGGGTCGCGCGAGATCACGGCGCTGCTGGACGGTCTGCGTGCCGAGGCACCGGTGCTGCTGGTCGAACATGACATGGATGCGGTATTTGCGCTCGCTGATCGGATCAGTGTGTTGGTTTATGGCCAGATCATCGCCACCGGAACCGTCAGCGAAATCCGAGCCAATCCAGAGGTGCGCGCGGCCTATCTGGGGGATTTGGCATGAGTTTGCTGACATTGCAGGACGTTACTGCGTCCTACGGCCCGGCGCAGGCGCTGTTCGGAGTCTCATTGGACATCGCAGAAGGCGAGGCGCTGGCGCTGATGGGCCGCAACGGCATGGGCAAATCAACCACCGTCAAGGCGGTCTGCCGGATGCTGCCCAGCGGCGGTACGCTGCGCTTTGCCGGGCGTGACCTTGGGCCGCTCAGCAGTTTTCGTGCCGCACGACTGGGTTTGGGGCTGGTGCCCGAGGGGCGACGTTGCTTTGCGCCGCTCACCGTGACCGAGAACCTTATCGCCGCGGCGCGACCCGGCCATTGGGACTTGCGCCGGATTTCTGAACTTTTCCCGCGGCTTGAGGAACGACGTTCGCAGATCGCGGCGACACTCTCGGGCGGCGAACAACAGATGTTGGCGATCGGACGCGCGCTGATGACCAACCCAAGGCTGCTGATTCTTGACGAGGCGACAGAAGGATTGGCGCCGCTGGTCCGGGCCGAGATCTGGGCGGCGCTGACGGCGCTGCGGGCCCAGTCGGACATGTCNATCCTGGTGATCGACAAATCGCTGGCAGAACTGCGCGGAGTCGCGGATCGCGCGGTGATCCTCGAACGGGGCCGCGATGTCTGGCACGGGTCGATCGAGACACTGGATGCCGCTGTCGCGGATCGGTTCCTGGGCGTGTAGGCTTGTTCGCGTTACCTGAAACGGGCGCTCGTGCGGTTGAGGGATGCTGCCTAAGCGCTCAGTTTTAAAGGCATAATCACGATCATTACATATCTATATATTAACATAATACTGATTATGCGACTTACGCATACAGGATACAGGCCGGGCTCAGCGATGCCCCCGATTGCATACAACATGCATACGAAGGTCCTTGTGGCGAAAGCTCACCTTGCGTGGCCTGTCGGACGGATCGCCGATCAACCGCAGGCTCAGCCAGATCGCGATACCGGCAAAGATCACGCCGCCCACCGCCTGTCCGATCAGAACTCCCGACGCACCCCACAGTGCGCCACCGGCCATGGCCAGTGGCCAGGTGCCCAAAGTGTGGCGCCCCCAGTTGATCCAGGTCGAATAGCTTGGATGCCCGAGATTGTTGAATGACGCGTTCGCGACAAAAATCGCTCCGTTGAAGAACGTCGCCAGCGCGAGCGGCCCACAAAAGAGAAAAATCAGCATCCGCATCCCGCCTGTCGCGTCGAACAGGTCGGCAATCGGCGCGCGCAGCGCGAACAGCAACACAGACACGACAACCACGTAGAGACCGACAAAGATCAATCCGTCAAAGAACGCAGTGCGCACGCGGCCCATCTGCCCTGCCCCGAAATTCTGCCCGATGATCGGCCCCAAGGACCCCGAAAGCGCCAGCACGACGGCAAAGACCACGGGCGTCATCCGGTTGATCACCGCCAGCGCGGCAACGGCATCTGTGCCATGTTTGGCCATCTCGCGGGTGACGATCGCAACGCCAACGGGTGTCGCAATGGTAGCCAGAACCGCCGGCACCGCAATCTGCAACGCGACGCGAAAATCCCGCATCACGCATTGCGGACTGGGCAGCACGAAGGCCCCGTAGCGCCGGATCGCCGGATAAAACGCAGTCAGCATGGTTGCCAGCCGGGCCAGCACCGTCGCAATCGCTGCCCCGTCCAGCCCGAGCCCAAGGGAAAATATCAGGATCGGGTCCAGCACCGCATTGACCCCGCCCCCGACCAGCGCGGGATACATCGCGCGGTTGCCATCGCCATAGGCGCGCAGCACGGCAACCGCCGTCATGCCCAGCCCCGACAGTGCCGTGGTCGGCAGAATGATCCAGAGATAGCGTTCGGCTGCCGCTGCAATCTCGCCTTCGGCACCGATGAGAGCCAGCAAGAAAGGTAGGTTCGGCAAAGCCACAAGCGGCACCAGCAACCCGACGATTGCCGCAAACACCGCTACGCTGGCGGCGAGTTCTCGGGCTCTGTCATCGGTTCGGCTTCCCAACGCGCGAGACACCAGCGCCCCGGCCGCAATTGACAGGCCGATATTGATCGCACTGGCAAAGAACATCACCGTGCTGGCATAGCCCGCCGCGGCCGCCAGCGCGTCCTGTCCGAGCATCGAGATAAAGAGAATGTCGATCAGATCTACGGCGAAAATCGCCATCAATCCTATGCTCGATGTCAGGGACATGACCGATACATGCCGCATCAGCGAGCCGGTCACGAAGCTGGGGTCAGAAGATGCGTGCGCCATTTTTGGATACCTGATCACTTTGCGGCTGGCGCGATTTGCGCCGAACCGGGATCAAGCATCTAGATGCCGAATGCACAAGTGCCACATATACGCAGGCACTGTGCATCATTGCACAGCGCCTGCGTTGATCGGGATCAGAAGAACGCCTGCAGCCCGGTCTGCGCCCGACCAAGGATCAGCGCATGCACGTCGTGGGTGCCTTCGTAGGTGTTCACCGTCTCAAGGTTCATCATGTGGCGGATGACCTGGAACTCTTCAGAGATGCCGTTGCCGCCATGCATGTCGCGGGACATCCGCGCGATATCCAGCGCCTTGCCGCAGTTGTTGCGCTTGATCAGGCTGATCATCTCGGGGGCTGCATTGGCCTCGTCCATCAAGCGCCCTACCCGCAACGCCGCTTGCAGGCCCAGCGTGATTTCGGTCTGCATGTTGGCCAGCTTCAACTGGAAAAGCTGCGTTTGTGCCAGCGGCTTGCGGAACTGGTGCCGGTCAAGCCCGTATTGCCGCGAGGCATGCCAGCAAAATTCGGCGGCCCCCATGACGCCCCAGGCGATACCATAGCGCGCGCGGTTCAGACAGCCGAACGGACCTTTCAGGCCTTGCACGTTGGGCAGCAAGGCATCCTCGCCCACTTCGACACCCTTCATCACGATCTCGCCGGTGACCGAGGCGCGCAGCGATTGCTTGCCAGTGATCTTGGGCGCGCTCAGCCCTTTCATGCCCTTTTCGAGCACGAAACCGCGAATCTTGCCGTCATGGGCGTCAGACTTGGCCCAGACCACGAACACATCAGCGATCGGACTGTTGGAAATCCACATTTTCGACCCGGTGATCCGGTAGCCGCCATCGATCTTTTCGGCGCGGGTCTTCATCCCCGCAGGATCGCTGCCAGCATCCGGCTCAGTCAGGCCAAAGCAACCGATCAGCGTCCCGGCGGCGAGGCCCGGCAGGTATTTCTGCCGCTGCTCTTCCGAGCCGTAAGCATAGATCGGGTACATCACCAGGCTGGATTGCACCGACATCATCGAGCGATAACCGCTGTCCACACGCTCGATTTCGCGCGCGACCAGCCCGTAGCCCACATAGCCGCCGCCCAGCCCGCCATATTCCTCGGGGATGGTGGTGCCCAGCAGACCCATCTCGCCCATTTCGACGAACAGCTCGGGTGCCACGGTCTCTTCAGCATAGGCCTTGATCACACGCGGCTGAAGCTTTTCCTGCGCAAAGCTGCGGGCGCTTTCCGCGATCATCCGCTCGTCTTCTTCGAGTTGATCGTTAAGGCGGAACGGATCCTGCCAGTCAAAATTGCTAAGGTCGGGGGCGTCCTTGGCTTTGATCTTGGGGGCGTCGAGGCTCATGTCGGGTCCTTTCATGCGTTTTGCGCAAGATAAATCTCATCAAAGCGTCTCACCTGTAACTTGCGGTATCTGGCAAAAAATGAAGGNCGCACANGGTTCGGAAGCTGCNCGCGCTTTGCCATGGCCGGNAATTCAGGCTTTTCGTGAAACGCTTTAGGTTGCTCTATACCCAGTTAGCAGGCAAAAGAATAGCGAGGTTTTGGCAAACACACATGAGGAAACCGCATAGATGCCCCTGCCCCGCCGCTTTCTGCCCTCCATCGCCAGCCTGCGTGCGATCGAGGCACTTGACCGGCTGGGCAGCGCCACCGCGGCGGCCGAGGCACTGGCGCTGAGCCAGAGCGCGGTCAGCCGCCAATTGCAGACATTGGAAGAACAACTGGGCGTATCGCTGATCCGGCGTGAAGGCCGCGGCATGTCTCTGACGCCGCAGGGCACGGACTATGCCGGTGAGATCCGCAGCGCCCTGGGCCAGATCGCCCAGGCCTCGATGAAGGCGGCGCTGAACCCCGCTGGCGGCAGTGTCAGCCTGGCGATCCTGCCCACCTTCGGCATGCGTTGGCTGGTGCCGCGCCTGCCGGATTTCGCGCGCGTCCATCCAGAAGTGACGATCAACCTGTCAACACGGTTCAAGGCGTTCAATTTCGCCGCCGAAGGCTTTGACGCTGCGATCCATTTCGGTCA
>JGI24723J26617_10003050_pt1 | contig 12488 bp, 11 predicted proteins | sample Cruoilmetagenom6_FD_26617 | JGI IMG/M metagenome (IMG submission 26617) | reverse complement strand
GCACTCGCGGCGCTAAAGGCCAAAGATTGAGCGAAACCCTTCGGATAGATAAATGGCTTTGGCACGCACGGTTTTTTAAAACACGGACTCTGGCGGCCAAAGTGGTTTCCGCTGGTCGCGTCCGGATCAATGCAGAGCGGATCAAAAAACCCTCGACAGGTATAAAAACCGGTGACGGATTGAGCTTTATGCAGGGAAACACACTGCGAATCGTCCGCGTTGAAGGTTTGGGCACGCGGCGCGGCCCTGCGCCAGAGGCACAGGCGCTCTATCTTGACCTGACACCCGAGGCGGAAACTTCATCCAATCCCGTGGCTGAAAGGGTTGGAACCCGCCCGACCAAAAAGGATCGGCGGGCGATTGATGCAATCCGGCACACGCCCTCTTGAATCCTGTGCAATCGGGGCCTAATAAGCGCTAAACGGATTTTCTGTATGACCCTCATGACGGGTATAACCATGAGCAACGAGGCAAAGAGATGACCTATATCGTCAACGATGCGTGTATCGCGTGCAAATATACCGACTGCGTCGAGGTATGTCCGGTGGANTGCTTCTATGAAGGTGAGAACATGCTGGTGATCCACCCTGACGAGTGTATCGACTGCGGCGTTTGCGAGCCGGAATGCCCGGCTGATGCCATCCGTCCGGACACCGAGCCAGATGCCGAAAANTGGGTTGAGTTCAACCGAAAGTACTCGGAAATGTGGCCGGTGATTATCGAACAGAAAGACCCATTGCCAGATGCTGACGATCGCGATGGTGAAGAGGGCAAGCTCGAGAAGTATTTCTCGGAAAAACCCGGTGAAGGCAGCTAAGAGCGCCTATTCTTAACCAGAGTGATAAATTTCAGGGCTGACCCTTCTTTTCGGGTCAATTTTGTGTTATCTTGTGGTGTAACAATTCGGCCAGTCATAAGGAGCTTTCCGGGCTTTGCGCACGGAAACAAGACCTCAGCACCAAAACCGGAAATACTTTCGCGGGTTACATTGTGACCTTGAGTGCATATGTGTGACGCGGGCGAATAATAACAGGAATGTAACAGAATATGAGTAAGTCTAAAAACCAGCTTGATTTTGCAACCGGCCAGTTTGTGGTTTACCCCTCACACGGGGTAGGAAAAATCACCGAGGTTGAAACGCAAACAATTGGTGAGGAAGTCCTCGAAATGTTTGTGATTTTCTTTGAAAAAGAGAAAATGACCCTGCGTGTGCCAACACAAAAAGCGATACTCGTTGGAATGCGGGCTCTTTCGAGCCCCGATCTCGTGGCTAAATGTATGAAAACTCTTGGTGGGCGGGCGCGGGTTAAGCGCGCTATGTGGTCTCGTCGGGCGCAGGAATACGAGCAAAAGATCAATTCGGGGGATCTGATCTCAATTGCCGAAGTTGTCAGAGATTTGCATCGTAACGATGACCAGCGTGAGCAATCTTACTCTGAACGCCAACTCTACGAAGCAGCGTTAGAGCGGTTGACCCGCGAGGTGACCGCCGTGGATGCGCAAGGGGAAGACGCGGCCCAGCGTAAAATTAGTGATATTCTAGATGCCCGCGTGGCCCCTGTCGCAGCCGAAACCGAAACACCGGCGGCCTAAGTAGAACGGCCAACGCCGGNGGGGTAACCTCCGGTCGCCGTCAGCTTTGTTAAAGTACGGCCAAGCCTANTATTTCGGCACTTTGCTGGGTGGCACCNAATACGTCACCCGTCTGCCCNCCAAATTGCTTATGTGCCAAATAAGCGACGCCAAGCGCTGCGATCGACATTAGAAAAAATACGCTCAACCCAAACCATCCAAACGCGACGAGGCAGCTAATTGCCCCGATGGAAAGCGCGCCTATTACGGTCTCAAAACCCGGTTGTCCCGTAGACGCTGACAATCCGAAAGTTCGCGCCGCCGGAAGACCGGACATTACGGCGACCATAAGCGCTCGCGACCCTGCCCCAAGAGCCCCCAATGCCAAAATAAGGTCAGCACTGCCAAGGCCTGCTATGCCGCTGTGGCGCGCCAATAGGGCCAGAAACAATGCGATCGCCCCAAACGCCCCGATTCGACTGTCCTTCATGATTTCGAGTCTTTTTTCGCGAGAGTCCCCCCCGAGTCCGTCCGCCATATCCGACAACCCGTCTTCATGAAGCGCGCCGGTGAGAATCACTTGAAAGGCAATAATGGCAACCGCCGTCATACCGGGTGCTACACCGATTGATAGTAGCCCCCATCCCAAAACACCGGAGGCCAAGCCCAAAGCAAGCCCAACGATCGGATAAGCCCAAGCCGCACTTGCCCCGCGCTGCGCTGCGCGATCAAAATCCACCCGGACCGGAAGGCGGCTCAGTAATGAGAAAGACGTCGCAATATCGTGGAATTCAAATTTCATGACGGTTTGGCAGGCTCCGGGATCGTTTTTGGCTCAACATTTACCAAGATACCCCGTAATACTGCCGCAAACCATATTGTGAAAGCCCTCAGATGCCCGAATCTTTTTCCAGCCTCAACGAATTTATTTCGATTTTATCGAACCTACCGGCTCCCGACCCCGAGGCGTTGTCCGCTGCCAAAGCCCGCAACGGGGTGCTGACAAAACCCCCGGGCGCGCTGGGTCGCCTGGAAGAGATTTCGATCTGGTATGCTGGCTGGCGCGGTGAAGCGGCTCCCAAAATTACCGCCCCCCAAGTGCTTGTATTTGCGGGTAATCATGGTGTGGTGGCGCAGGGGGTTTCGGCCTTTCCCGCAGAAGTAACGGCCCAAATGGTCGGAAATTTTGCGGCCAAAGGTGCGGCTATCAATCAGCTATGCGATGTCGCCGGTGCAAAGCTCGAGGTTATTGCGATTGATCTGGACACACCGACGCAGGATTTTACAAAAGAGCCCGCACTGGACAAAACCGAGTTCCTTGCCGCCCTGAATATCGGTTGGGAAGCTGTGGATCCCAACTGCGACCTGTTGGTTGTAGGGGAGATGGGGATAGGAAATACAACGAGCGCCGCCGCTATTGCGACCGCGTTATTTGGAGGATCTGCCTCAAATTGGACAGGGCGCGGCACGGGGGTAACAGACGAAGGCTTGATCCGAAAAGAAGGCGTGATCAATAAAGCTGTGACCCGGCAGGCCGTTTCATCAGGCCTTGAGGTTCTGCGTTGTTTTGGAGGGCGCGAACTGGTGGCAATGGCGGGTGCTATAACGAGGGCGCGCATGGAGCGAATCCCCGTGATTCTAGATGGGTTCATCTGCACGGCTGCCGCTGCCTGTTTGCACAAAACCGCCTCCGGATCGCTTGACCATTGCGTTGCCGGACATGTTTCTGCTGAATCCGCACATGGCAGAATGTTAGACATATTAGAGAAACCACCCTTGCTAAACCTCGGTATGCGCTTGGGCGAAGGTTCCGGCGCTACTTTGGCAATCAACATTTTGAAATCAGCTCTAGCGTGCCATTCAGGTATGGCAACCTTTGATCAGGCAGGTGTTTCCCAGGAAGAGTGATTGGTCCAAGGGTTTTTTAGGGCAAAAAGATGCCATCGGGATTCGGCCGGTCGTTCATCCGCTTCAACCCTACGCTCTGGTTTGCTAGGATGCATTGACGAACTGCGTCTCCAATTCGCTCCCATCAAAACCTCACATTTTGTTCCTCCAAGCAATTTTGCTTGCGGAGAATAGCAAATGCCTGATCAAGCGAAGGGTTTTGTAGGCATGCCACCTAATCTGCAAAACGCAAATACCTGAATTATAACAATATTGTATGACCAGAAAAATTGAATCTAGTAGGCAATTTTTCTGGAATGAGGCTCTGGAGCGGGCGACGGGAATCGAACCCGTGTCATCAGCTTGGAAGGCTGAGGTCTTACCATTACACAACGCCCGCTCACAAAAAAATGAAGTAAAGAGTTCTTGCCTGAGCGTCAAGCTGACAAGTAATAAAGTTAAACAATATTTCTGCGTTCTGCTATGCAACAACAGATGTGGTCGAGTAAATTCGGACCAGTTATTGAGATGAGGCGCCCCTTGAGAGGGAAGATCGGCTATGATGAGAGACAGTCCGCCCAAATCACATCGTAGAGCATTAAAATTAAAAATATTTAGTCTTCAGAAGATACCACGAAAAGTACTACAGCAGATCGGTGAAAGATGTTGTCTGGTCTTTTTTTGTCCATGATTTCAGCTGGACGGATAATTTTTGGGACGCCACAGGACTTCGCTTGCGGTTGTAGGTTTTAAGTATCATTGATCAGAAGGGAGTCGGTATCAGTGTTTGACCTCAGTTCTGTCATGCGAGAGATGTCTTCTTTCAGCGATAAATCTTGTTTGAGTAAATTAATTCTTTCAATGCTGTTTTCCTATATTGAAAGTGATTCTTTTTCGGCCAATGTCATGCAGCCAGTAGCGATCGGAAATTCGGAAATGTCCTCAGTTGGAAATATGCCTTGTCGTTCGAGTATTTGAGCTAAGAAGCGCGCACCGAAAGCTGGGTTCAAATGCACCAAATCATAAAGAATGGTGGTTTCTTGCCCTTCAATTGGCTTAGCTGGATGTCGGCGCTCGCCAACTGCGAACTCCAGCTTTGACTGGAGTAACCCGCCTATCATGCTTTCTTCAATTTGAGGCAAGATTTCGATATTTTTGCCTCCAAACAAACCATCGTTTATTCGACAGATTTCTTCAGAAAATCCGACTGAACTTCTTCCGAATGACCCATCTCGTTTTGGAGCGAATGGTGCAAGAGTAAGATAAATAGGGATCTTCGATATTTGTCTGATGACATTCAACAAGGGATAAGCAAGAGAGCTTTCAATTTGATAAAATAGGGCCGCATCAAAAACTTGTTGTGAATATAACCGGCGATCGATTCCACTCCACCATTTCACGCCACCCGTGACTAGACACAAATCAAAATCATCAAGATTGAGCTCACCGTCATTACCATAGTTTTGGATTATTCTGCTTTTGGTAATAGCATTCGTTACCCCAAGTGTATTTTTGTTGAAATTGCAAAAAAACTCGCTGTAGAAAGAACCACCTCCGGGTACTGCTGTTATATCTACGAATGGGTACGCGTACGATATTTTCTGCCAACCGAGTTCGAAGCTGGTGATGTGGCTTGCGCCAATCATGCAAATCCTAAATTGTTTCATTGTCTTTTCCCAATGGGACAAACGCACTCAGTAATTCTTCTTCACACAATACATCTTCATGTAGGCGGTCCAATTCGGCCGACGCAGGTTTCCTCTTCTCAATTTCTTTAGTTGATGTCTCAACGAGATCGCCTTTCTCGGCTTTAAAGAAATTCTCCATTACAAATGATACACCTTCTGGTGATACACTCCGCATATTTTCTTCGAAAAACCTACCCTTAAAAACCGGACTATTTATGATTTCAAATGAAGGGAAATAGTCAACATAATCCAGTTCATGAACTAAAGTTTCAGCCACCGCTCTCAGTATTGCTTTTGATGCACTTGTTGAAACAAGAACATGCTTTCCTGAATAGGTTGCTGTTAGAGGAACCGGTGATACGGTTAATAGAAAGTTTATGTTCCTATTAAATGAGCGGATCATTGCGATGGAAGAGCGAAGGTTCTCGAGAACAGTCGAAAAGCCTTGCGATTGGAATGTGTGAACTTCTTCTGAATACTCTCCGGCAACTGTCCCCGGACATAGAGGATATTCATAATTTTGATGACTATTTGACCAAGACTCAGTCAGCCCAAGTGTGAATACAAACAAATTAGCACTACGTAGAGCTGCGTTCAACGCGTTGATGGTAACGGTTCTTGTTTTGACGACTTCATCTACGGATTGAAAACCATTTGGTTCGATATTGGGGCGAAAAGGGTCATAGAAACGGCCATCCTTTTCCCATACTTCGCTGGGAGGTTCCGAATAACCCAACGCCCAAGATATCCACTGTTTGAGAAGGGAGGTTGTATAGATATTCCCAGTTCGAGCCGAAAACATTTCATAGCCAAATTTTTTTCGATCTTCCGTGGCCAGTGGTTTAGGGGCGGTTTCGCCATCAACCCATGAATAATTTCGATCACGTAGCGCTCTGCCAAAATGCTGCGCAAAACATGACCCAAAGGTCGCTATTCGAGTTTTCTTTGTGACTTCAAATTTAGGTAGCCAAAGGTCAGTAATGTCAAGCATATCCTTATTTGCAACAGCGGTCCGCCAAAAAGCTTTCGCTGGCAAGTTTTGATAAGGATGTGTCATTTCTATTCTTTCGTTGCTTTGTGTATTTGCTACTGGAACCCCGTTAAGTAATCAAAAAATAAATTTTTTGACCTGCGGTCCTTATTTTGATTGAGCGAGTTGAATTAACATTTTGGTGTGTGCAACAAAGTGTTCCGAATTTTTGCGTTCTGGGAAGGCATTTTTATAGCTCTCTGCAAATTTCAACAATTGGTCAAGACTGCCGTTTGCTTGCAGGCGATTGCTGATTTGTCCCCTCAATTCTTTATTATTTAATATACCGATGGAAACCCGGTCTCGCGCCGCCGAGGTTTTTTTATCGTCAGCTCCAATCAATCGTTTCCTCCAAAGCAAAACGAGAGGGTGATCTGATTCCAGTTTTTCTAAAAAACTGTTTTCCTCAATGAAGGGCAACAGTTCAGTTCCACCATCGGGTAAAAATGATCCGATATTTGCAATGCGAAGACCAAGCATATTTGGCCAAGTTAAAGCGTCTTCCAACAATATCTGAAAAGCCAAAAACCCGCGGAGATTCGGATCAAGTTTTTGATCTCGCGCGCAGGCTAGGGAAACCGGAATTAGTGCGTGCCATGAATCTGAATCCGGAGGTGCGTCACTCAGAAATGTGGATGTTTTTTCGAGCATTTCTTCAGATGGTACAGCGAAAGACCCATCAATAACCTCAGAGCACGCATTGCTTAGGACTTCTTCCATAATATCGGCGAACATTGTGCTGCTATTTTGCGCGAGCGACATTTTCGTTTCCAATAGTTGGGTTAGAAAATTACGGGTGATTTCGGTTCTATCGAGATCAGAATAGTCTCCGAATTCCAGAAAGTCTTTTTTGATACATCTTATATTTGTTGGTTCAATTTCGTTGTCCTGAACATAGTCAACAAGTTCATGATGTATCCCTGTCCACTCTTCCATTCTATTTGCAAGAGTATGGCCGAACATCCCCGCCATTAAATCATCAGTCTCTGAATTGCCTGCCCAATATGTGTCATGAAGGGTCTGGCCTCTTCTCAATTTGACCAGCAATTGGTTCTCTTCGCACGGCGCATCCACCAGCGCTTTGAAATTTATCAAAATATCGGGGCGTGACCGGATCACTCGATCGTAAGTAAATCCGTGATCTTTTTCATGTTTTCTTTTTAGGCCGTTGCATCGCCAAATTTTGTAGAGCATCCGCAGACTGTTTTGTTCATTTGGTATATCGAGATCAATATTGTCATCTTCAACTTCCACTATTGCTTTAGGAAAGATTTTCAAAATATGGGTTTTACTTAAGGATTTGCTTTTGGGCAGCATATCGGGCCAGCCCGGAAAATATCCTTCGAACCCCTGACACCAGTTTCGTGGGAAGTACATCCCAATTTGTGAACCCATAATACGGAACAAATTTATATGTTTATGACCGCTGCCGAATGACTTTCCACCTCTTTTCCGCCAGACGCTGATAAATACATCTGCGCCAACATCGGAGGCCTCCTTGGCGATCATTGCCAGCCTTTCATCGCTGATCCGGACCTGGCCAGAGATACAAATGGCAATGCGTTTATCTCTCATGTAATAAATCTCTTATCTATTCGTAGCACAGCAATGTTTTCAGGGTTGGCAATATGGTTTGCAGAGTAGTAGAATTAATAACGAAACTAAATACCCTCGGAGCAAAAAGTGCAAATTTCAGAGCAAATCAACAGCGATCGAATCTACCCGCCTCTAAATGGAACTGCTTACGTCCAGGGTCTAAGAACAATTCATGCACAAGTTAATCCGGAATGGTACTTTGAGATCGGATCATTCAAGGGAAATAGCCTTAAGCTTTCAAAGGCGAAAACAATCGCGGTGGACCCGAACTTTCAGCTGAGTGGCGAAGCCATTTCGTCAATTGAAGAACTCCATCTCTTCCAAATGACCAGCGATGATTTTTTCGCTTCTGGACGTGCCGAGCGTATGACGAAAAAATTGGATTTGGCATTTCTGGATGGAATGCATTTATTTGAGTTTTTGCTACGCGATTTCATCAATACCGAAAAACTTTGTAGCGCAGAAAGCGTCGTCGTTATGCATGATTGCATTCCGATGACTGGAGCCGCTGCTGAACGTGAGTGGGATAGAGCACGAACTGGTGTGTGGACCGGTGATGTTTGGAAATTGGTGCCCATATTGAGAAAATACAGGCCAGACCTNTCAGTGCAAGTCCTCGATTGCCCACCAAGCGGTTTAACCGTTATCAGCAATCTGGACCCCGAAAGCAAAGTTTTGGAAGAATCTTACGAAAAAATTGTCAAAGAATATATGGACCTGTCAATTGAATCATTTGGCACTCGGAATCTTCTAGACGAATTGAAAATCGAGTCTAGTAGGAATCCACAAACATTCGAGGATTTGGCGCGGACCTAATGTTCATTCAGTTTTTCTTAGCTTTTCATACATTTCAAAGTCTGAATCAAAGCTAGGCCCTAGAGCAACCTTGACTTCGGCATCCGTCATATCTATTTCACCAATTTTCTTATTTACGTTCAGTAGGTGAGGCATTTTAGATTCTCTGGTTGGAATATGTTCCATTCGGAGCTCGAGAAGAGCAGGGATGCTGTTTAAGTTTTCTGTTTTCACAAAAATCGACCTGGGGTCGTCTAGAAGATAATTCGGAAAAAACCAACTCATTGGCTTGTGATGATTTAGCAATCCATCCTCCGGCGGACTACTTATATACGTGGGAAAGTAATTTTCGAAGTATTCGGAAAGTGATCCCTGCATTTTTTGGCGACCCAAAAATATACTGCGATAGGCGGATTTGGCGCGAGATACAGGATCACGATAAATGATGAGTATTTTATTTAGTAGTGATTTATTATCAAAATTCTTTACGATCGAGTCTGGGAAATTTCTAGACAGTTGACCACCGCCAATGTTCAGTTCCTGCTCTGCCGCCAATCCATAGTTTAACCTAAACAATACCGTTTTTGTTGAAGATGAGCCGGTTTTGGGTATTTCAAAATATGAAATACCCAAATTGGAAAAGTTCCAAGCATAGCGTGTTTTCGGATGTTCGTAGATTTTTTGCATTTTGTTTCCGATGAAAATTTGTGAGTTTGGCAGAGTTACGCAATAGTTTCCCGTGCAAATGCAGCGGCTTCTTCGTGACCAGAAATGGTTAGGAGTTCGACCAGTTCTTTTTGTTCAGTTGGATATCCGCGTCTTTTAAGAAATTGCCAGCTAGAAGATATCCATAGCTTCAAGTCTTCTTCAACTGCATTCTTATACTTGGCAGCGTCCCAATACTTCTCAAGTGAAACGCCAAACTGTTTGAAACTCCGAAATAGTAGATCTACATCAAAAGTTGCGACCCCTTCACCATGCCTTGCAACACCAGCGGCGTTATAGAAAGAAAAAAACTCGTCAATAGCATCAAAATGGCTTATTGCTTCGCATCTTTTCAGCAACTGACCGTAAGCTAGTCGACCTCGTTTTCGTCGATTTAGAACACCAACAGATCCCAGATTTCTTCCCAGCATTTGAAGTCCATGTAGCGCCGAACCTTCAGCAAAAATCATTGCGTCAGCTCCCGCGAAAGTCTCGAGCTGTTGCTTCAAGGGGAATTGTTCTGGTTTAAATACTCTTATGCCAAGTTCCGTTAAGACTGAATCCAAATAATTCGCCCCAGCATGACCGCCTTTGTTGGGTGCCATTGAGGCTCGAGAAACGTAAATCAAACCTGAATTTTTCGGGGATAATTTATTGCGCTCAACGTTTTGGTCAACTAAATCAAGATATTCATCGCAGGGGACTTTTGAACCAATTTGCTCTGCTTGAATCGCAACTTCGAGGTGTTTTACTCGAATGGTTTTCCGGCAAAACTTAATGTTTTCCAATTGCAAACCATACCACTCGGCGATTGGTGGAAAATGACCGGGTACATCCTTCCAAGAACCGCTCCGAACAACTCGTCCGTCGACAGCATATAAGAATTGATCAGAAGAACCGTCGCGAATTGATTGCAGAATTCTTGGTGCAATTTCGGAAACAAAATGACCATAGTGACGATGAAGAACCCCTCCCCAAACCATTGGCTCATTAATTTCTTCTTCGATTAGATCGGGTGTGTCGGGGCACTTATCGGTCGGGATGTTATTTCGACAATGCCTTGCAGCCACTTGCTCGTCCCAATTAGGCCAAATAGGACCGTAGGCGCCATTGCCGCTGCTAGTATCTGAAAAAGCTGGAACAACGATAATGTTGTCAAAGTTCAACATCGGCGGCAACTTGGAACCAGAAATCATTTTTCGAAATATCTCTTGTTAATTTGGCCACATATTAGGCAATAATTGTCGGAGGAGTACAGGCAAAAAAATTGTCATTTCAAAAGGCACACGCAATCAGTACGCTATTAAAGAATCTACTATTTAACATTGGTNAACAAAATGTCTGAATCATCCATTGCAATCTGCCTCTCCGGCCAAATTCGTACACCCAATAGCACATTGGTAAAAATTGGTGAAGAAGCCGCTGCATTAAACGCCGATTTGTTTATTAGCGTCTGGAGCAAAAAAGGGAGTAAGACTTTTCACGGTGCCGTCGGGCCAAAAAATATTCGCCGAATCATTGGAATTGAAGCTGCNCGGTTGTTGCCAGACAATTGGTTGGGACGGATGAGGGAAGTGTTTCCAACTTCCGANCGTTTTTTTCAGAAACCTCAACCTGTGACGAAAAAGGAATTGGAAAGCATATTCCCCGGCGCAGTGGTTGAAGTGGAGAACGATAGTCCGGAGTTTGATTTGAATGCCCGCGACAGTAACAGTTTGAGAATGCTCTATAAGATTTGGCGAGCAAATAGTCTAAAAAGACAAAAAGAAGAAGCAAGAGGTTTTAAGTATGAGCGTGTAATTCGTGTGCGCCCGGATATGCTTTTTAATGGAAACTCCATCAAAAATCTTTCAGTAAACTCAGATAGTTTATATGTTCAGGGGCATATAGGGGATCGCAAAGATTATGTTAACGACACAATCTGGGTAAGTTCATCCGAGAGTGACGATACTTTAAGCTCTTTGTATCGTCGATGCAAAGAAGCCCAGACATCAGGATGGAACGGTATTCATCGTGAGCTTTCCGATCACGTCAAAAGTGCGGGATTACATCCAAAAGTTGCGAAAATGGTAAAGACTGGCATTCAGGATTTTTGTTCTGAATCCGATCAGGACGAGATTACCGTCCGCGACAATCTGCTTGAAGCAATAGTGAAGCTTGATCTAGATATCGATCGCGCAGGCGGAGAAGAATTTTGCAGGCTGGTTTCGCTTGTTGTTCACAAGGTTATGTATCAAATTGATGCAGCAGGTATTTCCAAATTTTCAGATGAAATTTTCCAACAATTAGACGAAATAAAAGAAAAGAACCGGAATCTATTCTTTCAATCTGTAATCTATCTCGCAAATATCTGTTTGCTTGACCACGCAATTCCCTCGAGTGATCGAACTGAAATAATGTTCAGAACCCTGTCGCATTATTTTGAACGCAAGGCCACAGTATTTCTGGATGTCAGAATAACCGAGTTGCCGGATCTATTTAGTGATGACCCAGTAGCCTTGCAAAGAGCCGTGCTCACTCACGCCAAGCATCCACAATCACTGCAGTCAGAATTTGCGCAAAAAATTTGTGAGAAATGGGACTCGTTTAGAGGATCAAGCGTTGGCGAAGACGGAGTTGAAGTTCGGGAAAACGTGGTTGTCGCAATTTTAAACACTCCGGTATTCGTGATCAATCTCCATCAAAAGCTTTCAGAAAGGCAACACCACCAAGAGGCGTATGATTTGGCCGAATTGTGGACAGAAACGACGCCGGAAAATTGGCGCGGATATGACTTGTGGGCAGCGTCTGCACTGGCGCTTGGACTTGTTCAATCTGCGTATTCAATTTATCTTTCGGCGGAAAAACGGGCCGAACCACATACGAGGATTCAGGAACTCAAAGGGAAATTGCTTGTGGGTATAGGGGAATACGAAGATGCTATCAGTGCTTTTGAAAAATCATTGTCGTTGTCTGGTTGCAACCGCAATCGAGTTACAGCACAATTGAACAGAGTTAAGTCAATTATTGAACAATCATAGTAATGCTCTGCTATTACCGATCAAAAAATTATTACAAAAATTCAAAGGGTTCACAAGGTGATTGAAAAAACTGGTATAAGTTCAGTTGCGGTTATCACTCCTTCCCGTTTTGGTGACTCTCGTGGTTTTTTCTCCGAAAGCTGGAACCGCAAGACTTTAGCCGATCACGGCATTGATTTTGACTTTGTGCAAGAC
>JGI24723J26617_10003046_pt1 | contig 12496 bp, 11 predicted proteins | sample Cruoilmetagenom6_FD_26617 | JGI IMG/M metagenome (IMG submission 26617) | reverse complement strand
CGTGAGCAAGCGAAGCAAATTGCGCTAACCGTGGCGTATGAGGCAGATGGCTGGCAGGGGCGTGCCGCGCTGTTCAGTCGTAAGGACGACGATCTCGTCGACTGGACCTTTGCAACGGGTGCGCCGTTTGCTCGCCAGGCCAACGCCGTCGATATCGATGTCACGGGCTTCGAAGTTTTCACATCCCGACAGTGGGGTGCGGTGGACCTGGCCGCCGGCTATACCTGGCTCGACAAGGATGCCGACTACGGTAACGCGCTCGTCGATGCCAGTTTCTATGCACTCAATTTCGCCCGCCATCGTGTGACTCTGGCCCTGAACTTTCGTTTTGCCGAGCGTTTCGAGCTGCGCCTGGATAATGAGTACCGCAGCCAGGAAAACAACCCGCTGCGCGTCGGTGACGACAGCACATACCTGGCATCTGCATCCCTGGCCTGGAACGCGGCGGCCGGTGACGGGTTCAGTGCGGCGCTCGTAGCTGATAACCTGACCGACAGTGAGTTTCAGCCGTTCCCTGGTACGCCTGCCGCGGGAAGGCAGTTCAGCGTAAGCGCANCCTATAGTTGGTAAGCATCGATGATCGACCTCTACTACTGGCCGACGCCCAATGGTCACAAGATTTCCATCATGCTCGAGGAGTGTGATCTGGAGTACACGGTTCGGCGCGTGGATATCGGTGCCGGGGATCAATTCGATCCGGCATTTCTTGCGATCAGTCCGAACAACCGGATGCCAGCTATCATCGATCACGACACTGGCATTTCGGTGTTCGAGGGCGGCGCTATTCTCATCTATCTCGCGGAGAAAGCCGGCATGCTGCTACCAGCCGGGTCCGCGGAGCGTTTCGAAGTCCTGCAGTGGTTGTTCTGGCAGACCGGTGGTTTAGGGCCGATGGCGGGGCAGCTCAGTCACTTTGTAAATTACGTACTGGAAGACCAGCCGTACGCGCACAACCGTTATTCCAATGAGTATGATCGCCTGCTGGCCGTCATGGATGTGCGCTTGCGGGACCGTGAGTTCCTGGCCGGCGACTTTTCGATCGCCGACATTGCAAGTTTCCCCTGGGTAGTTCCTTACGCGCGGCTGGGCAATGATCTCGACAAGTTTCCCAACCTGCGACGCTGGTTCGATACGCTCAAGAATCGCCCCGCTGTCCGGCGCGGTGTCGACCTTGGCAAAGACTGGCGCCGTGGCGAGGCCACGAACGAAAGAGCCCGGCAGCTGATGTTCAATCAAAATTCCGAGACCGTCTTCAAGGCGTTCGAAGCAGACGGAGAAACGGAGTGAAGTTCTATGACTGCCAGACTGCGCCGAGTCCCCGGCGTGTGCGAATATTCCTCGCAGAGAAAGGTATCGACATCGAATCGGTGCAGATCGACCTCGGCAAGGGCGAACAGTTTGGCGAGGAATTNAAAAAGGTGAATCCGGATTGCGTGGTCCCCGCACTCGAGCTTGACGACGGAACTTGTATCAGTGAAGTCCTCGCCATCTGCCAATACATTGAGGACCTGAATCCCGAGCCCGCACTGCTGGGCGGCTCGCCCGAGGAGCGGGCATGCGTGAGCATGTGGAACGCTAAAGTGGAACAACTGGGTTTAATGTCCATGATGGACGCATTTCGGAATGCTTCGAAAGGGATGGTGGACCGCGCAGTCCCGGGGCCTCAAACGTATGCACAGATCCCGGAACTGGCAGAGCGAGGACGCGAGCGCGTGTTGCAGTTTTTCTATCGCCTGAACGACCAACTGGCGGACAGCACCTTCGTTGCCGGCGACGACTATTCGATCGCCGATATTTCTGCCATGGTGCTGGTCGATTTCGCGGGCTGGGTCAAGATTGCTATTCCTGACGATGCGAGTCATGTGGCGCGCTGGTACGCCGACGTGTCCAACCGGCCGAGCGCTTCTGCCTGACCTAATGCTGCTCCGCCAGCGACCGGAACCCCAGGAAAAGCAGCAGGCCGATCTTGGTGAGCTCCAGAGTGGAGTAGATCGCGTGAGCGTAGGACGGTGGCGGCTCACCACCGCCCAGGATGATATCTGTGCGCATAGCGAGTTCGGGAATGAGCCAGACACCCTGTGCCAGGACAATCAGGACCAGGAGGCTGCACCAGGCCCAGAGCGCCCGCGTGCGGTCCGAGACGCGAACGATTACGAGCAGCAGCACCAATGCGATGAGCTCCGCTTTGTTTAACGCAGCGAAAACGACTCGGCCAACATCCAGTGCGACCGGTCGAGTGATTGAGACGGCCGTGAAGCGGGCCGGGGTGGCGATCATCGAGACACCGACGGCCATTCCGACCCAGATGAAGCAGACCCAGGCAGGATTCAGCAATGCGTTTCGAATTCGATGTGCCACGGACATATAATGCATGAGCCGTTGCCCAAAGGCACCAAGTGCAGAAGACATCATGACAACAAATAACGAAACTCAACTGGCGTCGACGGTAATGATGATTCGGCCGGCCGCATTTGAAAGCAATCCGCTGACTGCGGCATCAAATCGTTTTCAGCGCACGTCCTCGTCGTCGCCTGAAGAACAGCACGCGACCGCATTGCGCGAATTCGATGGCCTGGTCGCTGCATTGCGCGACGCTGGTATCGAGGTCATTGTCATAGACGACCTACCCGAGCCACATACGCCAGACGCAATATTTCCCAACAACTGGATCAGCATGCATGCTGACGGGCGCGTTGTGCTTTACCCGATGGAGGCCGAAAATCGGCGTACGGAGCGCCGTTCGGACATTGTTGAACAGCTTGACGCTGATCGACAGATCACCGAGGTCGTCGACCTCAGCGACCATGAAGACAACGGACACTACCTCGAAGGCACCGGCAGCATGGTTCTTGATCGAGCCAACCACGTAGCGTATGCCTGTGTCTCGACCAGAACGCACCTGGACCCGCTCGGTGATTTTGCCCAGCGACTCGGTTATGACGTGGTAGCGTTTGATGCCGTCGACGGCGACGGAGTGCCTATCTATCACACGAACGTGCTTATGAATCTCGGTGAAAAACTGTGTGTAATCTGCGACGAGGCAATTCCACGAGATGATCAGCGCGATGCGGTTCTTGCGCGGCTTCGAGACTCGGGACGTGAGATCCTTCACCTGAGCTACAAGCAGCTGGAGGCGTTTGCGGGCAACATGCTCGAACTGCGCAACCGGAGCGGTGAGAGGGTCATCGCAATGTCGCAACAGGCCTGGAATTCGCTGGATTCCGGGCAGCGGGCGACGCTTGCTGCAAACGGGCAGATCGTCAATCCTCCGATCAACAATATCGAATCGTCGGCCGGAGGCAGCGTGCGGTGTATGCTGGCTGAAGTCCACCTGCCTGCAAAAGGAGCAAGTCGGCTGTGAATGACAACAATGTGACGCCGCTGAAATACGTCATCTGGCCCAAAGACCCGGCGGCACATCTGTACGAGGTTCGTGTGACTGTCGCCGTGCCCGATCCGGGCGGACAGGTTTTCGCCATGCCGGCATGGATACCCGGCAGTTACATGATTCGTGATTATGCGAAGCACGTTGTGACTGCTCGCGCCGAATCTGATGGTCGTGACGTCGGCCTCGACAAACTCGACAAGAGTCGCTGGCAGGCGGCGCCGACCGAGCGAGAGCTCACGCTCATTCTTGAAATCTATGCACACGACGAAAGCGTGCGTGGTGCCCATCTCGATCAGACGCACGCGTTCTTCAACGGCACCTGCGTATTCCCGGCCGTCGTCGGCCAGGAGACTCTCGCCTGCGAGGTCGATATTCGTGCCCCGGAGAAACCCGTGGGCAAAAACTGGCGCGTCGCCACGTCAATGCACAGGAAAAGTGCCGAGAAGTACGGGTTCGGTACGTATCGAGCCGATGACTATGCGGAGCTGATCGATCACCCGTTCGAGATAGGGGAGCTCTCAATCGGTGAATTCGACGTCTGTGATATTCCGCATGCCATCGCGATTCGTGGCAAGACACGAGCCGACATGGCGCGCCTCTGTCACGACCTGCAAACGATCTGCGAACATCACATGTCATTCCTTGGGGCGCCGAGGGACCTCGATCGCTACCTGTTTCTTCTGGATGCGCCAGGCAGCGGCTATGGCGGCCTTGAGCATCGGTGGTCGTCAGCGCTCGTCTGTGGGCGCGATAACCTGCCCGCACGTGGCGATGAGGGCGTATCCGATGAGTACCGGACGTTTCTCGGTCTCGTCAGCCATGAGTATTTTCACCTGTGGAACGTCAAGCGCATGAAGCCGGCCGCGTTTACGCCCTATGACCTGTCGCAGGAGTCACACACAGATCTCCTGTGGGTGTTCGAAGGCGTGACCTCGTATTACGACGACCTCGGGCTTGTGCGCAGTGGCCTCATTGACGCAGACAGCTACCTCGAATTGCTTGGGCAGACGATTACCCGCGTCGTGCGCAGCGGCGGGCGGCGAAAACAGAGTGTGGCCGAGTCCAGTTTCGACGCATGGACGAAGTTCTACAAACAGGATGCCAACGCGGCGAATGCCATTATCAGCTACTACACCAAAGGCGCGCTGATTGCGCTGGCGCTCGACCTCAAAGTGCGCTCGGAAACGGACGGCAACCTGTCGCTGGACAATGTCATGAAGGCGGCCTGGCAACGATGGGGCGAGACGGGCGAGGGTATGCCTGAGGACGGCTTCGAGAAGCTGTGCGCCGAAGTGACCGGGCTGGATCTCGAGGACTTTTTTGCAGCGACCGTGCGCGGGACCGGGGAGCTGCCACTCGAGGCGCTGCTCAAGACGCAGGGTATAGAGCATCACCTGCGGCGATCTACCGGCGGCAAGGACACGGGCGGTAAAGCAAAGGACAACGGCAATCTTCCAGCGGTCTGGCTGGGGGCGATCCTCGCCAGCCGCAACGGTAAACCTGTGTTCCAGTCGGTACACAATGGCGGGCCTGCGGAACTTGCCGGCATCTCGCCCGCGGACGAGCTGGTCGCGCTCGATGGTCTTCGCATCAGCCTGGCGGGCTGCGAAGCGCGTACGCGACGGTATCAGCCCGGTGACAAATCGGATGTCACGGTTTTTCGTGGCGACGAACTCATCACGCTTCGACTCAAATGGGCAGAAGCACCGGCGGATACGTGTTACCTGCTGGCGGCTGACGAGGTTGATGGCGAGACACAAGCACAGCGCAAGGCCTGGCTGGGCCGATAGTGCTCTCGCTGGCTAACCCCACGCTTCGCCTGTTTATTGGCGCTGCGTTAATCAGCCTGTCGCCAGTCTGGGTCAAGCTGGTCGGCGTTTCTGCAACAGCCAGCGGTTTCTGGCGTGTGGCTATCGGGGGGCTCGCGATTGCCGCGTACCTGGTCGTTACCCGGCGGCGTCTGCAGTTTTCCGCGCGCATCTGGCAGGTGCTCATTCTCGCGGCGTTCTTCATCGCGCTCGACCTCTGGTTCTACCACCGCAGCATCCAGCTCATCGGCCCCGGGCTTTCGACACTGATCGCCAATTTCCAGGTATTTGTGATGGCGGCCGCCGGGTTCGTCATCCTGAAGCAGTCGCCCAGCCGGCCTCAGCTAGTCGCCATACCGCTGGCGCTTTTCGGACTGGCACTGATCGTTGGCGCGGACTGGACCAGCCTTCCCGAGAATTACCGCACGGGCATTGTTTTCGGTCTCGGTGCGGCAGTGACGTACGCGGCATACCTCCTGAGCATGCGGCGGTCGCGGCAGGACTCGCAGAATCGCGTGCCGAGCCGGGAGATTGCGGTGGTCTCCCTGCTTGCGGCGGCCATGCTCGGCTTTGTTGCAGTGCTCGAAGGCGAGTCACTAGCCGTCGGTTCAGCAAATGACGCCGCCTGGCTTGCCTGCTACGGAATTTTTTCACATGGCATCGGGATGTTGTTCATCACCAGCAGCCTGCCACATGTGACGACAACGCAGGCAGGTCTGGCGCTGTTGCTGCAACCGACGCTGAGTTTCGCCTGGGACGTCCTGTTCTTCGCGCGCCCGATGTCGCCCAGGGAACTGCTGGGCGCAGCCGTCGCACTATTCGCTATTTATCTCGGATCGAGAAAACGCTCAGAGCAGTTGCAGGGCGCCAGGGAGTAGCTCGATCTCGAATCGCTCCTGCAGCGGCTGCACCTCTCCGTCGAGATGTGAGGCAACCGGGTCGCTGCACTCAACAACAAGTCGCGTCACGGGTTCATGNACGATTTCTTTCTCGGGCATGTGAGTTCCCCTGATGAGCTTTGGCAGCAGAGAGAGAATTTTCACACGTGTGACGGGNGCCGCGATCAGCAGATCGAATACCCCGTCATCGTTGCGCGCGTCAGGCGCNATATGGAACATGCCGCCGATCCAGGGGCCGTTGGCGANATTTGCCAGCGTGATCGGTCCGTCCCAGATGGTCTTGCCCGCTGTGATGCGCATGTGAGGCGTCGCGATTCCGTCGACCATGCCGCGAAAAATAGCGAGCAAGTAGACAAAGTCGCCAATTGGCAGTCGGTAGGACCGTGCAATGCGTGTGACCTTTGCGTCGAACCCGACTCCGGCGCCGTTCGCAAAATAGCGGTCGTTGATCCGACCGACATCGACGGTGCGAGACAGGCTGCCCGCGGCAATGCGGTCGGCTAGCAGCGAAGTCGCGTGTTCCCAATTGAGAGGGATGCCACTGGCCTTGGCGAAGTCGTTGCCGGTTCCGGTGGGGATAACTCCCAGTGCAGCAACGTCATCGGCACGCATGATCCCGTTGGCGGCTTCGTGGATACTGCCGTCGCCGCCTGCGACGACCAGTCGCCGGGCGCCGTTGTTGACGAATTGCCGCACCTGCGCCTCGAGATCGCCAACATCGTTGCTCCGGTGCACCTCGAGCGGGAAGTCTCGCTCGCCGAGAAGCTCCCGAATTCGCGGCTCGCGCTTGCCAGCGCGTCCGCGCCCGGCGGTCGGATTGAGAAACAGGTGAACGGTCTCGGCAGTCATTAGCCGATGCTACAATGCGCCGGTCCCTTCTCGCAAAATGGCACGCGAATGCTGGAACTCGGCGTCAAGTTTCTGATCAGCTATTTCATTGGCTCATTGATGGGTGCAATGATCGTTGGCAAGCTGCGGGGCGGAGTCGATATTCGCACAATGGGCAGCGGCAACGCGGGTGGTACCAACGCGCTACGCACACAGGGAATCGTATTCGCGCTTTGGGTGGTAATTGTCGATGTAGGCAAGGGCGTCATTGGCGCCGGCCTGATACCCATCCTCGATATCCCGTTCGTACCGCAAGATCCCGAGATCTCGCGCACCTGGCTGACGCTGGTATGCGCAGCGGGTGCGGTCTTTGGCCATGTCTGGCCGATCTACCACGGATTCAAAGGCGGGAAGGGAGGCGCGACGCTGGTGGGAACGCTTGTCATCCTGGCGCCCAAGCTGATCATTGGCGTGTTACTGGTCTGGGGTTGGGTTGTAGTTTTGACCGGCTACGTCGGACTCGCAACCATGACTGCAGCATCTGCCCTGCCTGTCTGGCTCGGCTTCAAGCATCTGCCGGATAACCAGCCGCTCTTCATCTACCTGACCGTAATGGCGCTGTTCGTCATCTACTGGCATCGCTCCAACATTCACCGCATGCGGGACGGCGTGGAGCTTCGCAACGTCAAGCTCATGCTATTCAAACCCCGGGAATCAACAGGCAGCGATGATCAATCTTGATGCGGATGTCATAAGGCAGTCCCTGGGCAACGTCGTCGACAAGCGGTTGACGGGGTTCGACGCTTTTCCCGAAATCGAATCGACGAACAGCTACCTGATGCAGCAAAAGGGGCCGGCGCCCGGAAAGCTGGTCGTGGCGATCACCGATAACCAGACGACGGGTCGCGGGCGTCACGGGCGGACCTGGCAGTCGCCGCCGGGTTCCGGCTTGTGCCTGTCGCTGGCCTATACATTCGTGCAGAATCCCGCCAACCTGTCAGCATTGACTCTGGCTCTCGGGCTCGGTGCCATAGACGCCCTTGAGCGTCTTGATGTGAACGGCATACAGCTGAAGTGGCCGAATGACCTGGTGGCCGACGACGGCAAGCTGGGTGGCATCCTGACCGAAACGCGAGCTCGGCCTGCGGGCGGAATCACTGTTGTGACGGGCCTGGGACTCAACGTCGACCTTGGTGAAGACATGGATCCGGGCATTGAAACGGACTGGACTCGACGTGTCGCTGATCTCGCTGGATTCACAAACAATATCCCCCCACGCAATGACCTGGCTGCCAGCCTTATCGACAGCATGGGCGAGACGATTGTCGAGTTTGAAACCAGCGGGTTTGGGCGCTTCATCCACAAGTGGTCGGGACGGGACTGGTTGCTCGGCCGCGAGCTAACGATAGATACGCCACAACGCCAGGTGGCGGGCGTCGGTGCAGGGATCGACGATGGCGGGGCGCTACTGGTCGACACTGGATCTGGCCCCTGCAGCCGGATTACATCGGGATCGGTTGTAGTGGCGGGTACCCGAGGTGCGGACGAATGAAAGCCTTGCTCATGGATGTCGGCAATACGCGGATTAAGTGGGGCGTATCGGAGGACGGTGTGATTCGTCGGACCGGACATATTTCACTGGAACGACTCAGGGAAGGTGGTTTGCAGGTCCTGACGACCAGGATTCCGCGTCGTGTCGACGATGTGTTTGTGAGTAACGTAGCCGGAACCACGTTCGCGACGCGATTGTCTGGTGTTGTTGGCGCGCATTGCCATCACGATGTGCGGTTTGCACGGTGCGAACGGAGCGGTTGGGGCGTTACCAACAGTTACACGCAGTCGCGGCGAATGGGTGTCGATCGCTGGGTTGCGATGGTCGGGGCTTGGACGGAGGTACGGGCGGCCTGCCTGGTTGTCGATGCCGGCACAGCGACCACGATCGATGCGATCGACCCCGACGGGCAGCACCTTGGCGGACAGATTATCCCGGGCATGGCAACGATGGCCAGTGCACTGACATCGGCGACCAGTGATATTCCAGCCGTACGTCCTGCACCCGGGCGTGGTGATGCAGACCTCGGCATGTTCGGGCGAAATACGGCTGCGGCGGTTCGCGAAGGCGCACAGAATGCGGTGGCAGGTGCTGTCGATCGTGCAATTCGAACGTTGCAATCAAACGCTTTCGAACCGGTTGTCGTCTTGACCGGTGGAGACTCGTCACGCATTCTTAACGCGCTCTGTGAAACACCGTTGCATCGCCCGCACCTCGTTTTGCAGGGTCTTGCACATATGCTGGAAACCGCTCGATGAAAAACCTGCTGCTCTTGCTGATTCTTGCGAACATCCTGTACTTCATGTGGGGCATGTTCACCACGGAGGAAACGGAGCCCGGAATCGCCGTGGTGGAGGAGGCGGACCTCGGGCCGGCGCTCCAGGTTAAGGCCGGGCAGGATAGTGAATCGGTTGCGAGCGTTGGCGCCGTCCTGGGCTCAGGCGAATCCACTGACCTCGAAGCTGTAGTTGGTCGATCCTGCGTGACGATTGGGCCGCTTGTGAGTGGCGATGCCGACTCGGCCATGCTGGAGTACGGCAATGAGGGCATGAATACGGCGCGTCGCAAGACGCGAGGCCAGATCTTTGTCGGCCACTCCGTTCAGGTGGAGAATGTAGCGAACCGGGACGATGGGAACGGCATCGTCAGCAAACTCAGCGAGCAGGGGCTGGGCGGCGCCTATATTGTTGGAAACGACGAGGATGGCTACGCGATCGCCCTGGGTCTTTTCGGCAAAGCCGAGAATGCGGAAAAAGTCGAGTTGCAGGCCAGGGCCGCCGGGTTCGAGGTGGTGGTCTCGCCGATGACGCGGGAGGACGATATTTTCTTCGTCGATATCGATTTGCCACCGGGCAAAGGCGCGGGAGCCATCGTTGAGCGATACGGCGAAGAAAAGGTGGCTCTGCGTGACGCGGCCACCTGTCCGCGGTAAATCTGGCCCAGGCCCTTGTCAGGGGCCTGCAAAAACTGAATAATTCGCCCCCCTCAGCCGGTATAGCTCAGTTGGTAGAGCAGGGGTTTTGTAAACCTCAGGTCCCGTGTTCGAATCATGGTGCCGGCACCAAACATTCAAAGGCCCCCCCCTGGGGGCCTTTTGCATTTGGGGAACCAAATGTCGCCCGCGGAGATTGACACCGAAACCCACTGACACCGTGGTCCTGACCGCCCAGGCCGCTGATCTAAGGCCCGTTCTCATTGAGTTGACACATCCAGGCTGCGGAAATTTTGAGCCGATTCGCCGGCAACTCGCGCCTATTGATTGTATGCGTTGGCCATTTTGGCCGACAAGACAACAAGACTCCGGAGCGAGCCATGTCAACACAGAACCAAGAAATGCCACTCGAAAGGGATGGGTACATCGAAAAAGATCACGATGCGCCCATTCCTGCGTGTTCACGACATTGGCAGCACGGTGGTCGTGGTCACGGTAGTGTGACTATTGGGCTCGCTTCCCTGGTGTCGTCTTGCGTTGCGACAGTTCTGCTGTTTTTCCCGATTACGCAGGCAACTGCCAATGACGACTACTACAAAGATAGAGGTTTCGAATACTCCGGGCTTAGTGCTTACGACAAGAAACGCCGGGGCCGCTCACGCGACGATCACGACGATGATGACGACCACGACGATGATGACGATTACGACGATGGTAATGATTATGACGATGATGAATGCAGGCCTCGCAAGAAGGGCAAACATCGGAAAGACCGCCATCGCGGGGGCCATGACGATCGGAATTGCGACGATGATGACGATCGCGACGATGATGAATGCGAAAGTGAATCTCGCGGCGGACATGAATCTCAAAGCGAACGCAGACATCACGGTAAACGTAAACGTCGTGGCGGACGCAGACATCATGACGATGATGATGACCAAGACTGTGATACGCCACCCAATACACCTCCGGTAGCGAACGCCGGACCGGATCAGAACCTGGTATTCGCAACACGCGTGACGCTCGACGGTAGTGGCTCTACAGATGCCGACAGCGACCCACTGACCTACGCCTGGCAGCTGCTCACCGTTCCGTCCGGGAGTACTGCAGCGCTTGACGATCTCACGTCACCGATGCCGGGGTTCTTTGCCGACTTACCCGGCGAATATGTTGCGACGCTGGTCGTAAATGATGGGACAGATAACAGCACGCCCGACACAGTAGTGATCTCAACAGCAAATACACCACCGGTAGCGGATGCGGGTCTCGACCAGACAGTGCCGGTGGGAGCGACGACCGTCGTCTTCGGTGGCGCATCGTCCGACGCCAACGGTGATCCCCTGACTTATGCGTGGTCGTTGACGTCCGCACCGAACGGTAGTGCGGCATCGTTGACTTCGCCAACCGATACGCAGACCGGAATCACGATCGACGCCGCAGGCGAATATGTCATCCAGCTGGTTGTTAATGATGGTTACGACGACAGTACGCCGGATACCGTAGTAATAACGACGTCGAATACCGCGCCTGTCGCCGATGCCGGGCTGGATCTTGAGGCTCTGGTCGGCGACACGGTTGAGCTTGATGGCACCTTTTCGTTCGACATAGACGACGACCCACTGACCTATCTGTGGTCAATTATCTCCCGGCCAGATGGCAGCACGGCTCTGTTGACCGATGCACTTGTGGCCACCACTCAGTTGGTGGTTGACCTTGACGGGCTCTATATCGTCCAGCTCATCGTTAGCGACGGCCTGACTGATAGCGACCCCGATACGGCCACGATAACGGTTGCGCCGGCAAACGAGGCACCGATGGCGTTGGCGAGCGCAAACGCAACGGCCGTTGCGCCAGGGGACAGCGTACAGCTCGATGGCAGCGGTTCGACAGACCCGGAGGGAGATACGCTGACCTACGCCTGGTCCCTGGTGACGCCCACAGGGAGCAGCGCCGTACTTAACTCAGCGACAGCTGCCGCACCAACATTCTTTGCAGATGTGGCAGGCAATTTTGTAGCGACACTCGTCGTCAATGATGGCGAGTTTGATAGTGCGCCTTCCGCCGTGAGTATCGTTGCGAGTCTCAACAACAACGCACCGCAACTGGCCGCCATCGGCAACCGTGTGATGTTTCTGGGCAGCTCGTTGAACTTCCGCCTGTTCGGCGTTGACCCGGATGTTGGCGACGTGTTGACCTATTCTCTGCCGGCCGGCCCGACGAACAGCGGTGTCGTTCCTGGCAGCGGTGAGGTTGTGTTTACTCCTTCTGAAGCGCAGCTCGGCATGCACTCCTTTACGGCACGTGTCGACGACAATGGTGGTCTTTTTGATACGCAAGTTTTTGCCGTTGAAGTACGCGAGGAATTCGTCGCGCCACCGGAGAATTCTCCGCCGACCCTGGCGCCAATTGCCGACCAGCAGCTGTTCGCCGGGGCCGGCCTTACCTTGCAAACCGACGCTCAGGACCCGGATGCCGGCGATACGCTGACCTACAGCCTCCCACTGGCACCAGCCGGCATGACCATTGATGCGGCGGGCGCAATCAACTGGACACCAGCCGCCGCGCAGGTCGGGCGGCATGATGCAA
>JGI24723J26617_10003042_pt1 | contig 12507 bp, 12 predicted proteins | sample Cruoilmetagenom6_FD_26617 | JGI IMG/M metagenome (IMG submission 26617) | reverse complement strand
TTGGACTAGGAGCTTTCACACCGTCTCCTAACGCTACTTCCAGGTTTCTAATGGCATCTACCATAGCCTTTAGTTCTACAGGATTTAAGGATGCCTTATGATCTGGACCTTCCATTGTATTGTCTAGTGTAAAGTGCTTTTCTATTACTTTAGCTCCTAATGCAACTGCTGCTATTGGGATTTCTATTCCTAAAGTATGATCGGAATAACCAATTGCTACATTAAATCTTTCTTTAATGCTTAGCATTGCGGTTAAATTAACATCGCCCATTGGCGTTGGATACTCGGTATTACAGTGTAAAACAGTAACATTATCTAAGCTTGTTCCAGAATTTAAAACCACTTGTAAAGCGTCTTCAATTTCTTTCATATCTGCCATTCCNGTAGAAATAATAACAGGTTTCTTTAAACCACCTATAATTCGTAAATACGGTAAATTGGTAATTTCTCCCGAAGGAACTTTAAACANATCGATATTCAATTCGTTTAAAAACTGAATACTTTCTAAATCAAAGCCTGTAGATAAAAACTTTATNTTTTTAGATTTACAATACGCTATTAACTCATAATGCGCTTCTTTACTTAACTCCAATTTTTGAAGCATAGCAAGCTGCGATTCCGTTTCATTTTGCGTATTTTCTTTTTGGTANGTTGCTTTTTCGGCGTTCTTACTTACTAATTTTTTAGAATTGAAGGTTTGAAATTTCACATAATCTACGCCTGCATTTGCTGCTGCATCTATTAATTTTTTTGCTAAATTAATGTCGCCATTATGGTTTACACCAGCTTCGGCTATTATTAATACCTTTTCACTCATAACTATATTATTCTTCTAGCTGGATTGCCAACCCAAGTTTCATTACTAGCAATATTTTTAATCACCACAGCTCCTGCTCCAACTACTGCATTATCCCCTATGGTAACTCCGGGAATAATGGTTGCATTTGCGCCAATGAATACCTCTTTTCCAACGGTTACATTTCCTGTTAAAACGCTTCCGGGTGCTATATGTGTAAAATCACCTATTTTACATTCATGTTCTATAATTGTTCCAGAATTGATTATGCATCCTTTTCCAATTTCTACCATACTATTTATAATCGCTCTTGGTCCAACTAATGTAGATTTACCAAGGATTGCCTTTAAAGATACACATGCACTTTTGTCTATTAAAGCGATTTGATTTAAATGCTTTGATTCTATAAAATGTATTAGTTTTTTTCGAATACTATTCGATCCTATTGCAGGAAAAATATAATCGCTTTTTAAAATAGACTTTATATCTACTTTAGTTTCCTCGCCTATATAATTAATCTGATATGGATTATTCTCTACTTTGCTGTTATCAAAATATCCTTTAACCACATAATGATTAGATAATGCTGCGTCTAAAACAACATAGGCATGCCCCGAATAACCTAATATATATATGTTTTTAGATTCTAACACTACTTGGTATATTAACTACTCTATCTTCTAACCACATAGCGTTTTCTAGATTCCCAGTTTGTGCTGCGCCATAGATGGATAAGTTATTCATTAATTTCCAAATTGGCCTTGTCATCACACCATTATCATTGGTTTCTTCTAAAAAGCTATTTCTTTCTTTTATATCTGAAAAGATTAAGGCATTCAACCAATAATTAGATTTTGTATCCTTTGGTTCTACCACAAATTGCTGTGCTCTATCTTTAAAAAAGTCTTGATAAAGCGATGCTAGATCTCTTTTGTTTTTAATATAGTTAGGAAGACTCTCCATTTGCGCACAACCTAATGCTGCATTAAGATTTGGGAGTCTATAATTATATGCGATCATATCGTGATCAAAATCCCATCGATGTGGTATTTTGGCCGTTGTAGTAATATGTTTTGCTTTTTTGGCTAGCTCTTCACTGTTTGTAAGAATCATTCCACCACCACCAGTTGTAATGGTTTTATTTCCATTAAAACTTAAAGTACCTAGTAAACCTGAAGTACCTGTGTGTTTCCCTTTGTAATAGCTTCCTAAAGATTCTGCTGCATCTTCAACAACCTCAATATTATATTTTTGACACACTTCTATTAATGCATCTATAGGAATAGGCAAACCAAAAGTATGCATAGGCACTACTGCCTTAATTTTACGCTTGGTTGTTTTGTTTACACATTCGCCCTGAATCATTTCGGTATTATTAGCTAAAAAATGTGCTAATTTTTCTGGAGATAAACCCAAGGTATCTCTGTCTACATCGACAAAAACAGGATGTGCACCAATATAACTTAAAGCATTACAAGTAGCTATAAATGTTAAGGGTTGTGTAATAACCTCATCGTTTTGCTTTACACCTGCCATTAATAAAGCGATATGTAATGCAGCGGTACCGTTTACCGTTGCTATTGCATATTTTGCTCCTGTAAATTTGGAAACATCTGCTTCAAACTGATCTACAAATTTACCAACACTGGATACAAAAGTAGAATCGATACATTCATTTAAATACTTTTTCTCATTACCCACAAAACGAGGTTCGTGAAGTGGTATAAATTGATCTGTATTATACAGTTCTTTAATAAAATCTATAGTGTCTTTATACATAGGTATTACATCTTACTATCTAAATACTTCCCGGTTTCTTTATGTCCGAAATTTGGAATCATTTTAAAAAACAGTGCTACTATTTCTTCTTTGTTCCAACGTTTATCTTTTTTCAAGTTTTGAATGGTACTTGTAAACATCTCTAGCAAATCATTATTGTAATTTGCTTCGTTTTTAATAATTCCTAAGTTTTCAAAACGATTCATATCTAGTGTTTCGCCTTCGGTAAAAAATTCTTCAAAATCTTTTTCTCCAGTAGTATCACTTGGTGTAAATAAACAAGGCCATTTTCCTTCTTGCGGAAGTGTATTTATTAGACTTCTTGCTTCGTCTTCGGTTTTACATAAATAAGGCTCTAGATTTAATTCTTTTAAATATTTAACCGCTATATCTGCAAATGAAATTAGATGTAAGTTTTCGCTTAACTTTGGAAAGAAAATATCTCTATTTTCACCAAATATACAGGACATTAAACAAAGTTCTCCCGATTCTTTAGGGATTACAAAGTAGCGTTTAATATCGTTTGGCGCGACAATAGGTTGCCCCTTTTTAATACGTTGATCGAAACCATGTAATAAAGAACCATCGGAAAAAGCAACATTAGCAAAACGCGCAGTCGATATTTTTATGTCTTTACTTTTACGCATTAAAAACATTTCCATAATACGTTTAGAAGCTCCCATCATATTCACAGGATTTGCTGCTTTGTCTGTAGAAACGCAAAAATATTTTTTAACGCCTTTTTGTATAGATTGCTCTAGTGTTTTTTCGGTATTAAAAATATTTACATCGATCATTCGCATTAAAGTGAATGGATCTTTTTCGCTTCGTACGTGTTTTAAAGCCGAAAGGTTTAATACATAATCGTATTTACCATCTGCTTCAATAAAGGCATCGTATTCGATAGAACCAATGTCTAGCGCAAAAGTTTGAAAATCGCCATCGATATAACCATGGGAGCTTCTTAAATCTCTTACTACTTCCACTAGATTGTTTTCACTAATATCTACAACATGTAGTTTTAAAGGTTTTCTTTTAAAAATCTCTTTTACTACGGCTTGTCCAATAGAACCTGCACCACCAATAACCAAAAAAGAAGAGGCAGCTACAATAGTGCTTAGTTCTTTTTCATGAGTTTTAATATCTGCAATAAAAAGTTCTTTTTCTCTTCCTATTAAATTGAGTTTGTTCATTTACTTTAATGCCTTTAATTTTGACTTCATCAAAAAATATACTTAGTTTACTAAAATAGTATTGTCGTATGTTACTCTAAAAACGTCTGTTTTTGTTTTTAGGTTCATTACTCCAATCACCGTATTTTTAAAACCTAATAGTTCACTTTCAAAAGCTTTAAATACTACATATTCTTCTTTATAGTCTTTTAAACCTTTTAAATTAACCCAGTAAGATGCCGTTCCTGTTTTTTGAAATTGCTCCTCTAATTTTTCTACATCATTTTCGTAAGCTATATTTTGAATAAAAAGAGAGTAATCTCCATTCTTATATAAGTCCATGTTGTTAGAATCTAAAAACACTTTAAACATAAACTTATTACCTTCTGAATTTTGCACTTGCGCTTTGGTTAATGTTATTCCATCTGCTTCATAAGCAACATCGTTTAACTGCACAACATTTGCTGGTAATTCAGACTTCGCTGGTTCTTCTTTTTTAGGTTCTAGAACCTCCACTTCTGCACTTACATTTTCTACTTCTTTCTTTTCGCTTTTGCAAGAAATTAATGCACTTACAAACACTATAGATAATAATACTTTTTTCATAATTCTATTTTATTTTTTACTTATTTAATACTCCACAAAAATCTAAAACGACTTTATCACTAGATAATTGTAATGTTGAAAATTCTTTATGTGCTACCAAAAATACAATAATATCGGCTTTTTGGGTAGCTGTCTCATAATTGGTTAATTTAAATACGTTGTGTGATTCTATATTTGGTTCTACAATATAATATGCTTCATTATTTGCATTTTGTAGTACTTTTTGTGCAATGTATTTTGCTGGTGATTCTCTTAGATCGTCGATATTTGGTTTAAAAGCTAATCCCATTAAAGCAATGCTAGGTTTTCTACCGTGTTTTAATTCGAATTGTAATTTTTCTGTTTGCACTTTTTCTGCACACCAGAAAGATTTATAATTATTAATTTCTCTAGCTTTTCCAATTATTTGAGATTCTGCTGGATAATCTGCAACTATAAAATAAGGATCTACAGCAATACAATGCCCACCAACACCACAACCAGGTTGTAAAATATTTACTCTAGGATGTTTATTTGCTAGTTTAATAAGTTCCCATACATTTATATCTGCTTTATCGCAAATAAGAGAAAGTTCGTTAGCAAAAGCAATTTGCACATCTCTAGAAGAATTTTCTACCAATTTACACATTTCTGCAGTTCTTGCATTGGTTTCATGTAAATCCCCTTTAATAAATTGGCGGTAAAAAGCTAATGCTTTTTGCGTTGCCTTTTCGTTTACACCACCAATTACACGGTCGTTATGCACCAGTTCATACATAACGTTTCCTGGTAGTACGCGTTCAGGGCAATAGGCTATATTGATTTTATTGGCTAATTCTGGTCTTTCGCTATAGATAAGTTCCATCATTTTTTCTGTTGTTCCAACAGGAGAAGTAGATTCTATAATATATAAATCGTCTTCTTTTAGAAGTGGAAGTATCGCTCTTGTTGCAGCTTCTACAAAAGAAATATCTGGTTCGTTTTTTGCCTTAAAAGGTGTAGGTACAACAATAAGATACGTNTTTGCTTGCACTGGTGTAGTAGCAGCTTTTAAATACCCTTCTTTTACTGCTGTTGCTACTGCAACATCTAGTTCAGGCTCTACAATGTGTATTTCCCCTGCATTAATTGTTTCCACAACTTTTGGGTTAATATCTACACCATGAACATGGGTTTTATTTTGTGCAATTAATGCTGCTGTAGGCAGACCAATATAGCCTAAACCTATCATTACTACTTCTGGGTTATTCATTTTTTTAATATTATTTCTTGACTAAAGTTTACCATTTTAAGGAAATCAGTATCTAACCAATACTATTAACTCCTTGAAAGAAAACACAATAGCGTCTTATTTATTTAATAATTTAATGTGATCAACTATTTTTTTACACGCTGTACCATCTCCATAAGGATTATGCAACATACTCATTGCGTTATAATTATCTACATTATTTAAAAGATTATTAGTCTCTTGTATTATTTTATTGGTATCAGTACCAACTAAAAGTACGGTTCCTGCATCTACTGCTTCCGGTCTTTCGGTAGTATCTCGCATAACCAAAACAGGTTTTCCTAAACTTGGCGCTTCTTCTTGTACACCACCACTATCGGTAATAATTAAATATGCTTTACTCATTAGCCACACGAATGCTGGATAGGATAATGGTTTGATAAGCATAATGTTATCTATGTCTCCTAATAACTCATATACCGGTTTTTGCACATTAGGGTTTAAATGTACTGGGTAAATTATTTGGGTATCTGGATTTTCTAATGCTATTTGTTTTAAAGCGCTACAAATATTAATAAATCCTTGTCCGTGGTTTTCTCTTCTATGTCCAGTTACTAGGATTAGTTTTTTAGAATTATCTAATACTGGTTTCAGATTTTCAATTTCTGTATCCGAAAAATTTGGCGAGTTCACTTTACTATTACTAAACTCTAAAGCATCAATTACGGTGTTACCAGTAACGATTACGCTTTTGTCTGCAATATTTTCGTTTAATAAATTTTGTCTAGAAGTTTGGGTTGGTGCAAAATGAAAATCGGAAATTCTACCTGCAATACTTCTATTAATCTCTTCTGGAAAAGGAGATCTCTTATTAAATGTTCTTAACCCAGCTTCCACATGACAAACTTGTGCTCCAGAATAAAAAGCAGCAATACTAGTAGCCATGGTAGTTGTTGTATCTCCATGTACGTATACATAATCTGGCTTAAATTCTTCTAGTATTGGTTTTAACTCGGTAATAATATCTGCAGTTAAAGAATATAGGTTTTGATTTGGTTTCATTAAATCCAAATCGTAATCTGGTTTAATTTCGAAAAAATCCAGCACCTGATCTAGCATTTCTCTATGTTGTGCAGTAATACAAACTTTCGTTATAAAATGGTCGTTTTCACTTTCAAAAGCTTTTACTAATGGAGCCATTTTAATTGCTTCTGGACGTGTACCAAACACGATAAGATTTCTTTTCATTTATTAATATTTTTACTTATTTAATGAAACTAGAATTTCATTTAAGGGTACAAAAGTACTATAAATAAAATGTTTAGCAATATTTAGTTTGGTGTGTTGTCTAACCAAACTATTAAATACAAAAAAACAGGTTAACTAGTAAACGGTTCCTTTTAACGTCTTTTATTAGGCTATTAAATCTAAACGATCATTCCTGCTGCAACGGTTTCGTTGGTAGTAGTGTCTATTAATACAATACTTCCTGTGCTTCTATTTTCTCTATAAGCATCTACCATTAATGGCTTTGTAGTACGTATTTTAAGCTTCGCTATATCATTCATATTTAACTCCTTATCTTCTGTATTTCTACCTAAAGTATTAATATCAATTTTATAAATTACATCTTTAATCATTGCTTGTTGCAAATTAGATGTATGTTGAATAGCATATTTTGTTCTTGGTTTTGCTGGTTTATTATTTAACCAACACAGCATTACTTCTATATCTTGTGTCGCTGTTGGCTTATTGTTAGAGCGCACAATCATATCACCACGACTAATATCTATATCATCTTCTAGAGTAATAGAAACAGACATTGGCGCATAAGCTTCCTTCAGATCTTTATCTAAAACATCTATAGATTTAATAATAGAGTTAAATCCAGAAGGCATAACAGTAATTGCATCTCCTACTCTAAAGATACCACTTGCAACTCTACCAGCATACCCTCTATAATCTCTATGTGTATCGTTTTGAGGTCTTAAAACGGTTTGCACCGGAAAACGTGCATCTACTTTATTAATATCACTACTAATATGCATGGTTTCTAGAGTGTGTAACATTGGTGCTCCTTGATACCAAGGCATGTTATCTAATTTGTTTACTACGTTATCTCCGTTTAATGCACTCATAGGAATAAAGCGCACATCTGTTACTAACATTTTGGAAGCAACGTCTTCAAATTGAGTTACAATTTTATTGTAAACCTCCTCAGAATAGTCTACCAAATCCATTTTATTAATACAAACAATAATATGTGGAATTTGNAATAAAGAAGCTATAAAAGCGTGTCTTTTTGTTTGTTCTACTACTCCTTTTCTTGCATCTATTAATATGGTTGCAACATTTGCTGTAGATGCACCTGTAACCATATTACGTGTATATTGTATATGCCCTGGAGTATCGGCAATAATAAATTTACGTTTTGGCGTTGTAAAATATCTATATGCAACATCTATAGTAATACCTTGTTCACGCTCATCACGTAAGCCGTCTGTAAATAAAGCTAAATCCACACCTTCGTGACCTTTCTTTTTACTTGTTTTTGTGATTGCTGCTAATTGATCTTCGAATATAGATTTAGAATCATATAATAAACGACCTATTAAAGTACTTTTTCCGTCATCTACGCTTCCTGCTGTTGTAAAACGTAATAATTGATTGTTGTCTAACATTTTTTACTTTTTATTGAATAGATTCCTGCTTTCACAAGAATGACAAATTAATTTCTAGAAATACCCTTGACGTTTTCTGTCTTCCATTGCAGATTCAGAACGTTTATCATCACTTCTGTTTCCTCTTTCTGTGTTACGCATTCCTGCAACTTCTGTAGCAATTTTCTCTAAGGTATCTGCTTCCGATTCGTCTCCACCAGTAATGGTGATATCTCCTAAGGTTCTAAAACGTATTTTTTTTGTTACTACTTCTTCATGTTCTTCTAGTACTAAAAATTCGGAATTAGGAATCCATGTATTCTGTCTCCAAACCACTTCGCGTTCATGTGCAAAATATAAAGATGGAATGGCAATATTTTCTCTTTTTATGTAGTTCCAAACATCCATTTCTGTCCAGTTACTAATTGGGAATGCTCTAAAATGCTCTCCTTCAAAATGTTTACCATTAAAGAGGTTCCATAATTCTGGTCTTTGGTTTTTAGGATCCCATTGTCCAAAATCATCTCTATGTGAAAAGAAACGTTCTTTTGCTCTTGCTTTTTCTTCATCACGTCTTCCTCCTCCAATTGCACAATCTATTTTATTAGATTCTATAGCATCTAGAAGTGTTGTAATTTGAAGTGCGTTACGCGTTGCATTTTTTCCTTTTTCTTCTGCTACACGACCATCATCTATAGATTCTTGTACCGAACCAACAATAAGTCTTACACCTAATTCTTTTATAGTATCATCTCTAAACTGAATCGTTTCCGGAAAATTATGTCCAGTATCCACATGCATTAATGGAAAAGGTATTTTCGCTGGATAAAAGGCTTTTTTTGCTAAATGTGTTACCAAAATGGAATCCTTTCCACCCGAAAATAATATTACTGGGTTTTCAAATTGTGCCCAAACTTCACGTAAAACAAAGATTGCTTCACTTTCTAATTCATCTAAATAATTTAAGTAATACTTACTCATTGCTCCAATTTTAATTTTGGTTTAATATAATTCATGCTGTCATGAACCGCTTCTTCAAATGTTTTAATAGTACTGTTGGTTTTTCGATCTCTTCCGTAGATTTCGAAATTCCTTTTCGTTGATATTTCACCAGTATTACAAATTGTGAAATTTCATCCCATTTATTGCTTTGTAATACTCTACTTTGATGCGAACAAAAACTGCCACAAAGTTAACATCTTTAACCATCTTTTTAGTGCTTTAATAGTTTTTTTTACGCAGAGAAATTAATAATAATCTTAAAACTACCGCTTTAAAATGCGGTTAATTTAAAAATTGGTGTTTCGCTTAAAACTAGTAACTTAGAAATAGGCTTAAATTCAAGCAGAGACAAATCGAATAAAATATTAGGCTTAGGGATTGTACTTTTAAAAACCCTTTTCGCCCACTAAAACTAGATATTAGAAAAAATGTAATGTTTTATAGGTTTCCCTTTATTTCTAAATCTCGTTTTTTGTTGAAAATAGGTAGATAAATAAAAGAAAGGATACCAAATACGATAATCATAACCGTTTGCGAGGTCCAAATAATCCAACCAAAGGCATAACTAGGTTCTTCTGCCAAACCAAATAAAGCTAAAGCAGACATGACTGCGACCGGATAGAAAAAAACACCTCCATTTGTTGTAGCTACCGTAAAACTTGCAGCAATAAATGCTACTATTATAGATGAAAAGGGAGCTCCTTGTAGTTCTGGTAAAGAAAAGGAAGTGATGTAAAACATTAAAATATACATTACCCAAATAAAAACAGTGTGAAAAATAAAAACACCTTTATTTTCCATTTTAATAACACTAGTTATTCCTTCTAAAAGTCCGCCGAGGAAACCTTTTATTTTATTTGCTATTTTACCCTTAGATTTTTTGATATAAAAAACAACTAAAACAAATAGCAGACTCAAGCTTAGCAATACGACTATTATTTTAGTGGGATTAAATTTTTCGATTAGTATATTATAAATAAAATCGAATTGAAAAAATAGCGTCACTACACAAATCAATAGCACCATGATTACGTCGAAAACACGTTCGGCCACTATAGTCCCAAAACTTTTTTCGAAAGGAATCTTTTCGTAATTTGTAGCAACAGCAGCTCTTAATACTTCACCAGATCTTGGAATTCCAAAATTAGCCAAATAAGCGATAAAGATAGCCATTATACTGTTTGGCGTCTTAATAGAATATCCCATTGGTTTTAGCATATAATTCCATCGGTATGCTCTTGATAAATGACTTAAAATTCCAAAAATTACGCCTAAGCCAATCCACCAGTAATTAGCCGTTTTAAAATAAGGGATAATCTCTGAAATTGGCAATCTTGAAAAGGTCAACCAACCAAAAAAAACAGCCAATATCATTGGTAGTATTACTTTTAACTTCTTTAAAAATGGTTTTGTTTTCTTACTCAAAATAAACAGATTTCTCTAATTAACAATTTGCTCAAAAGCGGATAGAACTATTTTGTTATAAACTTAACTTAGGTATAATATGCTTTATAATAGTATTTACTGCTTCTTCCACCGAATTTTCTTCGGTTTTAATTTCAATATCCGGATTCGCTGGTGCTTCATAAGGTGCAGAGATTCCTGTCATGTTTTTTATTTCGCCAGCTCGTGCTTTTTGGTAAAGACCTTTTACATCTCTACGCTCACATTCTTCTAAACTTGTGTTTATAAAAACCTCAACAAAGTTATCTGCTTTGACTATTTTTTTAATATTCTCTCTATCTTTTTTATAAGGAGACACAAATGCTGCTAACACAACAACTCCAGCATCCACCATTAAATGGGCTATTTCTGCTATTCTTCGTATATTTTCTGTACGATCTTCTGGAGCAAAACTTAGATCTTTATTGATACCATTTCTAATATTATCGCCGTCTAAGGTGTAGGTTTTTATTCCTAGTCTATACAGTTCTTGTTCTACAACATTGGCTATAGTTGATTTTCCAGACCCAGAAAGCCCAGTAAACCATAATAAAAGAGATTTATGTTTGTTGTTGGTTTGTCTATCTGCTTTTGAAACTTGATAGCTATGTGGAATAATATTTTCTTTCATCTGCTTGCCCTATTTATTTTTATTTTTCAGATTCTTTTTGCTTATAAAACTTAGATTAATCGCCTTGTAATAGGCTTCGTTTATCTAAGTATTTAAGGTTTCTTTCTATCTAAAAGTCCGAAATCTATTTTGTACCAAACACGTTCGTGAAAATAGTACAATAACATTTTGGTGATAACTTCAGCAAAACCAATTTTAAGTCCCATTAAAGGATCTCCAGAAATTAGCCAAGCCAGTACCATGGTATCCATAGTGCCAATAAAGCGCCAAGTTACTGTTTTTGCAATGTGACGTTTTCTACTCTCTAAAACGCGACCGTCTTTAGATAAGTTGATTTTAAACCAAACACGTTCATGTAGGTAGTACAAACTCATTTTGGTAATAACTTCAGCAAAACCAATTTTAAGCCCTACAAAAGGATCTCCAGAGATAACCCATGATAAAATAACAGTATCGCCAAGCTAGTACCATAGTGTCCATAGTGCCAATAAAGCGCCAAGTTACTGTTTTTGCAATGTGACGTTTTCTACTCTCTAAAACGCGACCATCTTTAGATAAGTTTATTTTAAACCAAACACGTTCATGCAAGTAGTACAAACTCATTTTGGTAATAACTTCAGCAAAACCAATTTTAAGCCCTACAAAAGGATCTCCAGAGATAACCCATGATAAAATAACAGTATCTATGGTACCTACAACTCTCCAGGTTATGGTTTTAGCTATATGTCTTTTATAGGATATATCTGCCATTTACTTACGCACTAAAAAATAACTATTTAATAAATTTTCTTTGTTGTATAACAGGGATTCGTTTGTTTCTTGCGAAATTACTTGTACACCAACCGCATTACAAATTGCTTGTCCCGCTGCAGTGTCCCACTCCATTGTTGGTGCAAATCTTGGGTATACATCTGCTTTTCCTTCGGCAATTAAACAGAATTTTAAAGAACTTCCTTTAGACACCACTTCGACTTCTTTTCCTTCCTTTTTTATCGTTTCGATAAAATTTAATGTTTCCTCACTCATATGAGAACGACTACCTACAACCTCTACAGGATTAGAATCTGGTCCTTTTGGTTGCAATACCGTTGCTAATTGAATAACCTCTTCTAAAGAAGTGTCATGTGATTTTAGTTCTGCTTTAAAACCTTCTTTTGTCGTTACATCTGCAAAATAAATGGTTTTAGTAACAGGTACATAAATAACAC
>JGI24723J26617_10003039_pt1 | contig 12521 bp, 15 predicted proteins | sample Cruoilmetagenom6_FD_26617 | JGI IMG/M metagenome (IMG submission 26617) | reverse complement strand
TGACTTATTGCCGATCGTGCTGTGGGCCCTTTCTGCGCTGTAGTATCTACGCCAACCGGCCTCGCATCAGATTGGGTCAGCCTTTCAAAAGTCGGTTAAGCATATGAAAAATGTGATCCTGTCCCCCGAAAAATACGGCCAATACCACTATGGTTTCGGTCTGCACGTCCGGAACGAAGTAATAGATCGCTCGATTTTTTGTCACCCGCCTTAGTGAAGGTAAAACGTCTTTCATCAAGGTGCCCTGAAAGGGGGCCCTGATGAGTTGATCCATTTCATCCTCAATCCGAAAGATACGTTCTTCTGCTTTGCTGAAAGCGTCATCGAGTGGTTCACCCAATCCCGTGAATGAGTTGATTAAATGTTCGAAAATCAGTTCCAGGTCGTGGATACAGTCAACAGATCGTTGAACTTTATACGCCATACTTGGTGCGCTTGGTTTCAATCATTTCTTTGGTCATTTTCCTGCTTTCAGAAGCAGACATAAACTTTCCTTTACGACGCATGCTCAACAATTCCTTAAGAGCGCGGAGTTCGACATCAGATGACTCGATTTCCGATTGCAAAAGGTCCAACCCTTTCTGCACGACTGCGCTCAAGCTGGAATAACGGCCCTCAGCAACAAGCCCTCTGGCAAAACTGTCTTGTTGTTCCGGGATTGATACCGATGCTTTAACTGACATGATAATCTCCTTGTGCTACTGAGTAGTATAGAAATTCATCGAGAAATACAACCGTTAACGGGTGCCGTCAGGAGGAACCGGCTTGAGGCGGGTAGGGTGGTTTGGTGGCGTTGCTGATTGACAAAACGCAGCTCATTTCGCTATTCCAGACCAGCCCCGATTTCACGCGCCGGGCGGTGATGAAGTATATCAGGTTCCCACTACCGCTGAGGAACGTGCAGGTTACAGATTGGCCAACTTTACCCGGAAGGAATTTGATGCTGCGTATATTCTTTGCCCTCTTTGTTATCTTGTTGACTGCTTCCACTGCACTGGCAGATATCCGTACCGATGTGCGCGAGTTGTTCACCCGCGACATGGACTCGCTCGATTTCGCTCGCGTGAAAATCGAGGTGGATCGCATGATCGATTCCAGCATCGATGTGGATGCGCAGCTCGCCCAGATTGACCAGATGGTCGCCACCATCCAAACCATGCTGCCGCCAAATGCCACCAGCTGGGACAAGGTAGAAACCATCCGGCGTTACATCTATCAGGCGGGGGCATGGAATGATGGCCGTGCCTTCAGCTATGACCATGACGACCCTTACGGCCTTGATGTGCGCAACAAGCTGCTGTCTGACTACATTCAGGATCGGCGTGGCAACTGCATCACTATGCCGTTTCTGTTCATCATCCTCGGTCAAAGGTTGGGGCTGAATGCCACGCCCGCCATGGCGCCGCTGCATGTGTTTGTGAAATTCACCGATGATCAGGGCATCACACACAATCTGGAAGCCACAAGCGGGGCAGGGCGAGCGCGGGATCAGCACTATCGCGATTTGCTGCCCATCACCGATGCCGCGATTTCAAACGGCGTGTTCCTGACCCCATTGGATGCGGAACAATCCGTGGCGGTTATTGCCGCTGTGATCGTGGAAGAGTTGATCGCACAAGAGCGCTATCACGACGCCATGGCCGTGGCCGATATCCTGATCGAACATTACCCGATGTTCGCCTACATCATGGTCAAAAAAGCCACCGCCTCTTACCACTTGCTGCGCTCGGAGTTCCACGAGAAATACCCCACGGCACAAGACGTTCCTGAAGATCAGCGCCCTTATCTGGCCTACCTTCATCGGGTCAATCAGGGCATGTTTGACAGGGCGGAATCTTTGGGTTGGCGAGCTTTAGAAAGATAGGCTAGTGTCGCAACAAGATTTACCCGTTGAAGGAGAGGCTAAATGCTCCGCGTTTTACAACAATTTATTCTCACGACGCTCTTTGCGATTTTTGCTTCTCAAGCTTCTGCCATGTTTATCCAACCCGATTGGCTTGATCCGACGCAACCCGGTGTGGGCACGAATAGGTATGCATATTCTGGCAATGACCCAATCAATAGGCTCGATCCATCGGGAAACAATTGGCGTTATCAAGATTTTGACAATCAAAAACAGGCCGATGATTATTTTTCTGGGCAGGCAAGTCACCATTACGAAAGAGCTGATGCAATCCGCAATGGAACTAGTGCTTGGGATCATTTCCGAGATTACATTGGAATTGATGAAGAGCACGAAAGATTTGGAAACAACCATGCGGCTCGCATTGGCATAAACACAGAAACGCGGCGGGCGCTTGATAACAACGAACTTGGTCAAGTAATTTTCGAAGGATTAGTAGCTGGAGGAATCTCCCGACTTGCTGGAATGGGTGCTGTTACTACTCCACGACCAGCTCCGACAGCTCGCTCACTGAGCGCAGCCGCCGTGACGAAACCTCAACCCTACGTCAGCGCAACCACTAGAAATATGAATGCCACTGTTTCAATCCAAAATGGTCATGCAACAGTTGGTTTTCAAACCCGAAGAGCAACCTCTTTAAGTGGTCAAAATGTGGCTACCCTGAGAGCAGAACTCCAAGCGAACGGTGTGAATTCTGTTGTAGTAAATACGGGTAGAATTGTTGAGCCAACAGGGCGGCTAAGCAACATCCTAAACACAAGAGCACAGCAAGGTCGAACTTGGCATGGCCTTAACGTTTCCCCCACTGGCAACCCAAATAACGCGTACATGCTATTCGGTGTCTTAGAATGATCTCTCTTAGTGTAATTGACGCTCGCGTTAGACGACAAAAAATAGACGAACAAGCTGGTAGCGATTTTGTTTCGCGGGACGTTATTAGAAGCCGAATTAGGGTTCTAGAGAACTTCCCCAACCAACAGTTTCTTTTTGCCATCTATCAGAATGAAAATCGATGGACAGCAATTTCAGTCAACAAGCTCATTGGGTGCTATGATGGAGAATTGTCAGAACTACGAATACAAGGCGAGGCTGAAAAAGTTCACGACTTCTTTGGCGAAACAGGAGGCAAAGAGGAATCTGATGTCCAACTGACCGATGGCCGCAAGTTCTGGATGAAGTCCGTTGGTATCTCCTGTTCTTTTCAGAATATTATGTTGATGCTTCAAGACCTTCCCGAAGCGATCACTTTGGACGAGTAGTTATTGCTTCCTGTCCTAAAACCGAACGGTTTTGCAACGCTTTCTGTGGGTGAATGATTTCAAGGGGTTGGCTGTCGCGATATCTTGTTGCAAATACCTGTGAAGTAGCGCCGGAGATCCGGAAAATTGGCTAAGATGTAACCAAACCCGATGGAAGGATACGAAGATGGCATGTAAATATTAGTATGCCGCCCAAAGGATTGTCTCTGGAGCAAAACGATGATGCCTGATCGGGCGATTGCGGTCCATTTTTATATCCGATAAGGTATGTCGGTTTCGTTTCTAACAAGTCCACAGATTAGCGCAACGATCCCCTATTTACCGCCGGAACTCGCTCTCTCTCCCTCCCATATTCCTACCTCCAGCCGCCGCCCGNTGCCATTNTNGCAAGGCACCAACTCTTGCGACAAAACCCCGCGCAGAACGTCTTTGGCCAAATACGGCTGGACACCCAGATCAATCAGCCGGGCAAGCGCCGCGTCGGCAGAGTTTGCGTGTAGCGTAGACAACACCATACGACCCACCATAGCCGCGCGGCAGGCCATCGCTGCAGTTTCTTCATCACGAATTTCGCCGATCATGATTACATTTGGATCCTGTCGCAGGATCGAGCGCAAAGCCCGCGCGAAGCTAAGCCCAATCTCGCTGTGCACCTGCATCTGTTCGATTCCGGAAAGGCTATATTCAATCGGGTCCTCGATTGTGATGATTTTCCGCGCCGGGCTATTGAGATGGGTGAGAGCTGTATATAGCGTGGTTGTCTTGCCGGACCCCGTAGGCCCGGTTACCAAAAATAACCCGCTGGGCCGTTCAATGTGCCCTATGATCCAGTCACGAGTTTTGGTGTCAAAGCCAAGATCGGCCCAGCCACGCACAAGCGACCTGGGATCAAGCACGCGGCAGACAATACTTTCGCCAAACTGGGTCGGGATTGAAGACACCCGGAAGTCCAGCGGGCGGCCAGAAAATGTCAAAGCCATGCGCCCGTCCTGTGGCAGGCGCCTTTCCGTGACGTTCATGCCAGATAAAACTTTTAGACGGGCAAAAACACTGGATTGGTTCAGGCTGCCGGTGATCGGTTGGCTCTGGAGGATGCCATGAATTCGAAAGCGGACCTTGAGGCCACCTTCGCCGGATTCAAAATGAATGTCCGATACGCCGAGTTCCACGGCGTCTGAAAGGAGAGAATTGACGAATTTAATGACCGGCCCTTCGGTTGTGGCATCACGAAGGCGCGCGGCGTCCTGAGCGTGTTGCTCATCAGAATGGGAAGCTTGCGTTGGTTCCGCGACGGCGAACCTTGCCCGTATCGCGCGTGTCGGAACGGCAATTATTTTGATGGGTCGTTCGAGGAGGAAGGCAATCTCCTGATGCAACGCGGCGTTGGTCGGATCAGATGTGTACAATGCGAAATTCTGCCCATCGGTAACAACAGGGATTATTCCGTTCCTTTGGAGATAGTCGCGCCCCAGTGCGGCCTCAGCAGCCTTGTCCGGGACGATGTCGGCGGCATCTGCGAGATAGTCAATTTTCTGAAACCGAGCCAACAGAGGAAGTAATTTGTCTTCTTCCAACAATCCGAGAGCGTTTATGGTTCGATCAAGCCTTTGGCTTTCAGCTGTTGCGACGGACAGCGCGCGTGGTAGCTGACCCTGTGGCAAAATGCCTTCGGATTCAAGAAATTTACAAAGCTCGGAATTCAATTCATCGTGCATCATAGGAGGAGTTATTTCTAGTTGAATTTTAACGAGCATGGACATTTCAGGTTGAAAAGTCCAGATTTCACCTGCCAAAGAAAGGCAGTAGTATTTTGACAAATAAATTTGTGCGCTATTGGCTGTTCGCTGTGAATGAAGCTATTCCTCACTGGCTTATTTTGCCCGGCCTGAGAAAACAATGGTCCCGGGATATTGTTATCAAGGCACTGCCGGTTTCAGATGGTCTGATTGACAAAAAAAAGATGACTGGAATCGTCGATATCTGGCTCGAAGAAAGTTGTTTTCTGGTTCGCGACGTTCCGGTCCCGCGTGTAAGCAAGAAGAAAATTGCCGGAATTCTGGAGTTGAATTTGCGTCAGGCATTACCGGGCGGCGCAAAAAAAGTGCAGACACGCGCATACCGGAAAAAAGGCGGGCTGTATCGGCAATTGGTAATTAAAGACGCCCAACTCAGTCAAATTGAGAAGTATGTTGAGGGAGGCGGCGCTACCGTTCGGAGAGTATTGGTTGCGAGTGATCGTGACATGGAAGCTTTGGTTGATAACTCCTCTAAGACGGACATGCCGATCATGCTTTGGTGGGGATTTACATGCACCTGCATTTTGTTCGCTGTCTCTTTACAGTTTTTGCATGCCTATCGTGGTATGGCGAGCGTGGAAAATAAACTGGCTGGATTGGAAAATGACGTAGCGGAACTGCGCACGGCAACGGTTGAAGCATTCAAAAGGGCTGAAGATGAATCTGAAGCATTTTCGTCTGTGTCGACCCAGGCTAACCTCTTCAACAATCAAGCTCTGAGAACCCCTTATTTGGTTGATTTGACAAAATCATTGCCAGACAGTGTTTGGGTTTCCGAATTTTCAGTTAGCGGCGACACGATGCGAATTAGCGGGTTTTCCGGACTGAACATCGGAGACCTTGTCGATATCATCCGCAAACTGATCTGGGTTCAATCAATTGAGCTCAGTGCGCCGGTTTCGTTAGACCGACGTACCGGACAAAGCAGATTTGAGTTAAGCATTTCGGTCAAACCGGTTGAGGTCGCATTGTGAGGTTCGTCTGGTATCTTGCCGTTTCTCTGACGCCATTGGTCGGGCTGACACTGGCTTTTGTATTGGGGGTTGGCCAACTGTTTTCCAACCGAACTCAGGTATCAAACCAACGTATAGAAACCCTGATAATTGAACAAATTGATCTGAAAAATAGATTGAATGCGGTCACCCTCCTACCGGCAAATTTTGAGTTCCCGGAAGGAGATATTTGGCTGTCTGAGAACAAAAGTGATGCCGAGATTGAAGCGCAGCGACAACTGTTGAAGGCAGCAGATTCCGAAGAGATTGAAATATCAAGGTTTGGCAGTGGTACAAGGCGCGTAGATGATGCATTTCGAATAGAGCTTGAACTTGAAGGTGAGGGCAAATTGGGCGGGGCAATGCGATTTATTTCTTCGATTGAAGCCAGATCTCCACGACTTGCCATTCAGACTCTTGTTTTGCGCCCAAGTCAACGGCGTGACATTGGCGACAATGAAACACTGGTTTATCTTCGCCTTCAGCTTTGGGGGATTTGGAGGTCCGACAGTTGACAGACTTCAAATCTTTGTTGCCGCCCGTATTGTGCTGGCCCTTATTAGCGATATCCTACTTCACTGTGGAACGCCTCAATTTTGAAGCCGATGTGCTGATGGAAGACATGGCCGATGCAAGCATCGCAATCAACGCACGGACGGAAGGCGAAGATCCAATGTTGTCCTTGATTAGATCAAGTCCACGCACAGGAGGGCTGGATATCATCTCAGACAGGCCAATTTTCAGGGAGGGACGGAGGCCGCATCGAATTGAACCCGCAGTTGTCATACCTGTGTTGGATGCACTGCCTTCTGGTGTTAAGTTGGCACGTGAGCAGCCGACAGTTCCGGCATTTCCGGACCTTCGTCTGATCGGAACCATGAATAACGGGGGCAAGCTCCGCGCGTTAGTTGTGGAGGGGGATCTCGGGGAGCAAATTTGGGTTGAAATCGGACAGGTTATCCAGGATTGGACAATAGTAAGTGTGGAAAAATATCAGTTAAAACTAGAAAATGGACTATTGGAATTCACTATTGGGTTGTACGATTGATGAATAAATATTCTGGAAATTTTGGAGATTGTATTGTTTTCTTCCCGGCATTCTTCCTGAGATTAGTTGTTGTACTATTGTTTATGGTGTCGTGCACTGAGACCACGACGACAAGCTCAAATATTTTCGGTGAAGACACCCGCACGCGACGTCAATCCTTGTTTGGTCCCCGGATTCCGCCAGAATTCGCCAATAGGGTAGAAGGCAGGAACAGTCTCAGCCGAGGTAACGATCAATTCGTGAATTCAGGTGACGCACGCGCGCGGCGCCCAAGCGTTGCGCAAATAGAAATTGTGAACGACCGAGAGGTGGAGATCAATTTGTTTAATGCGACCGTCGAGTCTGCCGCTGCCGCAATTCTTGGCGATGCGCTTGGACTGCGGTTTGTGGTCAGTGATGCCGTTTCAGGAAGCATAACCATCCAGACGACCGGACCTATCCCAAAATCTGCATTACTGGATCTGTTTCGGGCCGCTCTGGATGCCAATCGAGCCAAAATTGAGCAAGACGGAGAGATATTGAAGGTTGTTCCGGGAAGCTCCGGTAACAGAACATTCCGTTTGGTCTCTCGTGGACCAGGCGACAGCTCGACGATCATCGTTGCTCCCCTGAAATACATTTCGGCCGGACAAATGGCGAATTTGCTTGAGCCTCTGGTAGATGAGGGGCTGAATGTCGTCTCCGACCGCAGCCGTAATCTTATTTTGCTTTCGGGCGAGCGTCCTCAGGTTGAAGCGGCCATTGATGCATTTAATCTATTTGACGTCGACGTCCTCCGCGGAAAGTCAGTAGCCTTGGTGCGACTGAAAGCTGCCAACCCTGATGACGTGGTCGAAGAGCTTCAAACTATCTTTGAAGCTCGTGAAGGTGGACTATTAGACGGTGTCATCGAATTTCTCCCCAACAGCCGCTTGAGTTCTGTACTGGTGATCACCTCAAGGTCGCGTTATCTGGCTGATGCCCAGCGATGGATTGGAGAACTCGATCGCACGGCGAGTGGAAACCGGAGAATTTCACAGGTCTATCCGCTTCGAAACCGGAGTGCAGAAGATATTGCGCCAATTCTTGACGATCTTTTGGGAGATATCCAGGCGGAAAATTCGGAGGAAGAAGGGCCGCGCGCTGCTTCTTCCGGTTCTCGGCGGTCACGTGTTGCCGCAGACGGTTCCCGCAATGCCCTGATTGTGCGGGCATTGCGTTCAGAGCATGAGGAGTTGCAGCGACTTCTTTTGGACCTCGACAGCTCTCCCAGGCAGGTTTTGTTGGAGGCGACAATTGCCGAAGTGACCCTGAACGATCAGGTGTCGCTCGGGGTGAGGTGGTTTTTTCAAAGTGGGAATTTTGGATCGACGTTTTCAGATGTGGCATCCGGGAGTATAGGCGCAAATTTTCCCGGTTTCTCCTCGTTATTTTCTTCGGCAAATGCAGAAGCGGCACTAAACGCCCTCGCAGGTGTCACGGATGTTAAGGTGATTTCCTCGCCCACTCTCACTGTTCTCGATAATAAAGAGGCAATTTTGCAAATTGGGGATCAGGTTCCTATAGCCACACGAACTGCCGTTGATACAACCAGTACTGATGCCCCGGTGGTTGCGACGATCGAGTACCGCGATACCGGAATCATTCTGAAAGTGCGCCCACAGATTGGTGCAAGTGGTCGTGTCACGTTGGATATCAGCCAGGAAGTCAGCGATGTTGCAACCACCAATTCATCTGGAATCGACTCTCCAACAATTCGCCAGCGACAAATCGAAACTCACGTAGTTTTGCGCGATGGGGCGACCCTTGCTCTCGGTGGATTGGTTCAGGAAAATGACAGTGTCACAGAGACAAAAGTACCCGGACTGGGCGATATCCCGGTTGTTGGCGCTGTGTTTCGGTCGCGCAGCTTATCCAAGGAAAGATCTGAATTGCTCATTCTGATCCGCCCGAGAGTAATCGAAACCGACAGCGATGCGGAAGCGATCACCCGGTACCTTCGAAACAAACTCTCGGCGGCAAATTCCATATTGCAAGTTGGTCTCGGAGCACCGCGTCATACAATCAACGATATTTTCAAATGATGGTCTGAGACAGGGCATGCCATTTTTTTCATTCAAGGGTGTGGATGCTGCGGGAAGCGATGAAAACGGAGAGGTTGCAGGCGCTTCTGAAGCTGAGGTGTTGGGTGCCCTGAAGGCGCGCGGAATTACGGTCTATGAACTATGCTCCCAATCTGAGGAAAAACAGAAGCCGTGGTATTTGAGAGACTTGGATTTTGGCCGGACCGGCATCTCGGCGGCTGCGCTGGCTGATCTGAGCGAATTGCTATCGGCCCTGTTCCGGGCGCAATTGCCTGCATTGGAAGTTGTCAGGGTTGCTCAGCGGTCGGCATCAATTCCCGCAGTCCGGAAACACTTGTCCAACGTGGAATATGCATTGCAGGAAGGTTCTGGCTTTTCTGATGCTTTTTCTTCAGGAGGCTTAAAGCTTCCCCCACTATTCTGCGCATTCCTCAAAGTTGGTGAAGCGTCCAACGAACTGGCAATCACGTTAGCTGACGTGGCAACGTTCTATCGAGCGCAAAGTGAGTTCAAGTCAGGAGTTTTCGCGGCCCTGATCTACCCGGCCATCCTAATAATTGCAGCGACTGGATTGCTCGGCATGGTCGTATTCTTTCTGGCACCGAGTCTGGTGCCGGTATTTGAGTCGAATAATGTCGACCTGCCAGGCTCGATTAGCGCATTAATGGCAGTGAATGAATTTCTCGCTGCCTATTGGCTACCAATTCTGATTGTAAGTATTGGCCTGATTCTGGGGGGGGTGGCAGGCAGCCAATCCGGCACGTTCAAGTCAAATCTGCAGCACCTTAGTTTAATAATCCGGCCCATCAGGAATTACCGTTATTTGAGCGAAACTGCACAAATCGCGCGGAGCCTGTCACTTCTCTTGTCGGCCGGGGTGCCGCTTGGCGAAGCGTTTGAAGAACTTGAAGGAATTTTCAAATCTGGCCCTCTGTCGCGCTGCTTAAGTGATGCCGTTCAATACGTAAAGCATGGAGGGAATGCCTCGGATGTCTTCGAAAAGGATGTAAATATTCCGGTGATCTTCAGGGAAGTCTTTAAAATCGGAGTTGAAATGAATCAATTACCGGACTTGTTGCCTGCGGCGACACAGACGATGGAGCATTTGGCCAAAAGGTCCCTGGAAAATTTTAGTGTGCTGCTGACTCCAGTCATAACTCTTGTTCTCGGCGCGGGCATTGGATATTTAGTGTACTCAATGATGGGCGCAATTCTCGACATCAATGATGTCGCATTCTGATCTCAACGGTAAGACCGCCGGGTTTTCATTGCTGGAGGCGATGATTTCCTTTGCGGTAGCGGCGATGATCCTGACTTTGGTGATTTCCGGGTTGGTCAGAACGGCTGGTTTGCCGGTACGCGTGACTTCCAAATATTTTCAGTCAGAAATGGCCCGTTCGCTCCTGGAAGAATTTGCTGTAACTTTTCCGGAGATAAAACAGGCGGGGACCTATAGAGAGCAATGGGAATGGCGAACTTCAGTTAGGAAAATTTCCCCTTTGGAGCCAACTAAATTCGATACATTGATTGAATTTTTTGAGCTTTCGGTGGAGATCCGTGACATCGGCCAGAGCGAGAACAAGAAGGAATATTCAATGGTTATTGCAAGGCCAGGCGCAGAATGAAAAAAGCGATTTCGGATCAAGGTTTCTCCCTCCTTGAATTGCTCGTGTCACTTGCAATTCTCGGTATGATTACAGTCGCAATAGTCACCACGCTGGGAACCGGGCGAAGAGTTTGGGAGAAATCTGACACTTTGGATCAGACGTTAGATTTTGCTCTGACGAGAGAACGTCTCAGGACCCTCATTGAAGCGATACCAATGCCCCGAACTGATGGGGAATCTGCACGCTTGTTCTCGGGACACGCCTTCGGATTTTCGTTCCTCAGCTTACCAGGAGATGGTAGTTTTTTTGCCGGAATTCCCATCAAGGTGACCGTTGACATTACTCCCGGCGAAAACGTGCGTCTGCTGAGATTTGCAGAAAGCGGCAGACTTGATATTTCCGGGTCTCTCGAAACAAGGGTACGCATCCTCGACGATCATGCAGTGTCCGTGAAAATTTCCTATTTCGGAAATTTGACGCCAGAGGGACCGCCGGAATGGTATGCCGAGTGGTATTCAATACAAGGTCTTCCTGAATTGGTCAAAATTGAGTGGGAGAGAGCAGGAGGGGTGTCTTTCCCGCCTTTAACAGTTCGTCCTGGGTTAATTGAACGTCAGAGGTTCGTATCAGCGTCTTCCCTGGTGCCTCCGGGTTGACCATCTCTTCCATAGCTCAGCAAGTCGAATTCGCCGTTTTTGCCGGTTCGCCGATAAAGAAACACTCGCCCCCAGGGGTCAACCAAATCTCTTTCCTGTGCATATGGGCCGGCCCAATTGGACGAAATTGCCGGGCTTTCCAGGAGCGCGTTGAGGTTTTCCGCTTCTGTCGGGTACCGCCCAACATCGATGTAATAAAGCTGGAGTGCCGCTTTGATGTTTTCTGCCTGGATCCTGGCCGCCTGCGATTTGGCTCTCCCAAAGCGGTCGATAATACGGGGGGCTGCAAGGGTGGTAATCAGGGCAATAATCGCCAGAACTACCATTATTTCCAACAGAGTAACGCCCGCGTCCCGGCGTCTGAGGGATTTGATTTTAAATGAGCGGACCATACAACCATACCAAAACCAAACCGAACGACAGAAAAGGTCCGAACGGCACTTTCTCTTCGGTTGCGTCTGAATGTCGTAATTTCGTATAAATTGCAAAGATAATTCCGGATGCAGAGGCAATCAGAAGGGTGGAAGGTGCGCCCAATGGACCAACCCAAATCAACGAGGCTCCGAAAAGCTTGGCGTCCCCCAGTCCGAGATACTCTTTTTTGCCAATCCGATAGCTCAGAGCGCCAACAGTAGCGAAGAAGATGAAACCAAGAATTCCTGCGAGCAGATGAGGGAGTAGTATCAAATGACTGATTCGCGTGATTGTGAATATACCAAGTGTGGCCACCAGAAAGCTGGCAAGATCGGGAATGCGATAAGTTTGGATGTCAACGACACTTAGCCAGATCAACGGAACGCACAAAAGTATCGAGGCTACCTGTAATGTAGGTGGCATTTCTGCGGCGACACTGGCAAACAATCCAAAGAACAGCAGGCCAAGAAATGCGTATTGCAGCAGGGTCCGAAGATTTGGAACGGAACGGTCTATGGTGACTTCTCCAAGGATGCGCGCTTCTGAATCGGGAATAACTCTTGTTAGTGTCTTGCTTATGTTGTTCCTGATTGCCTCACTTGCTGCGACAACTCATCTGGTCGTTTCTTCAAAGGCACGTGTTTTGTACAATCTGGCGAGCCGTTTGCAACCGGAACTTGATCTCAGGTCGGTGAATGCCCTTGTTCGACCATTGATTGGTGACAAAATGTATATTTCAACTAACGGAGCCACCAGCCAGTCAATCCTTTTGAACAGTGAGGT
>JGI24723J26617_10003038_pt1 | contig 12523 bp, 12 predicted proteins | sample Cruoilmetagenom6_FD_26617 | JGI IMG/M metagenome (IMG submission 26617) | reverse complement strand
ACCAAATGAAACACGTCCTTCCCGATATCGATACCAACTGACATCAACGCCTCAATCTTGATTTCCTTCTTCTTCGGACTCATGGCTACCTCTCCTCTGGTGACGGGTGAAACAAGCACAGTTTAACCCGATGGGGGGCGTAGCCGGTACATCCCATTAGCCGACCTTCGTGCAAGTCGCGTGCNAANTGACCGCAANGAGCCCAAAGTGTCGGATGCTGCGCTACGCTGCAATGACCGCTTTGCGTGTCTTTAAAATGGCTTACTCTTAAATTATGAAATGCTGAAAGACAGTAGGAGTTGGTTGGTTGTTCAGAGCTACTATTCGTTACATTTTAGTTGCATCTATTGCTGCCCTACTCGTTCTTTCAGCGTTGACACTCGCACCCGTGGTACGCGCCGGAAATGCCAAATTCGCCGCATGCCAAAATGAAATTTCATCTGAGTGCCTCACAGAACTGGGTGTAGAGTTAGCGATGGATGATAGCTCTCCTCCTCGTTATATGCGTGAAATCGGGATGTTAGCCCAAATGGGCCGGTTTGAAGACGCTTTCACATTGGAACTGCGTATCGAAGAGGCAAAAGCCCGCCCGTCAGATAACGTGAAAAAAACAGTTAATCGTAGGCTGGCAAGCCATCGGATAACCGCTGCTATCCGCAGGGGGGAAAGCCTGCAACGCGCTGTAGAGGAAACACCCTCAGTTGACCCCGGCGTTCTTTGGATCAGTGCGCTCGACTTGCTGGAACGTAGCCCATACGGCGTATCGACTGGGCTTGAGCGGACACCTGACGATCAAACGCTCATCGTCGTCTCAGATATGGCAGCGATGATTGCAGCAATGGCACGAAACGAGGCAGGGAGTGCCCGTATAAGCCACGTCGTTTATGCTGCTGAACTACAAGCTGCTATGGGCAACCGCGCTGAGGTGATCCATCTTCTCGAACAAATTCCACAAACCGAAGACCTGCGCATCAACCTCACGGAGGATCTCATGCGCCTCATCGGCTCAGAAACTGCATTAAGGCTTTATAACGAAGCTGGGGGCAACCGACCCAACATACTGTTGACCGCAGCGTCAGCAGAAGCTGATTCTGCCCGCTCCGCCGCATATCTAGAAAGAGCATACAAAGCATTTTCTGCCGAAAAACCTTGGCCAGACTTCGGATGGATGGAACGCACTGTACGACGAAGTGCGGACCTTGGTCATGCCGATCTTGCACTCCAATTGGCACGTGATCTAGCTTTAAAGGCGCAGACAGAACCCTCCGCTTTACCAGTATTCCCACATATCATGGCCACGCGTGGTCTGATGGCTGCCGAAGCTGACGAAACTGAAGTACGGCAAAGCCTTGCACTCGCAGAAGGCTCTTTTCCTCAGAGCGATAAGGAGATCGTAGGAATAGGTGTTGTAAGCGGCTTCATCGTCTGGGGGAGTTCTGGGCTTGATGCTCAAGCAAGAGGGGACATCGCCAATTTGCGGGGGCAACTAGGAGAATTGGAAGCGGCCATTCAAATGATGGATGGCTTAGAAAACCCCGTATTCGCATGGAATGACACGCTTACTCCTGATATTTCTCTTGAGCACCTGAACGCTCTTTTGAGTGCTGCAAATGTCGTTCTCTCTGCCGAAGAGCACTCTTACGTGCGAGCCCAACTAGCAACAGAAATGTCCCGTGCGGGTAAAACAAAATCTCAGATGTCGTGGGCACTTTCTACTGCCACAGACATTTTGCAGGCCGAACAATTAGACGGAGATCGAGCTGCAATCATTTACACATCTCTGGCAAGGGTCGGAGCTAGACTAGACGACCAAAATGTCGAAAGGTTGGCTTTGACTAGAATGGCTCATGCAGCTCTCAGTTCAAGGGATTATGGAGATCTGATACGAACTGGCTTCCAGTGGCATCAGTCAGACATTGTGCCTTGAAGCGGACATTGACGCTAGAAAGGCCAACGGCAGCTTCGTCTCGCATTGCCGCCCTACGCTATCCTCAAGGTTGATCGTTTCCGTTCCTAACCTTTGGCCCCGTAAATCCAGTGCATGTCAGGCGCTTCGGTGCAGTACATATGCACCCAGATAAACCCGTGCTGAAACAGCGCCACCACCAGCGCGTTCCATGACCCGAACGTCAGTGCAATGCCCCACAGCCCTAGAAACACGATGCCATACATGGCGTTGGATGTGTATTTGAACACACCCTCGCGCACCATCGGCATGGCAGCGTACTCTTCACGGAAATGATCCCCGCCCAGCGCGCGGGGCAACGTGAAGTAAACCAGAACCGAATGCATGCCCCAGACCGCAACCCCGATCAGCGCAAGGCCAAGGGCAATTTCGGGCAACCGCCAACCGGTGATCACCACCGTATCAGTCCAGCCGACCAGACACAGGGTGATCGGGCGCGCCACCAGCAACGGCATGAATATCACGGCCCAGACATGCATGTCCCGATCACCAAACCATTTGGTCAGCACATTGCGATGCAGTTGCAGCCGGAACCCGGCGGCAGTGACAAGCTGATGCACACACGCCAGCACGATCGAAACCACCGCCCATTCACGGCTGGTCAGGAACAGAACTGTGGGCGCATCCGCAGGTGCCTTTAGCAACGACATCGCCCCCAGCGCCATCAGAACCATGATCGCGATCTGCTGCGGCTGGCCTTCGATGATATCGCGCCAGGTGCTTTGCGTGCGAAGATTGCCTAGTCGGGACATGTGTTCAGGCGGCCTCCTTTTTCGTCATGGACCGGTATGGCCGGAATCATATTCTAACTGGTCAGCTTTCCGGATTTCCGCCACGACACGGCGTCGTCCAGACTGTCGTCGCCCCAGAATACNTCTCTGTCGACCACAAATGACGGTGCCCCAAAAACGCCGGCGTCTCGACATATGCCGGTCTCGGCAACCAGCGCCTGGATGATTTCCGGCGATCGTGCATTTTCAAGCGCGCGCGCGGGTTCCTGACCGGCACGCCTCAGGGCTTCAGATATGTTGGGTTCGCTTCCCGCAGGTTGGCCGTCAACAAACCACAAGCGGTACGATTCGATGGTGTATTCCTGCCCCCACCCTTCACGATGACCCAAAAGCGCAACCTGATTGGCCAGTGCCAGCTCCTCCAGTGGATAGGGGGCCGGCACCGAAACCGGCAGACTGTACTTGGCGGCACGGCGCTCAATATCGCGCCACATATAGGNGGTTTTTTCCGGCTTGCCGGTAAAGGGAATATTCTTTTGCTCGATCATCAAAGAGCGGACGTTGAAAGGACGCCAGCGGAAACTGACGCCATTTTCCCGGGCGTAATCCTGCAGGCGCATGACCGTAAGATATGTGTAAGTGCTGCCTATCGAATACCAGAAATCAATTGGTTTCATTCGATTTTCCTCGCTGATCGCAACCGGTGTCCGCCAATACTAAGCGGGGAATGCGCATTTGTCATTGTCTCAGCGTCGGCCCCGTTTGCAGACCCTAAAACGACAAACCCCCGTGGCCGGGCCTCGGGGGTCGTCAAACTTTGTGTCAGAAATCGCCGAAGGTCGCTGTTTACAGCATACCTTCGCGTTGTGCTTTCTTACGTGCCAGTTTACGGGCACGACGGATCGCTTCCGCTTTCTCACGCGCGCGCTTTTCGGACGGTTTCTCGAAATGTTGCTTAAGCTTCATTTCACGAAAAACGCCTTCACGCTGGAGCTTTTTCTTCAGGGCACGAAGCGCCTGATCGACATTGTTGTCGCGAACACTAACCTGCATGTGGTTTTCACCACCTTTCTAATTTGAGTTGCAAGGATTTGCAGGAAATGGCCCTATAGCAAAGCCCGGTGTGCTTGTCCAGTCCCAGGGGCTGCAAGGCGGTGTCAACCTAAGTGCCCGTATTGCAGACGAAGCCGACCTGCGCCTGAGTGATCCAACCGGCGCGACCTGCCCAATCCNGACCTGAAGTCAGGTGCAATGAATGTCCGTTCAAAAAGATTGGCCCGCTCCGATTTGGACCGGCCAATCGAGTATTAGTGCCAGCTGTCAAAAACCTCTCGGGTCTCGATGCTCTCCGGGCGTAAATTCTCAATCCCGCCATAGGGCACACCTTTGCCAATCGGTAAGTGCGGGTATTTGGCAATCATGTTCATATGACGTTTGGTCATGTCCTGAAACGATGCCCCGGACCATAGTGCGATCCCGATGATTGGGTTCATCTCGCGTGGATCACGCAACAGGTTAAAGACCGGAGCCGCAGCCCCCGGCAGACCCGGTGCAGGCATGTGCATCTTGATATCCTGCTTCACAATCGAGCGCAGAACTGGACCTTCGTAGACATACACATAATCACGTCGCGAATTGCCTTCGCCTTCGATCAACAACGCCGTTTGGTCTACGCCGTCAATTACCCGATCACGCGGAATGAAATCTGTAGCGCCACCAATACGGGCGAATGTGGTAAACAGGTCGGACACGTGAATGATATCGCCCGCAGCACTGCCCGCCGGGATCACATTTGGCCAACGTACAAAGGCGTCTGTCCGCACGCCACCTTCAAGATGCTCGGTCTTGCCGCCTCGATAGATCAGCTCCATCATGCCGGAATTCGGCGAATAGTAGTTAAAAATGCCGTTGTCGGACATAAGCACGACAATGGTGTTGTCCGCTTTGCCAGTATTGTCGATGGCGGTGAAAAACTCACCCAGCCATTCGTCCAGCAATTCCATTTTTTCGGCCATATAACCGCCGTTCCGGGATTTCTGCTGTTCCTGATCGTAGACAAAATTCAGCGGATACAGCGGCCAGTACTGCAAAAAGAACGGATCGTCCTTGGCGGCAAGGCTGTTTAGCTGTTCGATGGCTTGGCGCTGATAGCGCACGTTCATGTCGTGGTATTTGGCCTGTGTCCAGACTTCACCCGGCTCTATATCAACCTCTCGTGCCATCTTGCCAGCTTCGGCTTCAAGGCCTGTCACCAACCCATAAGGTTTGAACCTTTGGTCGATTGCGAAAGGATTTGTCTGACCGGAAGGATCAAGGCTAACCATGTTGTTCGCCTTCATTGCATCACGCGTCATCAGCGACAGCTGAACCTGTTGGTGAACCGGAAAGGCCGCCCAGTCAAATCCCTGATTGTGTGGATAGGATTGTTCGATGTCACCCTGATGCCACTTGCCGACATGGGCCGTGTTGTACCCCACCTCTTTAAGGATTTCGGCGATCGTGACCTCTTCGGCCGCCAGACCTTCTCCGACAAGGGCCACCTTTACCTCTTCCTGACCGGCACGCACNGGATGGCGNCCGGTCAGCATGGCGGTGCGGGTCGGGGTGCAGGATGGTTCGGTGTACATCCGCATCAGGCTCATGCCCTGTTCGGCAAAATCATTGATGTTGGGCGTGTTGATCCCGGTCACATAGTTCATCGTCCGGTTTCCGAGGATACCAAAGCTGACATCGTCAATCAGCACATAGACAATGTTAGGCGGCTTGCCACCATTGGCATCCCGGATTTCAGCCAGCTTGGCATCAACATCCTTGTCCTGAGCGGCCCAGGTCTCTGCGTGCTGCGCTTCGAGGAAAAGATATTCTCCGTCGCGAACGATGTCGCTGCTTTGTGCAAAGGCCGACGTGCCCAGCAAGAGCGACGCTGCAATCATCAATGATCGTTTCATCTGCAATCCCTTTATGTTGGCATCTTTCCAATAGTCTACGTGTTCCAAAGTTCACCGGGTCAATTCGCGCGTCGCAACGATCCTCCTTTGCCAATTGAATTTAGCCATTTTCNAAGTGNCTGAAGTGATGTTAGCTGAATAGCTGCCGTTTGCAAATTTGCCGCGAGCGAAAGATAGTTGCCCTTCACGTAGGATGCTGCGATCGGTTCGAAGGGCGTAGATGGGTGCCGGGTGCCGTTGCGAAACCTTGTTGAATCGGTCATGACATAGTTATTGCCGCAAGACCCGAGGCCCACATGACCCATACCCCCGACAACANNCGCGACCACCTGCTGAACGCCGCCCTCTTGCATGTCCCCTTCGATGGCTGGACTGCGGCCAGTTTTGACGCCGCCATCGCCGACACCGGCATCGCCCCTGCACTGGCGCGCGCCATCTGCCCGCGCGGCGCGGTCGATCTTGCGCTGGCGTTTCATGACAGGGGCGATTGCGCGATGCTGGAGCGGATTGAAGCCGCAGATTTTGACGCTATGCGCTTTCGCGACCGGATTGCCGCCGCCGTGCGGTTCCGGCTTGAAGCGGTCGAGGACAAGGAACTGGTGCGGCGCGGAGTGACGTTGTTTGCCCTGCCGCAATATGCCGGCGACGGAACAAAGGCGATCTGGCACACCTGCGGTCTGATCTGGGAAGCGCTGGGCGATGCATCCGAGGACGTGAACTGGTACACCAAGCGTGCGACACTTGCCGGGGTCTATTCGGCCACGGTTCTTTATTGGCTGGGCGATGATAGCCCGGATCATCAGGCTACCTGGGCATTTCTGGACCGCCGGATCGAAAATGTGATGCAGATCGAAAAGCTGAAAGCGCACGTCAGGAACAATGCCGCCCTGAAACCGCTGCTGGCCGGTCCGAACTGGCTGCTGAGCCAGATCCATGCGCCAAAACGGTCGGCGGACAACGATTTGCCGGGTACGATTCGCCCACACAGCTAACCACTTGATATCAACAGTCAGCTTGCGCCATGCCGCGACTGGCTTGAGGAGACCGAGATGACAGAAATGATGCGTGCGATAGAAATCAGTGAACCCGGCCCCCCGGATGTTCTGAAAATAACACAGCGTCCAATGCCCAGACCGGCACATGGGCAGATCGTGATGAAGGTGGCCTATGCCGGGGTAAACCGGCCTGACGCGCTGCAACGCGCCGGTGCTTATGCGCCGCCGCCAGGGGCAAGCGACCTGCCGGGACTGGAGGCCGCGGGCGAGGTGGTGGCCATGGGCTACGGGGTTCAGGGGATGAAGGTCGGCGATCAGGTCTGCGCCCTGCTGCCCGGTGGCGGGTACGCGGAATATGTGGCCACCCCGGCCGCTCATTGCCTGCCGATTCCCACCGGCATGGGATTGAAAGAGGCCGCCTGCCTGCCCGAGAACTTTTTCACAGTCTGGTCGAATGTCTTTACCCGGGGCAGCCTTGCGGCTGGCGAGCGGTTTCTGGTGCATGGCGGCTCCAGCGGCATTGGCACAATCGCGATCCAGTTGGCGCATGTATTTGGCGCAAGGGTGTTTGCGACTGCCGGGTCGGACACCAAATGTCAGGCCTGCCTTGATCTGGGGGCCGAACGGGCGATCAACTACCGCAAGGAAGATTTCGTCGAGGTGCTGCGCGGTGAAGGCGGTGCCAACCTGATTCTGGATATGGTCGGCGGGGAATACATCCCCCGCAATATCAAAGCACTGGCTGATGACGGACGGTTGGTTCAAATTGCTTTCTTGCAAGGGCCGAAAGTCGAACTGAATTTTGCCCAGATAATGACAAGGCGACTGAGCATCACCGGATCGACCCTGCGCCCGCAAAGCGATCTTGCCAAGGCGCGGATCGCCGAGGATCTTTTGGGTGCCGTCTGGCCATTGCTTGATTCCGGGCGCATCGCACCAGTCATGGACAGCGAGTTTGATCTGGCCGACGCCGCCGCGGCCCACGCCCGCATGGAAAGCTCCGAGCATATTGGCAAGATTGTTCTCAAAGTGGCAGGCGGCTGAGCCACGCGAGCCGGAAACCACTTCAGGAGAGACTGCACATGCAGCAACGACACCTTGGCCAAAGCGGCCTGATGACATCGCCCATCGGGATCGGGGCCATGTCCTTTTCCGATTTCTATGGCCCAACGGATGAATCCGCCAGCCATGCGATTCTGGACGCCGCGCTGGAATTGGGTGTGACCCATATTGACACCGCGAATGTATATGGCATGGGGCGGTCCGAAACCGTCATCGGCACCTTTCTGAAGGCCAATCCCGGTGCGCGGGACCAGTTTCAGATTGCCACCAAGGCCGCGATCACCCGCGACCCCGATGGCACCCGGTATTTCGACAATTCCGCGGCACATCTTGAGGCGGAGCTGGACAAATCCCTGACGCGCATGGGAATCGACTGTGTTGATCTCTTCTATGCCCATCGCCACGATGCCAAGTTGCCGATTGAGGAAGCAACGGAAAACCTTGCGCGGCTGGTGAAGGCAGGCAAGGTGCGCTCGATCGGGTTCTCCGAGATTGCACCATCCAACCTGCGTCGCGCCGCCGCGGTGCATCCGATAGCTGCGGTTCAGTCGGAGTATTCGCTGGCAACCCGGTCGCCAGAGTTGGGGTTAGTGCAGGCCTGTGCCGAACTGGGCACGGCTTTGGTGGCGTTTTCGCCGGTGGGTCGGTCTTTGCTGACCGACTATCCCATACCTACTTCAGATATCCCGAATATCGCATTTCTTGCCAGCAACCCGCGTTTCATGGAACCCAACCTGTCGGCAAACCTGCGAATCACCGATGGCTTTCGGACGCTGGCGGCCGATATGGGCACCCCAGCGGCCGCCCTGGCCATCGCTTGGGTATTGCAACGGGGAAACCACGTGATTGCGATCCCCGGCACAAGGTCGGTCAATCACTTGCGTGAATTGGTGGCCGGGGTCGAATTGAACCTGACTGAAGGCGATTTGCTGCGGATTGAAAGAGCTTTGCCCGTTGGCTGGGCCCACGGCGACCGGTATTCAATGGGTCAATGGTCAGGGCCAGAGCGGTATTGCTAGGGGCAGAACGCTTACGCCGGGCAACGATATCCGGCATGAGGAAATGCCGGCGGCACCCCCGTCGCACCCCTTGCTTTCCTGCCCGGATCGGCCTATACGGCCCCGTCGATAAGGCGAAAACGCCAGCAGCACAGAACACGAGCAGGGTCGGAACCACCGGCCCTATTTGTTTTTGGCCTGCGGTTCTGAATTGCCTTGTTGACCAATTGAAACCCAAAGACCGGCGGAGACAACCGCACGGCCCGCAAACAAAATGAAAAAGGACACTGAGACCCGAATGGCTCAAAACACATCGATGGAGGAATTCGAAGCCCTCCTGAACGAAAGCTTCGAAATGGACACGCCCAAAGAGGGCAGTGTCGTCAAAGGCAAGGTCATCGCAATCGAAGCGGGACAAGCCATCATCGACGTCGGCTATAAGATGGAAGGCCGCGTTGATATCAAGGAATTCGCAAATCCCGGAGAAGCCCCCGAAATCGCCGCCGGCGACGAGGTAGAGGTATTTCTGCGTCAGGTTGAAAACGCCCGCGGCGAAGCCGTCATTTCGCGCGAAATGGCCCGTCGCGAAGAAGCCTGGGATCGTCTGGAAAAGGCCTATGCCGACGAAGAGCGTGTCGAAGGTGCGATATTCGGCCGGGTCAAGGGCGGCTTCACCGTCGATCTGGGCGGTGCCGTGGCGTTCCTTCCCGGCAGCCAGGTCGACGTGCGCCCGGTGCGCGACGCCGGCCCGCTGATGGGTCTGAAACAGCCATTCCAGGTTCTGAAAATGGACCGCCGTCGTGGCAACATCGTTGTGTCGCGTCGCGCCATTCTGGAAGAATCCCGCGCCGAACAGCGCGCCGAAGTCATTGCCAACCTTACCGAAGGCCAGGCGGTCGACGGTGTGGTCAAGAACATCACCGAATACGGTGCGTTTGTTGATCTGGGCGGTGTTGACGGGCTGTTGCACGTCACCGACATGGCCTGGCGCCGGGTCAACCACCCGTCCGAGATCGTGACAATCGGTGAGACCATCAAGGTTCAGGTCATCAAGATCAACAAGGAAACCCACCGTATTTCGCTGGGCATGAAACAGTTGCAGGATGACCCGTGGGATCTGGTTGGTGCCAAGTACATTCTGGACTCTGTGCACACAGGTCGCGTGACCAACATCACTGATTACGGCGCATTTGTTGAGCTTGAGCCAGGTGTCGAAGGTCTGGTTCACGTCAGCGAGATGTCCTGGACCAAGAAGAACATTCATCCGGGCAAGATCGTGTCCACTTCGCAAGAGGTTGAGGTGATGATCCTGGAAATCGACGGCACCAAGCGCCGCGTTTCCCTTGGTCTGAAACAGACCATGCGCAACCCATGGGAAGTGTTTGCAGAAACCCATCCCGAGGGCACCGAAGTCGAAGGCGAGGTCAAGAACATCACCGAATTCGGTCTGTTTGTCGGCCTCGAAGGCGATATCGACGGCATGGTTCACCTGTCCGACCTGAGCTGGGACGAGCGCGGCGAAGATGCGATCCAGAACTACCGCAAGGGCGACATGGTTCATGCGGCCGTTTCCGAAGTCGACACCGAGAAAGAGCGTATCTCGCTGTCGATCAAGGCGCTGGGCGGCGACAAGTTTGCCGAGGCCGTTGGTGGCGTCAAACGCGGTTCGATCATCACTGTCGAAGTGACCTCGATCGAGGATGGTGGCATCGAAGTGACCTATGAAGGCATGAAATCCTTCATCCGTCGTTCCGACCTGTCGCGGGACCGCTCTGAACAGCGCCCCGAGCGGTTCAGCGTTGGCAACAAGGTCGATGCACGCGTAACCAACGTGGACAGCAAGACTCGCCGTTTGGGCCTGTCGATCAAAGCCCGCGAGATTGCAGAAGAGAAAGAGGCCGTCGAACAGTATGGCAGCTCGGACTCGGGCGCATCGCTGGGCGATATCCTGGGGGCGGCGCTGAAAGGCGACGAATAAACAACCCCAAGATACGATTCTGGAAGCCCCGCAACCTTAAGGATGCGGGGCTTTTTCTTGTCCGCCAGCATGCGCAAATCAACCGAATCAGGACTTGTGCCGCAATGCGGCGGGTCAGGCTTTGCCGGGCTAAGGGCGTATAAACTTGTTGGCGAACACTCAAATTGTGGCTGCTATTGGCACAAGAGGCTGAAAAATCGGCAGATATTCCAGGAGTTTCGGTTTCCGAAGCGGTGATTTGTTCTTATAGTCTACGCAAAAAGCTCTGCTCAAAAAAAATCCATGGGAGGAAACCAGTAGATGATCCGTTCGGAACTGATACAGAAAATCGCCGATGAAAACCCGCACCTTTACCAGCGTGATGTCGAGCGGATCGTGAACACCGTGTTCGAGGAAGTCACCGGTGCAATGTCACGTGGCGACCGGGTTGAACTGCGCGGCTTTGGCGCGTTCTCGGTGAAAAAGCGTGATGCGCGGGTTGGTCGCAATCCCAGGACCGGCGAAACCGTGCATGTAGAAGAAAAGCATGTGCCGTTTTTCAAGACCGGCAAACTGCTGCGGGACCGTTTAAACGGAAAGTAAACCAATGCGCTATGTTCGCTATGCCTTTCTGGGGACGCTGGGGATTATCCTGATCTCGGTTTCTCTGGCCAACCGGGGTTTTGTAACCCTGCAACTGGTGCCTGACGTCCTGGCCGATTTGCTCGGCTTCAATCCCAGCATTTCATTGCCGTTATTTGTGGTGGTTCTGGGCGGGATTGCTGCGGGGCTTGTGATCGGGTTTGTCTGGGAATGGCTGCGCGAATACAAAATTCGCCGCGACGCGGGTCAAAAGGCGCGCGAAGTCCGTTCGTTGGAACGCGAAGTCACACGGCTCAAGGGCGAAAAGCACCAGGGCAAGGACGAAGTTCTGGCCATTCTGGATGAGGCCAGCTGAGGCTGATATGGCTGCTGACATTCGGGTCAAGATTTGCGGATTGACGAAGATCGCCGACATTCAGGCGGCGGTCCAAGCGGGCGCGTCCTATGTCGGTTTCGTTTTCTTCCCCAAATCCCCCCGCCACCTTGCCACCAAGGACGCCTCGATCATGGCTGCCTCGGTGCCGGTTGGTATCTGCAAGGTGGCGCTGACGGTGAATGCAGACAACACTCGGCTGGATCAGCTGATCGACGCGGTGCCGCTGGACATGCTGCAATTGCATGGCTCGGAATCCCCCGAACGGGTGGCCGAGGTACAGGACCGCTATGGCTTGCCGGTAATGAAGGCCGTTGGTGTGGCGGATGAGGGCGATCTGTCGGCTTTAGCCGAATACCTGCGCGTTGCCGATCAGGTTTTGGTCGATGCCAAGCCCCCTGCTGGGGCTGACCTGCCAGGTGGAAACGGTCTGGCGTTTGACTGGCGGCTGATTGCCGGGCGGCGCTGGCCGGTACCGTGGATGCTGGCAGGTGGGCTGACATCTGAAAACGTCCGCGAGGCGATCCGGTTGACCGGCGCGCGGCAGGTCGATGTATCCTCGGGCGTGGAAAGCGAGCCTGGGGTCAAGGATGCTGNGAAAATCCGGGCGTTTTGCGCTGCTGCCAAANGGTAANCGCAAATGTTATCGAATTATCGCCCAATTTCAGCGCAACAGGTTTGAACGGTATTGTCTGCCCGTTAGGCTGACGCACNTCCAGCAAATCACCAAGCCTTAGCAAGGATACAATACATGAAAAGAGCCACTCAAGCCCTGGGATTGTTTCTGGTTGCNGCAGCCACTGCTTCTCTGGCACATCAGGATGTCCAGAACCCAACCGTCATGGCGCGAATGGACGCGATGGGCACTATCGGCAAGAACACCAAGGTTC
>JGI24723J26617_10003036_pt1 | contig 12531 bp, 8 predicted proteins | sample Cruoilmetagenom6_FD_26617 | JGI IMG/M metagenome (IMG submission 26617) | reverse complement strand
GCTCCGGTAGAGGCTGAGGCCCTGGAGGCTCCGGTAGAGGCTGAGGCCCTGGAGGCTCCGGTAGAGGCTGAGGCCCTGGAGGCTCCGGTAGAGGCTGAGGCTTCTGAGGCTCCTGCAGCCGAAGAGAACGAGTAACTTTTCTTTGTGAGCCCACGGCACTTCGTCTGGGCTTGCCTTGCAAAGCATCAGAAAAGGCGGGGTATTTTCATACCCCGCCTTTTCTTTTGAGATCAGAGTTTGCGAAAGTCGGAACTTCCTGCAAATTGCCTGCCCATGTTTTTCCCTGCCCATATTTTTCAGGGTCGGTTCGGATATTGCATGAGAGCCTTCCGTTCTGCCGGCTGGAACAGCGCACGCAGCCTCTGCCCTTTGGGTGTTTCTCTCACAGCTTCGGCGTGAGAGGGCCGGCGAGTTTTGCGGGGGGATCGGTGTGCGAGAAGGCGAACGGTCAGCTCTTGAATCCGTCTAGCCCAGATGCACGATGCCGAGCTTTACTGCCTGTATCACAGCCTGGGTGCGATCAGAAGCATCGAGCTTGTCATAAATGCTGGCAAGGTGGTTTTTTACGGTTTTTATGGAGATATAGAGTTTGTCGGCAACTTCGCGGGTCGAAAGACTATCCGCGATGAGCTGCAAAACCTCTTCTTCCCGCTTCGTGAGCACAGAAGTAGGGCGCCGTCCGTCATAACGAGCGAGCTTGCGGAATTCATCGAGCATTGAAGTGGCAAGTTCGGGGGTCAGGGCAGTGTCGCCACGGGCCGCAGTCCGAATCGCCTCCGCCACATCCTTGATCTTGGCGTCTTTCAGGAGATAGCCAGAGGCTCCTGCCCGGATTGCCGANGTGAGGGTGGCAGAATCCCCATGCATGGTCAACATCACGACAGGGAGTTCAGGGTGCGCTCGGTGCAGGCGTTTCGTTGCTTCTACCCCGTCACAAATGGGCATTGATACGTCCATNAGCACGACATCGGGCTGTTTTTCTGCGACTTGATCGCAGGCTTCATCCCCATTCGATGCTTCTGCGGTTACTTCAATGTCGGGTTCGCTTGAGAGTCCGCGTCGCAGTCCCTCGCGCACCAGGGTGTGGTCATCGACGAGAAGGACACTGATCATTCGGTTTTTCCGAGCGTCACGCGCACTGTGGTGCCTCCGTTCGGTTTCGTGTCGACAGAGAGGCGTCCTCCGATTGCGGCGGCGCGATCCGCCATCCCTGTTAAGCCATAATGCCCAAGTTTGCGGATACGTGGATCGAAACCTCTGCCATTGTCCTGTATAGAGAGATCGACAGTTTCACCACTCACTTGAAGAGCAACCCGGATCTTTGTGGCTTCAGCGTGTTTTGTAACATTGCGCAATGCTTCTTGGGAAATGCGCCAAAGCTCACGTTCCCTTGCCAGCGGGAGACGCGTGCCTGTTGCAGGCAGATCCAAGTCGATGGAGAGCCCTGTTTGCTCTTCCATGTTCCCGATATGTTCTTGCATGAGATCGACAAGGCCATGCTCTTCTGTCACGTCTGTTTGTAGTGTCCCGATCATGTCGCGCAAGTCTTGAATGGCGTTGCGTATCTCGTCTGCCACGCGTTCGATTTCTTCAGTCAGCGTGGGGGTTTGCGTTTGCGTTTGTGTTTGCAGGGAAGCTTGCCAGGGTTTTCTGTCTGTACCCGGGACATCTGATGGGGACGGGGTTTGCGTGGGTGCAAGCTGATCTTGCATGTCGAGTTCCGCATACTTCGGCGCTTCTTGTGGCATGACTGAGGTGTCAACACTTTTGCGGGCAATGTTGGAGAGACGATCCAAATCAAAGGCAATAGCGGCGAGATGCTGGGCTGTGCGGTCGTGCAGTTCCCGCGCGATACGCCCGCGTTCTTCAGAAGTTGCAAGGTTGCCAATTTGCGTGAACAGTAAGGCATTTTCAAGTGAGACTGCCACCGGCCCCGCAAAGCCGGTCATAAGAGAAATATCATCGTTACTGAAACGTTCTGGATCATCGTCTTCCAAAACAATCAACCCAATAGCCTCATCTTCTCGATGGAGGGGTGCATACAAAATGGATTGGGCACGCGCGTCCAAAGTCTGTGAGGCAGGCACATGTGACGCGGCAATAGGACGTTGCAGCCCAATCTGTAGGGGTGCTGCCGCCGTGGCAATATCAATGGGAGTCACGGGAAGGACCGCCCCACGTGCTCCCAGCACACGAAGAAATCCCTGCTCTCGCAGTAAAATTGCCGCTGTTCTCGAGGGGAGAAGAGAACGAAGCCGGTCGAGCGTCGTGCGGACAAGTCCATCGAGGTCGAGCGTGGCCGGTAATTGCTGAGCTACCTTGTGGAGTTCCGAAAGAAGAATGTTTGCGTCCTTCATAGTGGCGATCCGTTGGGCTGATCGTTCGCGTTCTTTATCAAGCTCGGTGCGCAGGCAAACAGAAGCTTCGGCTTGCTTGCGGGCAGAGAGGGCGACGGCCCCAAGAGACAAGAGGACAAGCCCCCAGCCAAAAATATTTCTCCCTGTTGTCTCCGCAGCTATCACCGTCGTCCCTGGTGTGACGCCCGGAATAAACACTCCGCCTGCTGCGAGCAGCAGCACCCCGGTGCGGCTGCCCAAAAAACCTGCATCCAGCACCGGAGTCAACATAAACAGCAGGAAAGGGCTATCCCACCCTCCCGTTGTCGCAACAAGAAGACCCGCAATGGCGCCTTCCGTGAAGACCACTGTGCGTGTGGCATGAAGATGCCAAGCGTTGCGGTGCTCCAACAAAGGCTGGGCAGCCACCGCAACTGCCGCGAGAGAAATCGCAGCCATCGCGGTGTGCCACGCGAGATGCGCCGTCGTGAGCGCAAGCAAGGCAGAGAGCACAAAAGACGTCCACCGTATTGCCCGCGCAGTCACAGGTAATTCCGTGCGAGCAGCAGCTCCGGGAACAGCTTGGGAAGCAAAAGGATGCTGACTCCCGATAATTTTTTGCAAAGGAGAAGCAGCAGGATGCGTCTTTGCGCGACGGATAGCTGCGCGTCGTGCTATGGCCTGGCTTTTTATTTTCCTGGTTTTTTCATGGGCCTGCACATTCGATGCATCGGCGCACCAGATAGGGGGATAAACTTTCTTCCCCCCACTCACCTGCACTGGGAGGAAAGAGCCCGCACACTCCCGTGAGAGATATGTGAGGGATCTCTGTCGAATACCGTGAGAGATCCCTGCGAGAGGCCCCTGTGGCAGATGTGACCATGGCGGGAACACTGCGTGTTTGCAACCCTCACCCCTGGAAGGAAAACCGCAAGACGCGTCAAGCCCCTCACTCCGAAACCTCTCCCAACCTCCATGGACCCCTCTCAACCCGTCACAGCTACAGTCACACCTCCAACGGCGGCTACCGTAGGGACAAGCCAAGGACAATGCATCAAAACGGACCCGAAAAAGGACCTGGGGCAAGGGACCCTCGGGAAAGGGGCCTGGGGAAAGGGAGATTGCCTGTGTATCAGGTGGGGCTTACCGGAGGAATCGCGTCGGGAAAGAGCACGGTCTCAAGCATGCTGGCAGAAAAGGGTGCGGTCATTATAGATGCCGACCTGGTCGCGCGCGAGGTCGTTGAGCCCGGCACAATCGGCCTCGAAAAAATCGTGGAAAAGTTCGGCAAAGAGGTGCTCTTGTCGGACGGCACACTTGACCGGCCGGCACTTGCCGACATTGTTTTTCAGGACGCCGAGGCAAACATGGCCTTACGCGCGATCACCTACCCGGAGATCGGTCGCACAATTGCCGAAGGTGTGCAAGCAAACCTCGACACCGACAATATCGTGATTCTCGACGCTGCCATGCTCGTCGAGTCCGGCTGGCAAGGACTTGGCACCTTAATTGTGGTAGCCGCCGCAGCCGAAGTGCAGATCGAACGCATGACACGCGACCGCGAAATGACAGAAAAAGAAGCCACCGCGCGTCTTTCCTCCCAGGCCCCCCTCTCCGAAAAACTCGCGAAGGCCGACATCGTGATCTGGAACAACAACGACCTCGATATTTTACGTCAACGTGTGGACGAAGTCTGGGAAGAACTCCAACAGATCGCTACCCAGCAAGACGCGACAACATAAGACGCCACACGACCCAAGCCGCCAGAACAGACAGACCACAAGCAGACTCCGGTACGCCAAAGAAACCATGCCCTGTGCGAAATCCGGTGCGTGTACCGCGTGCTGCGCGTGTCACAGGGGCGTGCAGCCTGGGAAGAGCAGGGAAAATGGCGACTGCAGCTCACGCTTGCCGGTGATCCCGCGAAGACCCGCAAGAAGTCTCGGTATGTTCCTTGCGAAATCTCCCGAAGGTCTCGCAATGCCTTTGCCAGGCGCGTATCGACCAAGGCGGCGAGCGCGGGCAGAAGTGCGCGGGCGGGGAACGCGGGTCCCGGCCTTTGTGTAAATGCTTGACCGGGGCCGCGTCCTCGCCTGGAACGCTATTGCCGGCGGCATTGAGTCGTACCGTTGCTCCGACGCGCCCGCCGCGATCTTACCAGACAAGTTTGTTCTTTTGTAGTATCCTGGGCCTGTAAAAAAAGAGGGAAAAAGCAGCAAGCTTGGTTCTTCCCTCACTGCTTGCAAGCCGTTGTGCGTTGCAGGTCATTGTGAGAAGAATCGGTTTGAGTCCCGGTGTTTTCGCGCGATGCCTGTATTTGTACGAACAGCGTCTTGCTTTGTGTAGAAAGACAAGAGCATGCGCGTGAAACAGCGCTGTGTATCCCTGGAGCGCCGCACACAAGGTGTGGCATCCACTGCGGGTTTTGTTGNCNANNTTGTTGACAAAGTCGAGAAGGCGATCATTTTGGTGGGCGCTTTGCGAAAGCTCGCGGTGGAGGTCGTGCGGCTCGGAGCCATTCTGTGGCTTGTGACGCTCGGCTTCGGGGACCCATCCTCTCTGCATGAAACGGTTGAACAGGCCCGTCGTTTGACTGCTCTGTTTGGATCGTTTGTGTAAAGCAAGGCCCTGCGTAAAAACGCGGGGCCTCGCCATGTGTGGGCGTGCGTGAACATGTGGAGACGTGTGGGGCGTGTGGAGACGTGTGGGGAGACGGTCCACAGGCCGGGATGCATCCGGGATGTTCCCGGATGGGCCTGCGCGTACGCTGCTGTCAGGCTTGTTGTCTTCACACCACCTTGTGGACAGCGTGCAGCTTTTCCGGGTCCCGTCCCTGCATCCGGGGATCTCTTGGCTTTTTTCCGGTGGGATTTTTACAGGAGTTCCCTGTTCTGTCACACCTCCTGGGGATACTTTGCCGGAGTGTGGGGAACAAGGGTGCAACCCAGCGGGGATCTTTGCAAGGGGATGCTGAGCTGCGCCCATTTGCAGTTTGGGTTTTTTTGGTTGCAGTGGGTTTGGGTGGCCTTGTTCTACACTGCCGGTGGACAGGAGTTTGGAATGGGTGTTTTCTCGCTGACAACGGAATTTGTGCCTGCTGGTGACCAGCCGAAGGCGATTGAGAGCTTGCTCGAAGGGTTCGAGGCCGGTTTGCGTTTTCAGACATTGCTCGGTGTGACGGGCACGGGAAAAACGTTTACGACTGCGCATCTTGTGGCGCGTCTTGGCCGGCCTGTGTTGATACTTGCGCCGAACAAGGCGTTGGCTGCCCAGCTTGCAACGGAGTTTCGGGAGCTGTTTCCGCAAAACCGTGTGGAATATTTTGTGAGCTACTACGACTATTACCAGCCGGAAGCGTACGTTCCCCAGAGTGATACCTATATTGAGAAGGACTCTTCCGTTAATGAGGAGATCGATCGGCTGCGTCATTCTGCGACTGCCGCGGTGTTGCATCGTCGTGATGTGATTTGTGTGGCGTCTGTGTCTGCGATTTATGGTCTTGGTGCTCCGCAGTCTTATCGGGACAGCATGCTCTATCTGAAGACTGGGGAGGAGTACGACCGGGACACGGTGCTTTTCCGTCTTGTCGACATTCAGTATGACCGTAACGATATTGCTTTTGCGCGTGGCTGTTTTCGGGTGCGGGGCGACACGGTCGAGATTTTTCCGGTGTATGACGAGACTGCGGTGCGGGTCGAGTTCTTTGGCGATGAGGTGGAGCGGATTTCGCGTTTTCATCCGCTCACCGGCGATGTGCTGGGGGTTTTCCCGGATATTGGGATTTACCCGGCGACCCATTATGCGACCACGCGTGAACAGCTTGAGCGCTCTATTGTGGCGATTGAAGCGGAACTTGAAGAGCAGCTTGCAGTGTTTGAACGGCAGGGGAAACAGCTCGAGATGCAGCGTTTGCGTATGCGCACTGCCTACGACATTGAGATGATGCGCGAGATTGGCTATTGCAACGGGATCGAAAACTATTCTCGTCATCTTGATGGGCGGGAGCCTGGTGAAACGCCTTTTTGTCTGCTCGANTATTTTCCCGATGACTTTCTGCTTGTGATTGATGAGAGTCATGTGGCGGTGCCTCAGCTGAACGGGCAGTACCAAGGAGACCGTTCCCGAAAAGAAACGCTGATTACGCACGGTTTTCGTTTGCCTTGCGCCCTCGATAATCGCCCTTTGCGATTTAATGAGGTGTTTGAGCGTGTCGGGCAGGTGTTGTTTCTCTCCGCGACGCCGGGTCCATTTGAGCTGGGGGAGAGCGATGCGGTCGTGGAACAAGTCGTGCGCCCGACTGGTCTACTGGATCCCGAGATCTCGGTACGTCCCACTGAGGGGCAAATTGACGATTTGCTCGGCGAAATCCGGACGCGTGTCGCTGCGCAAGAGCGTGTGCTGATTACGACGCTTACGAAAAAAATGTCAGAAGACCTTACCGATTATCTATTGGAGACAGGAGTGCGCGTGCGTTATCTCCACTCTGATGTGCAGACGCTGGAGCGGGTCGAGATCCTGCGCGATTTGCGGCTTGGGGAATTTGATTGTCTGGTGGGGATTAACCTGCTGCGAGAGGGACTCGACCTGCCTGAGGTTTCGCTTGTTGCGATTTTGGACGCCGATAAAGAGGGGTTTTTGCGCTCTCAGACTTCGCTTGTACAGACCATTGGGCGGGCGGCCCGTAATGTGTCTGGTGAGGTCATCATGTATGCCGACAAGATCACTGCTTCCATGGAACGCGCCATTGAGGAAACAAACCGGCGGCGTATCTTGCAAAAGGCATACAACGAAGAGCACGGTATCGATCCTCGTACTGTGCGGAAAAAAATTACCGACATTTTGAGTGGACTACGCGAAGGATCCAGTGCCGGTTTGCAGCGACGTGGCCGTCGGGATGACAAGAATGGCGAAAGAGACGCCGGCGCATACGCCAAAGACGGTCAGGGCCAAGCAGAAATTGCCGACCTGCTGCTTGATGGTCACCCAGGTGCGGAGATCGAACAGATGATTGGCAAAATGGAAAGCGAAATGCACAGGGCTGCACGTGACCTCGAATTTGAGGTGGCAGCCCGTTTGCGCGACGAAATCAGGGCGTTGCGTTCCGAACTGCGGGTATTCCAGGAAGCCGGGCTCGACGCGCGACCCGAAAATACCTGAGTGGGTGTGTGAAGCCTGAGTGTATGGGCGTGTGAGGCCCGGGGTCCAGGGTTGGCCGCGAGTTTTGCCCCTGTCTTGTGTGTGGAAGTTGCGGTGTGTTTTGTGCAGGGTTTTCTCTGGGTGGGGTTAGGCGCCGCTTCGTACAGCTTCGCTTGGTGGGATGTTGGCTGCACGTGTTGCCGGGTAGAAACCGGCAACTGCTCCGATGAGCAGGGCCGCAAAAATACTGCCGAAGAGGCCAATGAGGGGAACAGACATTGGGAATCCCCGGTTTGTGGCGTACAAGGCCGTGACCAAGGTGCCCAGCGCGACGCCGGCAATGCCACCAATTCCCGACAGGGCGATTGATTCCATGACGAATTGCTGGCGGATATGTTGTTTTGTTGCCCCCAGCGCACGTCGTACGCCGATTTCGACGCGTCGTTCCAAAATTGACATCACCATGACATTGGCGATGGCAAGTCCTCCCACAAAGAGTGCGACGCCGCCCAGCCCGACCAAGAGGTTGGTGAGTTGCTTGTCGGCTTCTTCTTTCGCGATAAGAATGTCGGAGGGTCTGCTGACTCTGACTTTTCTGGGATTTTGTGGGCTTACGGTGCGTGGCAACATGTCGAATGCTGCCGGTACCTGGTCGGGGTCTGTCCGCACAAAGAGTGTGGTGGGGATGCTCGAAGTGCCGTAAAGAGATCTTGCAATCGGGTAGCCCATAAAGAGCGAACGGTCGATGTCGCTGTGCAGTTCCGAGGGCGTCAGGATGCCGATGACGGTGAGCCAGTTGCCGTCGACGAAGACGCGAGGGGCCATGCGCGTACCAAGTGTTCTTCCGGTGATGCCAAGGCGCTCGGCTGCTTTTGATCCGAGGACTGCGGTGGGAAGCTGCGCAGTTGCCTCATCAAAGAAACGTCCCGCGGCGAGATCGAGAACGAGGGTGTCGGCGAGGTCGGTTGTGGCTGCCATGATCGAGATTCCGCCCGTCTCTGCCGCTGGGATAAAAGACGTGCGTCGGACTGAGGCTGGGACAGAAGTCACGGCAGCTGTGTCTTCNACTGGGGCGATTCGTTCTGCCATGCTGGTGGAATCGGCGGGAAGGTTGGTCGAGCCGCCTTGCAGGGTTTTGCTTGCGGTCACGCGTAAAAGGTTGGTGCCGAGCTTGTCGAGTGTGCGCAAGAGCTCAGCCTTACTCGACGCGGAGATACCGAGGACGGCCACAATTGAGGCGATGCCGACAGAAATGCCAATTGCGGTAAGGATGGTACGACCTGGTCGGGATTCCAGGCCCAGTGCCCCAATTCTCAACATGTCTGCGGAACGAAGTTCGCTGCGGAGCTTTGGGGTGTCGTCTTGTTTTTTCTGAGNTTTGCGGATTTTGGGGAACTGTTTCATAGTGCGGTGTCGTGTTCCATATGGCCGTCTCGTATGAAGACTTGTCGTGGGAGGGCCTGGGCTGTCTCTCGGTCATGGGTGATCACGACGATAGTGGTGCCTGCTTTGTGCAGTTCATGCAGTAGCTTCAGGATGCTTTGACTTGAGGCCGAGTCGAGATTTCCTGTTGGCTCGTCTGCGAGCACGATTGCAGGATGACCGAGAATGGCACGGGCAATCGCGACNCGTTGACGCTCCCCGCCGGAAAGTTTTTCCGGTGTGTGGGTGAGGCGGTGTTCAAGGCCAACGCGAGTCAGGGTTTTTTCGGCTTGGCGGCGGCGTTTCGCGGCGGGAATGCCGCGGTACAGAAGACCTTGGGCGACATTCTCCACTGTGCTCAGACCGGGCAGGAGAAAGAATTGTTGGAAGACAAAACCGATGCGGTGCGCCCGCACTGCGGAGAGTTCCTGGTCACTCATGGACGCGACTTCTTCGCCGCCAATGACGACCCGTCCTGATGTAGGGAGGTCGAGCGCTCCCATCACGTGCAGTAGCGTGGATTTCCCCGATCCGGATGGTCCCACAATAGCCACCATTTCTCCGGGGAATACCTGGAAGTTGATGTGCTTCAAAGCATATACGGGGGGGTTTCCGGGATATTCTTTGCAGACGTCCTCGAGACAAAGTACCGGCGTGCCAGAACGACGTTGTCGGGTTCGACCAGCTGGTTCGGCAGTCAAAGGATGCTGGTTGACGCCATTTTTCCAGTCGAGAGATTCTTCCTGGACGAGGGGAAAAGGCAGTGCCGGCACTATGGAAGTGTCTGCGGCGAAAGATGACGAGGTAACAACGGGGTGTATTTCTGTCGGCTGTTGGGCATCGATAACTGAGCGTTGCGCAGGGCACTCTTGCGAAGGTGAGGAAGGAAACGGTAATTGCTGAGCCCCGACCTGCTGCCGGTCNGACTGCTGAGGAATAAGTGGCTGAATTTCCGTGGGCCAAGCCGGGTCTGCAAGCTGCTTGTCCGTGGGCCAAATCGGGGCTGGGGGCTGAGAAAAAACTTCGGGTGGAGCTGGGCTGCCTGCACTGGGCTGCGGTCCGGTGGGGGAGAAGTTGTCGTNTNCGGTACTGGAGGGAAAGTTGTCGTGTGNGGTGGTGGAGGGGGTTGAGCTGCTTGTCCAGCCGATGTCTGCGGGCGAGTTGTCGGGAGTGGGGTTTGTGGGGTGGGGTGTTTCGGGAAAGTTGTCGTGTGGGGTGGTGGAGGGGGTTGAGCTGCTTGTCCAGCCGATGTCTGCGGGCGAGTTGTCGGGAGTGGGGTTTGTGGGGTGGGGTGTTTCGGGAAAGTTGTCGTGTGGGGGCTGTGAGGGCGTGAGAGGTGCCTGTCGAGTGGCCCAATAGGCGCCGGGGNGGACGTCAGGGTGGACGTCAGGGCGGGCATCAGGGTGGACGTCGGAGGGAATGTCGGGGTTTCTTTGCTGATCTGTCGAGGCGAAGTTGTTGTTGTGGGAGGCGGAGGAAATGTGTGCGTCGGTCCAGTGCGTATTGATTTTGTCGGAGAAATCTGTGGGGGAGTTTGCGTGAGAGGCCTGTTCCGAAAAGTAGTCCGAAGCGGGGAACTGTCGGTCAGGGAAAGAATGAGCGGGGGTCTGCTCTGGTTGGGCAGTGTGGCTATGTGAAAATTCTTGGTGTGGCACACTGGAGGAGGGGTGGAGGATATGGTCCGCCTGGAGATCGGTGCGTTCGGTCCATTGGTGATGGGACGGGTCATGCGTGATGCGTGGGGCTGCTTCGTCTTGCGTATTTGGCGCATGACTACTTGTAAGGCTGAGAAACTGGGTGACCGTTTCGTTACCCTCGAGTGTGTCTTGTCCTCCATCGTCTTCAGTTGAAGGAGAAGGAGAAGGAGACCATAAGATTGTGAAATCGTCGTCCACAGGCGTTCCTCTCGTGTCCGTTGTCGCTCTCGATGACCGAAGTCACGGGGCTATGACTACGATGTCGCCTTNCTTGATGTCACCGGTTACTTGTACCCAACCGCCTCCGTAGAGTCCAGTTTCGACNGGTACNGGGACCGCCTTTTTTATGTTTCCACCGGGGGCCACTTCAACAGCAAATCCTCCTTGGTCTGCTGCAAAGACNGCTTGTANGGGAACAGCCAGCACTTTTTCTGCACGTTCCTTTTCAACTTTTACTGTGACAGGCACTTGATCGAGGTCCCCTGTCGNAGATTGGTTTGCCAGATCAACGTGCACTTCGATATAGGACCTCCCACTTTCCTCCCCCTGTCCGGGAGTTGTNCCGATCACGATCTGTCCCACCGAGGAGATTGTGCCGGTAATTGTGNCGCTGGCTGGGAGGCTGATGAGGACCTCNTCACCAATGGTGAAGAGTTTTTGTTCGAGGGCAGGAGCNCGTACGACGACTTCTCGGTTGTTGCTTGTGAGGGCAATGACGGGTGCGCCGGTTCTTACTCGATCTCCGATTTGTGCAAGATGGGCACCGATGCGTTGCGGACCAGAGAGAAATACGAAGCGCCCAATGTCAATCGTGCCTGTTTGAGAGTGCCCGACAGCGCTTTGCAGACGCTTTACGGCTTCGGCTGTGGCGGTAGTGAACGTCTCATCGACGGTCACCGCTCCTTTTGCGTAGCCAAGAGCGACCAAATTTTCTTCAAGTTGACGAATGTCCGGTCCCTTGCTGTTTTCTATGGAAAGCGGTCGCCAGGCCGGTTTTTTGCCATAGAGCAAGATGACAGACGAGTTGTCGATTTCGTAGAGGGTTTCTCCTTGGGCGACAAGGGAACCTTCGGTCGGTAGAGAGGTGACTGTTCCATTGCTGGAAGCAGTCACCCTCCGTTGATCGGCGAACCCCAGGATGGCAGGGAAATTTTTGCGTTCAACGAGGTCTCGTTGCTCGACTTTGGCAGTGCGCATGTTCGCAAGAACAGAGCTGTTCTCGTCGTCATTGTTGCGAGCAGCTGCGATGATGCTGATGCCTGCAACAATGCAGAGGCCCAGAAAAGCGGTACCCGCCCAGAGGAGGGTACGGTTTGTTTCTGGACGTGCGCTGTCTTCGCCCGCATCTGCCATTTGCCATCCTTTTTTTAGGCCGAAGTCTCACATGGGGGTTTGTAGGCCGCTTTCGTCGAGGCAGTCTTTCGCGGTAGCTCCAATGGCGGGGTCGCTTAAGTCAAGGTCTGGTTGCAGGGTTCCAGGATTGTTTGGGTCGGGGTCGGGAACATTGTACCCGTGCTCACGCATGCATCTGGCGAATTGTGCGTAATCCTCGAGAAACTCCTCGGCTTTCTCTTGTCCGCCAAAAACATCCAACATTTTTTCGGCTTCTTCTGTGCAGGCTTCGGCAGCTTGCTCGGCGCCAGGCATCTGGCTCAGCTCATTCATACTTTCTTGTAGACCGTTGCCCTCGAAACTTGGGTCTTTTATATCGATCCCCTGGTCTCGTAGACACTGGAAGAGATCAAGTGTGTTCTCTTCCATTTCGTTCATAATCATGTCTGCATTGCTGCTGCCACTGCTGCTACTGCTGCTACTGCTGTTACTGCTACTACTGTTGTCATCGCTGTCGTCATCCCCGCCGCATGCCGCGAACAGAAGTGTCACAGAAACAAAAGCAGCAGCAGTTTTTTTACCAAATGACCGAGGTGATTTTAGACGCA
>JGI24723J26617_10003032_pt1 | contig 12542 bp, 10 predicted proteins | sample Cruoilmetagenom6_FD_26617 | JGI IMG/M metagenome (IMG submission 26617) | reverse complement strand
AGGTTGCTCAGACGGCGATGTAGCTGAGGTAGGCTTGTGCAGCAGCGCCGATTAAAACCGATCCCCAGATCCAGCTTGTGCGCGCAAGAAAGCCACGCTTCGCTGCGGTCTCCGCAGGAGCAACAGAAGCTGTTTCGGTGGAAGCTTCTTCAGCCTCAGGTGGCGCTGTCACGATGGGCATGGGCAATCGATATTCCCGAAGGCCAGAAATGAACACATATGTCCCCAGCACGACCATTGTCACTGCAGGCACCCACCATTGTGTGAAATCGACTTCCATAACCCTACCAACTCATTCTTCTTGTTACATTTCCCCGAGCCCGCTGGATCTGTCGCCCAGTTCGCGCGTTTACTTGCCGCATTGTGTCAAACTGGCGGTCCTTTAGCAAAGCTCATTTCTCTCAGAGTGCTTATGTGGTTAGCGAAAATGAGACCTGTTAACCATACTAGGGTAGTGTTTCGTCCGCGATACCAACGATGGAGCCCCGATGCCACACGAAAATCGAGAAATAGTGTTTTCAATGAACGAGTTTCTCGATGCGTTAATGCGCTATAATGAGATGCGAGGCGGGGTGCGCTATCGCGTGCATCAATTGCGTAGTGCCGGCGTCGACAAAACCAAAAATGGCGTTGCAGATCTCACATTTGAAGATGGTGAGACCATTGGATTTGGAGAGTCAGACGTATTGGCGGCTCTTATTGCCTATTGCATTGAGCACAAAGTGCCTCTGCCCGCCAGAGCGGGTAAAAAGCTGATCGTCACGGATGATACAGTTCAATTGGTCATCGAAAGTAAGACAGATTGGGTGGCACCCGTCCCTATTCCGCTAAAAGTACGTTGAGGGCGCGAAAATCGAATGTTCTTACTTTCGGAATGCCAGGTTATTTGCTAAACGATCACAATCTGATCAGCCTAAGTATCGACTGAGTCGATATTGATCCCTGCGGAGGGGTGCGAGAGTGGTTGAATCGACTGGTCTTGAAAACCAGCAGGCGTGCAAGCGTCTCGTGGGTTCGAATCCCACCCCCTCCGCCACTAAAAAAGCCACCCGGTTTGGGGCGGCCTTTTGTGGGCATTCCCCCACCCAGCTGAACGAAATGCGAGTTACTTGTCGCTACTGCGGCTGAGTGTGCGATCACCGGGGTTTGAGGACGCTGCCCCTTTGGACCTCTCAGCGAATTTTTTCTTCTTTGCGACATCCGCGCGCTTGTTTTTGGCCAAGTTCTTTTTCGCTCGCGACCATTTTTCTTTTTTCTTCTTCGGCTTGCTTGAAGGCGAACCGTCGATTCGGGCTCTTGGTTTTGATGGCGCTTTCGGACGTTCCATTTCCTCTAAAGACGGCACCCAGCTTTCATCGGTTGCGGCTTCCGCAGCATCCAAAGCTTCTGGTTTTGGGCTGTCGTCTTTCTTCTCAAACTTTTCGGTCTTCCTGAATTTCTCAGCCTTATTAAACTTTTCACGCTTAGAAGGTTTGTCGTTCTTATAGGCCTTCGTTGAAGCCGGGCGTTTGTCCCCTTCGCGAGATATGCGAATGGATTTTTCGCCACCACCGGACGCCGCAACAGCTTCCATGAAGCGGTCAGCATCCTTGGCTTTAATTTCAAAGCGGGTTTCGTTATCTCCAATTTTGATCGAGCCAACTTCACGTTTGGTAATGTGTCCAAGGCGGCAAATAATTGGCAGCAACCAGCGCGGTTCTGCCCGTTCTTTTTTGCCGGCGGTCATGGAGAACCAGACACTGTCGCCAAAATCTTCTCTCGTTGCGCGGGGTTCGCGGCGGTCGTTTTTGTCCCGGCGCCCCTTTGGACTGTCATCAAAGGCTGGTGCGTCCAATAGTTCTTCTGCGGCAGGCATATCTGCCTGAGCGCGTTTTAAGAACGCGGCTGCGACCTGTTCCGGGCCATGCTGTTCCAGGAGTTGACGTGCAAATACCATTGCCGCTTCGTCATACTCCGCACTCAAGGAAGGATCGGACAGCAGACGCTCGGTGTCTTTCGCCTTGATTTGTTCCAGGCTCGGAGCTTTCACCCATTCGGCTTCAACACGTGCTCCTTGAAGCAAACGCGCTGCGCGTCGGCGCATTGTGTGGGGCACAATAAGAGCGCAAATGCCTTTTTTTCCCGCACGGCCCGTCCGGCCACTCCGGTGCTTGAGCACATCGCTATTGGTTGGCAGGTCAGCATGAATGACAAGTTGTAGCCCAGGCAAGTCAATGCCACGGGCAGCAACGTCAGTGGCAATACAAACCTTTGCGCGACCATCGCGCATGGCTTGCAGGGCATGTGTGCGTTCGTTTTGGCTGAGTTCACCCGACAGTGAGACAACTGAGAAACCACGATTGCCAAAGCGGCTGCAGAGGCGGTTCACTTCCTGGCGTGTTTTACAAAATACGATGGCGCTTTCGGCATCGTAGAAACGCAAAACATTGATGATCGCGTTTTCTTTGTCGCTGGGTGCAACTGCCATGGCGCGGTAGGTAATATCTGTGTGTTGTTCACGTTCACCGACGGTAGAGATGCGCAGTGCACCTTTTTGATACCGCTTCGCCATCGTTGCTATGGCACGCGGTACGGTCGCGGAGAATAAAAGTGTGCGTCTGTCTTTGGGGGATGTATCGAGAATAAACTCCAAATCTTCGCGGAAACCAAAATCGAGCATCTCGTCTGCTTCGTCTAAAACGACAGCGCGCATGCCAGACATATCCAACGCACCGCGTTCAATATGGTCGCGCAAACGCCCAGGGGTGCCCACCACTATGTGGCAACCGCGCTGCAGTGCTTGACGTTCCGAGCGAGCATCCATGCCGCCCACACATGAAACGACTTTGCCTTTGGCATTTCCAAACAACCAAACGAGTTCGCGTTGAACCTGCAAGGCTAATTCTCGCGTCGGCGCGACGACGAGAGAAAGCGGATTCTTGCTATTTTGAAATGTCTCGGAAGCATTCAGGAGTGTTGGCGCGATCGCGAGGCCAAAGGCGACTGTTTTACCAGACCCCGTTTGAGCGGAAACGAGCAAATCCGCGCCATCAGCTACAGAGGCAATCACAGCCTCCTGCACTTCAGTCAGAGCGGAATAACCTTTTTTCTCTAGCGCCTGAGCGATAGACGATGGAATTTGCGTTGGCAGTGCCATGGGGGTCGATAAATCCAGCTGGAGGGCCGACGGGAAAGGGTCACAGACGGCGGTATGCGGGTCTTAAACGATTTTTTCCCAAACAGCCAATGGGTTTAGTGCGCTATTTGCACACGTCGTAAATTTTTGCACAGACAGGCTTCAGATCTAAGCGCCGCATCGGGGGCTGCTTCGTGCTATTTTGCGCCCAACAAACAAAGGTTTTCCTGAAGAAACACAGATTAAGAGGCCAAAAATGACAGGTACGCGCGAATTTGACATCATCGTTTATGGGGCAACGGGCTTTACAGGCCGGTTGGTCGCAGAATATCTCTCCCAAAACTATGCAGATGGCTCGGTAAAATGGGCAATGGCTGGCCGCAGTGCCGAAAAACTAGCCTCTGTTCGAGATTTGATCGGTGCGCCCGCTGATACCCCTCTTGTGGCCGCCGATGCAGCAGACCCCGCAGCGCTCAAAAAGATGGTTGAAAACACAAAGGTTGTTTTGACCACAGTGGGGCCTTATGGGCTTTATGGGGAACCTCTTGTCGCCGCGTGTGCCGCTGCTGGAACCGACTATGTTGATTTATGTGGTGAAGTTCCGTTCATGCGCCAGATGATCGACGCGCATGGAGAGACAGCCAAAAAATCCGGTGCGCGCATTGTCTTCTCATGTGGTTTTGACTCTGTCCCGTTCGATATGGGGGTCTATTTCCTTCAAGAACAGGCAAAAACAAAATTTGGCAAACCTGCCCCACGTGTCAAAGGCCGCGTCCGCGCGATGAATGGCACCCTTTCAGGCGGTACGGCCGCCAGTGGCAAAGCCACCATGGAAGCTGCCGCTGCTGATCCTGTCCTCATGGGCCACTTGTTTAATGCCTATTCGCTCGCACCGGGGTATGAGGGCATCGACCAACCAGATGGAATGAAACCCTACGAAGATCCAGCTGTGGGAATGTGGGTAGCCCCCTTCTTCATGGCTGTCATCAACGTCAAGAATGTTCATCGCTCAAACTTCTTGATGAACTCGGCCTATGGCAAGGACTTCCAGTACGACGAAATGATGTTGGCGGGACCAGGCGATGCTGGCAAGAAAACCGCTGAAGCCATTGCGTCGATGGACATAACGGGCGGAGATGACGCACCTAAGCCAGGTGAAGGCCCGTCCAAGGAAGAACGTGAAGCTGGCAACTATGATGTGCTCTTTGTTGGCGAGATGCCAGATGGCAAAACGATCAAAGCAGGCGTAACGGGCGACAAGGACCCGGGTTACGGCTCTACGTCCAAGATCATCTCAGAATGTGCCTTGTGCCTGATCCAGGATGTGCCCGATTTGGCCGGTGGTATCATGACGACAGCACCTGCATTCGGCATGAAACTGATTGACCGCCTGCGTGCGAATGCTGGTTTGACATTTGAAGTCGAAGCCTAAATCGGTTTGATTGCAGAGAAGGCAGCGTACCGGTGTGTACGCTGCTTTTTTGTGTCTCAAATTTCTCCAGAGTTTTGATCCCGTCCCTCTCTTTCTGCTAGGCTGCGGCATCAGAATTCAAGATTGCTGGCTGGCCTTGTCTAACAGGCACACGTCAGCCCAATAGGGCAAATGACTTCCATGAAAATCAAAAAACTGCTGATCGCCAACCGCGGCGAGATTTCTGTTCGCATCGCGCGTGCGGCCGCGGAACTGAATATAGCTTCAGTCGCGATTTACGCTGAGGACGATGCGAAGTCGCTGCACGTGCAGTCTGCCGACGACGCAATCGCACTAGCGGGCGCCGGTGTTGCAGCCTATTTGGATGGTGCCGGGATTATCAAGGTCGCAAAACAAGCGGGGTGCGATGCTGTGCATCCGGGTTACGGATTTTTGAGTGAAAATGTAGAATTTGCGCGTGCCTGTTTGGATGCCGGGTTGAAATTTGTCGGCCCAAACCCTGAGGCGCTTGCTTTGTTTGGGGACAAGACTAGCGCCCGGGCTTTGGCGACAAAAGTGGGTGTCCCCTTGTTGCCCGGCAGCAAGGGCGAAACGAACCTTAATGAAGCCAAAGCCTTCTTCGCCTCACTTTCTGCTGGTGGCGCTATGATGATAAAGGCGCTCGCTGGTGGCGGCGGTCGCGGCATGCGACCAGTGTTGGTGGCTGATGAAATTGATGAGGCATTTGCGCGCTGCCAATCAGAGGCCAAGTCCGCTTTTGGCAACGACGCTGTCTACGTTGAGCAATTGGTCCCGCGGGCGCGTCATATTGAAATCCAGATTGTGAGCGATGGAACGAGCGTCATTCATTTGGGTGAGCGGGAATGCTCACTTCAACGCCGTCGGCAAAAACTGGTCGAGATTGCACCGAGTCCAACATTGTCACCTGAATTGCGAATAAAACTTTGTGCGGCAGCAGTGACCCTCGCCAAGGCGGCGAACTACGACAACATCGGAACCTTTGAATTTCTGGTTGATGCGTCAGGCACAACCAACACCAGCTTTGCATTCATGGAAGCGAACCCACGCCTGCAAGTAGAACATACGGTGACGGAAGAAGTAACGGGTGTGGATCTCGTCAAAACTCAACTGCAGATAGCAAGTGGCGAGACCCTGGAGGCGATTGGCCTGACGGAAACACCCGCACCCCGTGGTTACGCAATTCAGTTGCGCGTCAACATGGAAACAATGGACGCTAAAGGCAATGCCCTGCCATCCGGCGGAACGCTCACGTCTTTCCAACCACCTTCAGGCCCAGGCATTCGTGTTGATACGTTTGGTTATGCGGGATACACGACAAGTCCGCATTATGACTCGCTGTTGGCAAAATTAATTGCCTGCTCACCAAGTCGAAATTATGGCGACGCTGTATCTCGCGCAGCGCGCGCACTCAGTGAGTTTCATATTGAGGGTGTCAAAACGAACTTGGATTTTCATAGCAATCTTCTAGGGCGCCCGGAATTTGTATTGAATGATCTCTACACCACCTTCATTGCCGACAATGCCGTTGCGTTGAGTGAACCATCAAAAACAAAATCACGCTTTGTGACTTCAGGTGGTGCAGACGCCAAACCCAGTGCTGCAAAGCCCGCCACCATTTCTAGGCCGGATGGAACCATCGCCCTCGCTTCTCACCTGCAAGGTCGCGTTGTGAGCATTGATGTTTCCGAGGGCGATCAGGTAGCGCAAGGGCAACAAATTGCCATTCTTGAAGCGATGAAGATGGAACACATTGTTACGGCTGCGACAAGCGGCATGGTGCGCCAAGTTTCCGTGAAAACAGATGACACAATCTTTGAGGGGGATCCGCTTCTGTTCATCGAAGAGATGCACATCGATGCAAATGATGAAGGGGCAGATGCCGAAATAGATCTTGATCACATTCGACCAGACCTGGCCGATGTCATCGAACGCCATGCCATCGGACTGGACGAACGGCGCCCTGAAGCGGTGGAACGCAGACGCTCTCGCAATCAGCGGACGGCTCGCGAGAATATTGATGACATGTGCGATGACGGGACCTTCATTGAGTATGGTGGGCTCGCCTTAGCTGCCCAACGACGCAGGCGCTCGATGGAAGATCTGATCAAGATGAGCCCAGCCGATGGCATGGTGACGGGGGTTGGCGCAATCAATGGTGAAAAATTCGGCGAAGAAGCTGCAAGGGCAATGATCCTCTCCTATGACTTCACCGTCTTCGCTGGCACCCAAGGTGCGATGAACCACAAGAAGACAGACCGTATGTTGCAACTGGCCCATCAGTGGAACTTGCCATTGGTGCTCTTTGGTGAAGGCGGCGGTGGGCGGCCCGGCGATACGGATTCTCCAGGCGTTGCGGGTCTGGATGTCACAACTTTCAAGCGTTTTGCGGAACTGAGCGGAAAAGTTCCCGTGATCTCGATTGTGTCAGGACGCTGCTTTGCCGGGAATGCAGCACTTGTTGGCTGTAGCGATGTCATCATCGCCACGGAGAACTCAAATATAGGCATGGGCGGTCCTGCCATGATCGAAGGGGGCGGCCTTGGCATTTATAAGCCAGAGGAAGTTGGCCCGATCAGTGTTCATCGAAAGAATGGTGTCGTTGATATTGCGGTGGCGAACGAAGAAGAAGCCGTCGCCGCTGCCAAAAAATACCTCTCCTATTTTCAAGGCACACTTGAAAGCTGGGAGGCGGAGGATCAACGGCATCTTCGCCACCTGATTCCAGAAAACCGTTTGCGCGCTTACGATGTTCGCACGGTCATCGACACATTGGCTGACAAGGACAGTGTGTTGGAGCTGCGCAAAGAATTTGGCATCGGCATTCTTACCTGTTTCATACGGTTGGAGGGACGCCCCGTTGGGTTAATCGCCAACAATCCATTCCATCTAGGCGGTGCTATTGATGCCGATGCGGCGGATAAGACGGCGCGCTTTATGCAGCTATGTGACGCATTCGGACTCCCTATTCTATCGCTTTGCGATACACCTGGTTTCATGGTCGGGCCGGAAGTCGAAGAGACAGCTCAAGTCCGTCATGTCTCTCGCATGTTTGTCACAGCGGCCAATCTGTCCGTTCCGTTTTTCACAATCGTCCTGCGTAAAGGCTATGGCCTTGGCGCACAAGCGATGGCAGGCGGGACCTTTCATGCTCCCTTCTTCAATGTGTCATGGCCAACGGGTGAATTTGGTGGCATGGGGCTTGAGGGTGCCGTCCGGCTTGGCTATCGCCGCGAAATGGAGGCGATTGAAGACGAGGCGGAACGGCAAGCATTTTATGAAAGCATGGTCGCGCGTATGTATGAGAACGGGAAAGCACTTAACATGGCGTCTTTTCTTGAGATTGACGGTGTTATCGATCCGTTCGAGACGCGCAGTTGGGTCATGAGAGGGCTAAAATCTGTACCACCAAAACAACCGGGAACCAGCAATGGACGTTCCTTCATCGATACTTGGTGATAGATTAATCCGCTAGGGGACAAAATTTAGATAATGGGGATTCAAGATGCAGTGTCATGAAGTTGACTACAAAATAATCGGCGACGATATACAACTCGTAGAAATCGAGTTGGATCCTGGCGAAACCGTAATCGCTGAAGCTGGCGCGATGACTTACATCGAGGAAGGCATTACTTTTGAGGTGCGTTTAGGTGACGGTTCAAAGGCAGATGAAGGCGTCATGGGTAAGCTCTGGGGTGCCGGAAAACGCATGATGACAGGCGAGTCTCTGTTCATGACTCATTTCAAAAATGAAGGGAGCAAAAAAGCACTTGCAGCTTTTGCAGCGCCCTTCCCCGGCAAAATTATCGCCCTGGATATGGCAAAGACCGGTGAGTTGCTTTGTCAGAAAGATTCATTTTTGGCCGCGGCACTTGGTACAGGCATTGATATTGCGTTCACGAAAAAACTAGGCGCAGGATTTTTTGGTGGTGAAGGCTTTATCCTACAAAAGCTCCAAGGCGACGGCATGGCGTTTGTTCACGCAGGCGGTACTGTTATCGAGAAAAAACTAACGGGCGAAACATTGCGGGTTGATACAGGTTGTATCGCCGCTTTCACACCGTCGCTTGATTATTCCATTGAACGGGCTGGTGGCTTGAAATCCATGGTCTTTGGTGGCGAAGGCATGTTCCTAGCGACGTTGAAGGGAACCGGCACGGTCTGGCTACAGAGCCTGCCGTTCACTCGGTTGGCTGATCGGGTCATTTCGCGTGTACCAAAGTCATCATGGACTTCCGGCGAAGGAGACGACTAAACGTTTGTCGATCGATTTAAGAAGATGCAGGATCTGAAGGACGGCCGAGTTTAAACGTGCCACTGGCACGAGCGACAAGCTCGCCGTCCTCTCTTCGCAACTCTGCTTCAGCAAAGGCAATTGATTTTCCGCGATGTCGCACCCAGCCTTCACCAATGAGCGTACCCATATCCGCGCGTCCAAGAAAACTGGTTTTCAATTCCAGTGTTACCTGGGGTGTTGGCGTCTTCATTGTTGAGCGCACAGCATGGCCACACAGACCATCCAGCATGGCAGCCAAGAACCCACCGTAAATTCGTCCACCACGATTAAGAAAATTCTCTCCCGCATAATAGGACACCTTCACGTAGCCACGCGAAGGATCCAGTTCGAGCAATTTTTTACCAAGCGTATTCGCGGCTGGAGATTCCCAATCTTCGGGTGGGTGGTCGTTCATTCAGTGACCTCAAAAAACGCCTTGGAAGTTCGTTTCATAATCACGCATACACGCCGCTTTTGATTCTGAAAGAATTTCATGTCCCTGTACAGCGCAGTGACGATCTCCTCTGAAGCGGGCCACGCCACGGTTTGTGCAGGCTTTGAGGTCAGGATCATAGAGGAAGACACAGACAGCAACGATGTATTTTTCCTCGCACGGCAAATCTCGCATGTAGCGTTGTTGCTCAGCGGTACGGCGGTCCCACCACGCTTGACCGGCGTTTTCGTCACCTTGCGTCACGCTATCCAGACAGGCGCGCATTTGTTCATAGGTTTCGTCTGCAGCTGTAGCTAGGTTGCTCAACGAGCCCACGAAAAAAATTGCAAACGATACAAAGCAAACTTGAACGATGGTACGCAAAATACGTCTCCCAAATACGACCCCTGCCGCGTCTACAGCAGTGTAATTCATCGTTGGAAATAAAGTAAATAGGTATTACGAAATTTGAAGACGACGAGAATAGAGGTCAAAAACTTTTGTCCAGACTCTCTCAGCTGCTTCTTCGGCATAGGCTTCACGTTCGGGAAAACAGAAGCCGTGTCCGGTCCCGGGCCAAACGTCCACCGTGTAGGTGACACCATTTGCGTCAAACTCAGCTTTCAGGTCGGGAATGACATTACCGGGAACCCATTGGTCCGTTTCCGCGAAGCCAAAGTACAATTCACCCCGGATGTGTGGTGCCAATCTATGTGGCGTATCAGGAGCGGCTGTCACAATGCCGACACCATATAAAGAGGCAGCTGCTGCAAAATGGTCTGGAAAAGTGCCCGCGGCACTCACGACATATTGTCCGCTCATGCAATAGCCAATACACCCAACCGGTCCAGGTTTTACGGTCGGTTCTGTTGCCATCCAATCCAGCATGGCTTTCGTGTCCGACATCACCAAAGCGTTTGATAAGGAAGTCATCGCATCAAACATTTTGCTTTGTTCTGCCGCACCGCCTTTCGACAGATCAAACCGCAACGACCCAAGGCGGTAATACATATCCGGAAGGATGACGGCATAGCCTTGTTGTGAAATACGACGCGCAAATTCGTAAAGCTCTTCGCGAATACCAGGTGCATCCATGTAGAGAATGACGGGTGGAAAAGCCCCCTTGCCCGGTGAAACGACAAACGTTTCCATATTTCCATCAGCCGTTTTTAGGGAGGTGATGTTTTCGGGCATAGTATGTCCTTGAAAAATTGAACGGCTAGTCGAATAGGTTTGCTTGTACAGCAATTTAATTCATCACCGCACGACTGCATTTAAATCTAGGCAGAGGCGGCAGCGCTTGGACGCGCATTTACGCGGTCAAACCAAGCAGCGACATTTTTGTTTCCCGCATCGAGGGATTGCCCAACCACCACGCCAAAATCGAGAAAACTAAAGAGCAAAATATCGGCTAGTGAGAAACGATCACCCGCGATCCATTCTTTGCCTTCCAGCTGTGCATCTATCCATTTGATTTTGTCTTGAGCACAGGCCTTCAGGCCATCGGCTGCTTCTGGCAAGCACCGCATGCGCGATTGAAACATCGGCAGGCCTTCTGCATAGCGAAAGCCATTGGACAGAGGTTCGCAAATACCAAGGTCGATGCGGCGTACCCACATGCGTGTTTCAGCACGTTCTTCCGCCGTCGATCCGATGAGAACGGGAGATGCATTTGTCTCTTCCAGATACTCACAGATCGTGGTGATTTCAGAGATGATGTCGCCATTGTCAAGTTGCAAAGCTGGTAATTGTCCCGCTGGATTGACCTTCAGATATTCTTCCTGGCGATTGGCACCGCCCTTCAGGTCTACTTCTTCAAGCGGTATGTTCAGGCCTTTTTCGGCAAGGAACATCTTGACGACGCGTGGATTTGGCCCAATCGAGTTAAACAACTTCATCTGAATTTCCTCCCAAGAAATACAATTCGCATTTTGTTGTCGAGAGTCTTAGCTCAATGAGCCGAGACCTGCCAATAGTTCTCACATTCGATCAGTCGGAAATTACATATATCTTTGCACAAATTGGCCCTGCCAATTGAGGAAACCTCTGGTATGAAATGGACTGCAATTGGTTCTTAAACGTCTTGTGCCGTCGTTCGGCGAGGTCATATGTCAGAAAACGTAGCGTCACCCTCGCCAGGCGGGGAAAGTCAGATCTTCTATGGCTGGTACATCGTTGCCGGTGCGCTGGTCGTGATGACGGTTTCTGCCGGCTTTGGCTTTTATAACCTCTCAGTTTATTTGGATGCGTTTGTTGCAGAGCGTGGATTTTCGGTCGGATATACATCCGGTGCAACAGCGGCCTTTTTCGTCTCTTCCGGTGTTTCGGGTTTGGCGGTTGGCTGGCTGATTGAAAAATATGATCCCCGTTGGACCATCGCTTGCGGTGCCTTGATTTCCGCACTTGTGTTGTCGACGGCAGGGTGGGTTACAGAGCTTTGGCAGCTGTATATTTTTTATGTGTTGTTTGGCATTGGCTATTCTGCATGTGCTCTTCTTCCGTGCACCACATTGGTTGCGAGGTGGTTCGAACGCCGCCGGTCTGTTGCCTTGTCAGTGGCGTCCACGGGGCTCTCTCTGGGCGGTATCCTATTGACGCCTCTCTCAGCAGAATTGATCGAACGTTTGGGACTAGGCGGTGCAGCACCTTGGCTCGGCACTGGATTGTTCCTGGGCATTGTACCTGTGGCGCTGCTCTTGTTCCGTCCGTCACCGGCGTCGATGGGTCTTTCCGCAGATGGCGATCCACCGCATAATTTATCGCTTGGTGCCCCGCCAGAGCCAAAAGGCCTTTCTTACGATATTGCGGTCAAAAGCAGGTTTTTCATCTTTGCGACAATCGCTTTCATGGCTTCAATGATGGCGCAAGTAGGCTCCATCGCGCATCAGTTTTCACTTGTTGCAGGGCGAAGCGGTGACAAAGACATTGCGGCCCTTGCCGTCTCCATCATGGCAGCCGCCAGCATCACCGGCCGCTTGATAGGCGGATGGGCGCTCCCTCACATTTCATCACGCATTTTTATGGGCACTCTTTTGGTCGGTCAAGCGGTCGCATTGAGCCTGTATGCTTTCGCGGCGACGCCAACGACAATGCTTATTGTGGCGGGCATGTTCGGCATCACTGTGGGCAACCTTCTGATGATGCAACCCTTGTTAATAGCCGAAGCATTCGGCACCGCAGCCTACGCACGGATTTATTCAACCTCGCAGCTTTTCACCACATTGGGCGTGGCCAGTGGTCCGGCTGTATTTGGCCTTGTTTATGAGGC
>JGI24723J26617_10003031_pt1 | contig 12545 bp, 8 predicted proteins | sample Cruoilmetagenom6_FD_26617 | JGI IMG/M metagenome (IMG submission 26617) | reverse complement strand
CCGGACAATGAAACGCTAACAAGCAAGCCGTTAGCTGCAGGTCCACCCCGTCCTGCTCCCCATTGCCGTACAGGCGATCGCCAATAATCGGGTGGCCGATCCCCGACAGGTGGCGGCGAACCTGGTGTTTGCGACCGGTTTCGGTGCGCGCGTCCACCATCGATCGGTCACCGTCGGCGCTTTTGCACGTGAATTCGCTGAGCGCACTCTTGCCGTCGATGGGCGCATCAACCCGACATGGATTCGGTTGCTGGGAGAAATCTCCGGACACCCAGGCCCGGTAACGTTTCTGCACCTTACGATTTCGGAAGAGTCCTGACAGTGCGGCCGCGACTTGTTTTGTGTGCGCCACGAGGATCAGGCCATTTGCCGCGCGATCCAGCCGGTGCACCACGAAGGCCGGTCTTTCCGGTTGCAGGTGTCGTTCAGCCCAACGCGTTACCGTGCAGTGATCACCCCACTTTGAGCCCTGGGATCGCAGGCCGAAGGGTTTGTTCCAGACTGAATATCCGCCCGCATCCGCGACGAGCGCTGGTTCGGCTGGTTCCTCAGCCAGGACCTCCGCATCGTAATAGAGGTGCAGCTCATCGCCCGCCCGTAATTCTCGCTTCGCTCGACGCAGCCGCTGCGTATTTCTCCCGCGCGTCAGCCAGACGGCTCCCTTGGTCATCGCCGACTTGATCTGCCCTTTTGACAGTTCGCTATGATGCTGCAGTACATCAACGGCGTTCTCGCCCGACGACTCAATCTGAACGTGTGTTTCCATTGTTCATGACTTTAGTCCCAGACCCTCGCAAACAGCAAGGTGCCAAACCCTATTCGGCCCTAGGGCTTTCCGTCATTTTCAGGCCGCGATTCAGGAGCCGGCTCAACCTCAGAGTCCTCAAGATCCTCAATCTCGACAAAGGCACTCCGCTGGTGTTCCGCCAGCCGCTTGTCATTGATCTCATGCAGTATCGCGAGAAGCTCCGGCTCGATGCGATTCAAGTGCTGGCCTTTTGCCGCCATGCTGGAAGAACCTGCCCCGACGGTTGTGCCCATCATGGCGCCACTCATAGGATCAGATGGAGCATTCGGTACGGTACTCCGCACTGAGTCCATTAACGCTGCCCGGCTGGTCGCAAGACTGCCGCCAACACGCCGGTGAGTGCCACCCAGATCCGTGACCTGCCAGTCGTCGATGTCCGGCTTGATCTTGCTCGCCACCTGTATCGCGTCGCGCTCCCGGCCCTCGAGATGCTGCAACAAGTGCGCCGACAGATCCGAGTTAAAGTCAGGGAAGTAGGTCCGGTTGCGGTCATACAGGCTCGACACGCGGAACGTCTTCTCGTCCCTGCCGTAGGTGCCACGATTGGAGTTCACGAACTCGCCCGCGTTGTTTTCCAGGGCGCGCCACACATCGGCGCCGATAAAGGCCGATTTGCGAATGTTCGGCCCCCCGATAATGCCCTGGTAGAGGCCGTACATGACCAGCGGGTTGTTGTTGTAGTTCTGTTTCAGGATCGTGAACTGAATGTCGTTCAGGCTCAGGGGGATCCCCGCAACGGTCAGCAATTTCTTTTCAAAAATAGACTTCTTGCCCCGGAACAACTTGCTCAGATTCTTCTTCGGGTACACCTCGATAATCTGATTAAGCACGGTGACGTTGTACAGATTCAGCCAGTAGGCCAGTTGCTCATCCCGGGAGAAAAACTCGAGCGACGCTTCCGTTGGCAGGGCCTCAAGGCTGGCCTGGACATCGCGCAGATATTGCCGGGCTTCCTCATCATTCTTGAAGGTCTCGAAGTAGAAACGGTTACCTTCGTTCGCTGTCCTGCTGACCTTGGATTTCATGCGAGTCCCCGTGACATCCGGGGCCTCCTGGGGCACCCGCCGGGTTGACCGTCCCATATCGACGACCACTGCCTTTAGAATGACAGTCAGGTCGTCGTAGTTGATGGCAAACCTGGAGTCATCATCAAACCCCTGGAAAGGCTCGGGCACGTCTGACTCGGTGGCACCGGCTTCGCCGTACGCCATCAAGAACGTACAAATCACGAATAGAGCAATACTAAGTATCCTAGTCATCATCGCTTCCTGGTGTGATAGACCGACACAACGGATTTCATTCATCCATTGTAGACTGACTCGGCTGGAGGCGGTTCCGCGTTTGGTGGAAAACCTTACTATTTTCGCTATATGGCATAGACTAAATCTAATGAATGACCAACCAGTGCATGCGCAAAGGTCACCCGGATTAGCGCTCCTGGCGTGGCTGGTCCTGAGTTGGTGTTTTTCGGCCTACGGGGACAGTCCAGGCGAAACGGGTAACCAGCGTGGCCGATTCGACATCACGCGCACTGTCACCCAGCTGATCGACCAGCCGACGATGGAGAGCCTGTCGGAGACCCTCGATCCGGATGACGAAATTACGTGGCAGGTATATGTCCCCGACTCCTACGATCCGAGCGAGCCGGCCGGCCTGTTGGTGTACGTGAGTCCAACCCCGTACGGCCGGATGCCAAGTGGCTGGCAGCCTCTTTTCGATGACGAAAACCTGATCTGGATAAGTGCCGATCGATCGGGAAACAGGACCCGAACGAAGAGTCGCATGCTATACGCCGCGCTCGCGCCCTACGTATTGTCTGACACGTACGAAATTGACCCGACCCGAATCTATGTGTCGGGGTTTTCCGGCGGGGGCAAGGTAGCCGGCCTGGTGTCCCTTCGATTTGCCAACCTGTTTACGGGCGCAATCTATATTTGCGGCGCCGAATATATTCCGATCGAATCCGAGGCGCTTCATGCTGCTGCGATTTCCAATCGCTATGTATTCTTCACCGGCGGAAAAGATTTCAACCGGTCGCTGACGAGGAGCGTCTACCGAAAATACGAGCGCGCGGGACTCACCAATATCAATCTGATTTCCATCTCAGGAATGGGACACGAGACACCCGGCAGGGAGCGCTTTCGACAAGCAGTTAATTTCCTGGACCAGCGCGAGTAACGACTGAGATCTGACTCAATTGCTGAGACCGCGGTCCGGACTTTTGACTATCAGCAAGCAACGCTTGAGAGTCAACGAGCGCGATTCCGAGGAGGAGCATTAACAGTAGTGGCATCCGTTCTCTGAATACACTGCGTTTCATAACGTCCTCCCTGGAATCTCTCATCTGCCGATTGGTGTGGTCATCACGCCGCGATGTCCGCGGTACTCCAGACACCACGGTCCGCGACGCGCTGTACAAAGTCCGAAAAGTCGGTTGGCGCACGGCCAAGCGCGCGCTGTACGCCGTCTGCGATGTAGGCGTTACGCCCATCAAGGACGGTCTCGAAAAGGTAATTCAGTAACCACGCGATCTCATCGGGCGCTCCCGATTCGGCAATGGCGTGTGCGAATGAGTCCTTCGGGATCTGGACGAACTGCACATCGTGACCAGTGACCTGCGAAATCTCACGCGCGACGTCGGCAAAGGTCAGCATCCGTGGGCCCGTTACTTCGTAAACCTGGCCGGCGTGCCCGTCTTCGGTCAGAGCTGCAACTGCCACGTCTGCGATGTCATTTACGTCGATGAACGGTTCGGGGACCTCGGTGGCTGGCAAGGTAATGGCGCCGTCGAGAACCATGCCGAGGAACTCGCCTTCCGAAAAGTTCTGTGCAAACCAGCTGGCGCGAACGACGGTCCAGTCCACGCCCGCGTCCTGAACAATCCGCTCACAGGCCTGTGCCTCTTCTTCGCCTCGACCGGACAGCAGCACGAGCCGTTGCACGCCCTGTTGGACTGCTTTCTCAACCAACGCACGAATCGCGTCCGTTGCACCGGGTATCGCGAGATCCGGTGCGTAGGTGATGTAGACCGCCGTCACCCCGTCCAGCGCTGCGTCCCAGCTATTCGGCTCATCCCAGTCGAATGCCGGGCTGACCGAGCGGGAGCCAATGCGGGTCTTGACGCCCTGCGCTTGCAGGCGTTCTGCAACGCGGCGGCCGGTCTTGCCGGTTCCACCCACTACCAGCGTAATGCCGGTCTTATCGCTATAACTTGCTGATTTTGTTGCCATGACTATCTCCTGAGTTTGGTTGACTTGACACAGTGTCAATTGACACGCTGTCAACCTTAAGGCAAGCTTGACACCATGTCAAGAGAATCTACCGATACACAAGGAAAAATCCTGGCCGCGACCGTTCGCATGCTTGAGGAGCACGGCGGCAAAGGTGTCCGTATGGGCGACATTGCCAAGGAGACCGGTATATCCCGCCAGGCGGTTTACCTGCACTTCGCCTCGCGAACGGAGTTGTTGGTGGCTGCAACGCGTTACCTCGACGAGGAACTGGATATCGACGGCCGACTCGCCCCATCCAGGGCGGCAACTGTGGGTATCGAACGGCTGCGTCTCTATATCCAGTGCTGGGGGAACTACATCCCGGAGATCTACGGTGTAGCCAAAGCGCTGATGATGGCGCAAGACACCGACGAGGCCGCTGCGGCAGCGTGGAACAATCGTATGGTTGCGATGCGCGACGGTTGCAGTGCAGCGATCGATGCATTGCATGCGGATGGAATGTTGGCCTCGGCGTGGACACGCCCGAAGGCAACCGATGCACTCTGGACGATGCTATTGGTCCCCAACTGGGAAAATCTCACCATCGCTTGCGGCTGGTCCACACAGCAGTACGTGGACTACATGGTGGACCTGGCTCGACAAGTATTCGTTGAGAAAAAGAAGGGCCGGGTGTAGCCCGGCCCTTCCGTTTGGATCGTAGATCGCTCCTATCAGAAGCGGTCGAGCGTCATTACCTTGGTCCATGCATCTACAAAGTCGACCACAAACTTATCCTGTCCGTCAGCTTCCGCATAAACCTCTGCGACAGCGCGCAACTCGGACTGCGATCCGAACACGAGATCAACAGGGGTAGCCGTCCATCTCAGCTTGCCTGTTGAGCGATCACGCCCCTCGTAGACGCCCTCAGATTTCGATGACTTGGTCCATTGCGTCGACATGTCGAGAAGATTCACGAAGAAATCGTTGCTCAACGTACCAGCCTGATCCGTGAAGACGCCGTGTGCCACGCCCTTGGCATTTGCATTCAGCGACCGCAGGCCGCCGACAAGCGCGGTCATTTCAGGCGCGGTCAGCGTCAGGAGGCTAGCCTTCTNGACCAGCATTTCCGTCGGCGATCGGACGTTGCCTTTGTCAAAGAAATTGCGAAATCCATCAGCGTGAGGCTGAAGGACAGCAAACGACATTGCATCGGTCTGTGCTTGAGAGGCATCGGCGCGTCCTGGCGTGAAAGGAACCTCTACATCGTGCCCGGCTTTCTCGGCAGCTTGCTCAATTGCCGCAGCTCCACCAAGGACGATTACGTCGGCAAGCGAGACAATCTTGCCGCCGGCTTGTGCGTTGTTGAAGTCCTGCTGAATACCCGTCAGCTTCTTGAGTACCCTCGCGAGTTCCTCAGGATTGTTGGCTTCCCAGTCTTTCTGCGGTGCCAGGGCAATACGCGCGCCATTCGCCCCGCCTCGCATGTCGGTACCGCGGAAGGAAGACGCTGATGCCCAGGCAGTCCGGACAAGCTCGGGGACCGTCAGTCCAGAGTNGAGGATTTCGGCCTTCAATGCTGCAATGTCATCGGCGTTGACTATCGCATGATCAACTGCGGGAATCGGGTCCTGCCAGGTCAGTTCCTCGGCAGGTGCGTCTGCACCCAGATAGCGCGCACGCGGACCCAGGTCACGGTGCGTCAGCTTGAACCAGGCCTTGGCGAAGGCGAGATCAAACTGCTTCGGATTATTGAGGAAGCGCTTGGCGATCTTCTGATAACTCGGGTCGGCCTTCAGTGCCAGGTCCGTCGTAAACATGATCGGCGCATGTCGCATTTTCGGATCGAATGCGTCCGGCACGAACCTGAGTTCGTCTGCATTCTCAGGAACCCACTGGGTCGCACCGGCGGGGCTCTTCGTCTGAACCCATTCAAAGGAAAACAGGTTCTGAAGATAGTTCATGCTCCACGCTGTCGGGGTGACCGTCCATGCCCCCTCGAGGCCGCTGGTAATCGTGTCGGCCGCGTTGCCGCTGCCACACTTGTTCGTCCAGCCGAAGCCCTGCTCTTCCATGTCAGCCGCTGCCGGCTCTGGTCCGACACAATTGGCCGGTGACTTCGCACCGTGTGCTTTGCCGAATGTGTGGCCACCTGCGATAAGAGCGACAGTTTCTTCGTCATTCATCGCCATGCGACCAAACGTATCGCGGATATCCTTGGCTGCTAACAGCGGATCCGGATTACCATTTGGACCTTCCGGATTGACATAGATCAGACCCATTTGAACCGCAGCCAGAGGATTCTCGAGTTTCCTGTCGCCTTCGTAACGCTTGTCGGCCAGCCACTCTTTCTCGGGACCCCAGTAGACCATGTCGGCCTCCCAGTCGTCCTCGCGCCCACCGGCAAAACCAAATGTCTCGAAGCCCATGAATTCAAGCGACACGTTGCCCGTCAGAACCATCAGGTCGGCCCAGGAAATATTGCGTCCGTATTTCTGTTTGATCGGCCAAAGCAAACGCCGCGCCTTGTCGAGATTCGCATTGTCAGGCCAGCTGTTGAGAGGTTCAAAGCGTTGCTGACCACCGGCCGCACCACCACGACCATCAAGCACGCGGTACGTACCTGCGCTGTGCCACGCCATGCGAATAAAGAACGGTCCGTAGTTGCCATAGTCTGCCGGCCACCAGTCCTGCGAGTCAGTAAGCACGGCCTCGATATCCATCTTCACAGCATTGAGGTCGAGGCTCTCGAACGCCTCAGCGTAGTCGAAGTCCTCACCGTATGGATTGGATGCGGGGTCGTGCTGGCGCAGCGGGCTGAGATCAATCTTCTCGGGCCACCAGAATTGATTCGACGTCGGCTCACCCTGGGCAAAAGCCGGGGCGGAAATCGTTGCCGCTAAAGCGGCAAGCATCGGTAATGTTTGTCTAAGCATTGCAATTACTCCCTTTTGGGACAGAAACACGTGTTCGGAAATCACATTAGGCCGAACCCGGTCTCTGAAATAAAACAGAATATTTAGATCATAACGACCTATAAAACCGATTGTATAAACAGGTCGACGCGCTGGCACGCGGCGCCGAGATTACTTTACGACTGATACCTTATTGCGGCTATCTGGACATCCTCGGATTGACCTGAAATCACGTAGGTAAAAAACCACACTGTTTTGGCCGAGTGCAATTCCTTAGACTCTCGTGTTCGGCGCGCTGCGAATACTAAGGAGAAGCCAATGTTGCACCGAGTGCTACTTATCGGCTCGATCATTGCGGGTTTGGTCGGATGCGGAACTGGCGACCAGGAACCCACTACGGGTCCGAATGCCGCTGGCAATGCGAAGTTGCCAGCAGAAAATGTCGAGCAGATCGATACAGCGCGATTGTCGGCGATCGTCAAAGTCATGGCTTCAGATGAATTTGAGGGTAGAGCCCCCGGAACGCCCGGTGGCAAAAAGGCCGTCAAGTACCTGATCGAGCAATTCGAAAGCCTTGGCCTCGAGCCCGGTGGCACCGACGGTTCCTGGACCCACACTGTGCCGCTGATCCGGACCCAGGTGCAGACTCCTGCAACGTTGAATTTCGGCATTGCAGGCACGACACAGGAGCTACACCAGCAGATCGACGTCAACGTTGATACGGTGCGCCCGGTTGAATCGATAGTAATCGACGCGCCTGTCGTGTTCGTCGGATTCGGTGCCTATGCCCCGGAGCGAGACTGGGATGATTATGGTGACATGGATCTGAAGGGCAAGGTTGCGCTCTATTTGGTCAATGACCCTGACTTTGCTGCGGCACCCGACGAACCGGCTGCCGGTCGTTTTGGTGACCGCCGTATGACCTACTACGGACGCTGGGCGTACAAATATGCCGAAGCGGCCCGTCGCGGCGCCACCGCCGCGTTGGTAATCCATGAAACGGAGGCGGCCGGATACGGATGGAATGTCGCGTCATCCTCTCCTGGCGAAAACTATGCAGTGGTAAAAGCCACGTCCGACGTACAACCGATCGAACTGCAGGGCTGGCTGCACGGCGATGCAGCGACAACCGTCCTCAGTGCCGCTGGTTACGATCTCGACGAGTTGCGCATTCGCGCTCGCAGTCCCGACTTTGAGGCGTTTGAACTTGAAGACGTCACCTTCGGCGCCAAGCTCTCAGTAAATGTCGAGACGATCGAGAGCGACAACGTGCTCGCCAGGTTGCCTGGCACGAGTCGTCCTGATGAAGTTCTCATGGCAACCGCACATTGGGACGCATTCGGCATTGGTGAGCCTGATGCGCAAGGTCGCACCGTGCGGCCAGGCGCAAATGATGACGCGCTCGGTACGGCCGGTGTTCTCGAAATCGCCCGCGTCCTCACTGCGGGCCCACCGTTGGAGCGAAGTGTTGTGTTCGCNGTGTGGACTGCAGAGGAAAGCGGAATGCTCGGGTCGGAAGCTTACGCCAGCGATCCCATCTATCCGCTGGAGAAGACTGTTGCGAATTTCACGCTGGATATTCTGCAGACCGCCGGACTGGCTCGCGACGTGATACTCGTCGGCGAAGGCCAGAGTGACCTGGAGGACGACCTCGCAAACTTCGCGGCTGGCCAGGGACGCGTTGTGACACCCGAGAGCCTGCCCGAGAACGGCCTGTTCTTCCGTGCCGACCACTTCTCGCTGGCACAACGCGGCGTGCCGGTGTTGCTGCTCATGGGTATTGCCGGGGGCGCGGATCTGATTGACGGTGGGCGCGAAGCGGGTGACCAGTGGATCGCCGACTACATCGGCAACTGTTATCACCAGACCTGCGACAAGTGGAGCCCGGACTGGGATCTGCGTGGCGCCGCCCAGGACATCGAGCTTTTCAGATACATACTTGAAGACCTGGGCAACTCGACGCGCTGGCCCCAGTGGAAGGAGGGTTCGGAGTTTAAGGCGATTAGAGAGGGAAGCGCAGACGCACGTCGTTAATTGACAGGCAAGGCGGTGGGCAGACGTTTAATTCGCCTGCCCCATCGCCTCGGCACCGCGCATGATCATCCGCAGCTGAATGATAGCTGCCTCGATGTGGCGCTCGCGTTCCTCCGACGGCGAGTCAAGCACCGCAATGCCGGTTATGAATAAGATCGCGACTATCGAATTCGCGGCAACATGCGGATGGCTCAGCGGCACGTCTCTTTTCTGTGCATCCCAAATCAGAAAGTCTGCGAGGTCACTCGCCATCGTTACAAACAGTTTCTCTGCCGCCTTACCCAGTGCCGTCTCCCGGGCCATGCTCTCCCGCTGAATCATTCGCGACACACCCTGGTTGCTGGAAAAGTAATCGTAAAGCGTCTCTACCGAGGCCCGTATCAAAGACCGGCCTTCTGATGCATGTTCCCGGACCTGGTGCATCAGGGTCAGGAGGGCCTCGCCGTGCTCCTCGATGAGCGCCAGTCCCAACCCTTCCATGTCGTGGAAATGACGATAGAACGACGTGGGGGCGATGCCGGCAAGCTTGGCGACTTCCCGCAGGCTCAGCGTATCGAAACTTCGGCCTGAGGCCAGCTCTGCGGCAGCCGCGGCCATGAGTTTCTGCCGGGTTTCTTCTTTTTTCTTCTTTCTCGAGAACGTCACGCCAGGGCTCCTTGCAGCGCCAGGTCAACTCATTTGAACGCCTGATATTGAATGCTAGCAAAATAATGGTACAATTGTGCGTACAAGTGTACGCTGAAAGCTGAGGAAAGCGGTATGACAACCTACAAGGCACCATTGCGGGACATGCAATTTGTGATGCAGGACCTGCTGAATATTGAGAAACACTACCAGTCGCTACCTGCCTGCGAGGAAGTCAACCAGGAGCTGATCGACGCAATCCTCGGTGAGGCCAGCAAGTTCTCCGAGGAGGTGATCGCCCCACTGAACGCCGTTGGCGACGCAGCCGGTTGTGAGATGCTCGAAGGCGGTGAGGTAAAGACGCCGCCCGGGTTCAAGGAGGCATACCAGCAATACGTTGAAAGTGGCTGGCCGTCGCTCGACCAGCCAGCTCGCTATGGCGGCCAGGACCTGCCAATGTCAATTGGCCTTCCGATTCGTGAGATGAATGGGACCGCGAACTGGTCCTGGGCCATGTACCCTGGTCTTTCGCATGGTGCGATGGAGACCATCGAGGAGCACGGTTCGGCGGAACAGAAGGCCATGTTCATGGAGCCGCTGGTTAGCGGTCACTGGACCGGCACCATGTGCCTGACCGAGGCCCATAGCGGCACGGACCTGGGCCTCCTGAAGTGCAAAGCCGAGCAAGCTGCAGGCGGCAACTATCGCATTACCGGATCGAAACTCTTTGTTTCGTCAGGCGAACACGACCTCGCCGAAAACATCGTGCACATCGTACTGGCGCGCCTGCCCGACTCACCCCCGGGTACGAAGGGTATTTCTCTGTTTATCGTGCCCAAGTTCATTCCCAATGAAGACGGCACGATCGGTGAGCGTAACGATGTGACTTGTGGAGTCCTCGAACACAAGATGGGCATTCACGGCAACTCGACGTGCCTTCTGAATTTCGATGGCGCGACCGGATACCTGGTCGGTGAGGAAAACAAGGGCCTGAAGTACATGTTCACGTTCATGAATTTCGCCAGGCTCGGCACCGGTTTGCAGGGCCTCGCGCATTCAGAACTCGCTTTCCAGCACTCTCTCGCCTATGCGCGGGACCGCCTGCAGATGCGTTCCCTGTCCGGACCCAAGAATCCTGATGGACCCGCGGATCCGATCATTGTGCACCCCGACGTACGTCGCATGTTGCTGACGCAAAAAGCGTTCGCCGAAGGCGGGCGTGCCTTGATCTATTTCGCCAGCACCCAGGGCGACATACTGACCAAATCTGATGACCCGGAAGCCCGGGAGCTCGCCAACCACGTGCTCGGCTTTCTGACGCCTATTATCAAGGCCTTCCTCACGGAGACCGGATTTGAAGCCGCTAACCTGGGCCTGCAGTGTTTTGGTGGGCACGGCTACATCAACGAGTGGGGTGTGGAACAGAATGTACGAGACGCCCGGATCGGTATGCTCTATGAGGGCACCACGGGCATCCAGGCGCTGGACCTCCTGGGAAGAAAGGTACTGGGTACGCGCGGCAAGGCACTCACGCCGGTAACGAGCTTCATCCTCGATTTCTGCAAACGGGCTCGTCGCCGCAAGGAACTCCGGCCTTATCTCAGGACCCTCGTGAAGCTCACCAAGCAGTGGAAGGCACTGACGCGGAAGATCGGCTTTGCTGCCATGCGCAACCGTGATGCGGTGGGTGCCGCCTCGGTGGACTACATCATGTTCTCAGGCTACGTGTTGCTCGGCGTCGCCTGGGCAGCTAGTGCGCATGCCGCCTACAGACGGATCGAGCAGGGCACAAAGGAAGAAGCCTTCTATCGCGCGAAGATCCAGACTGCGGATTTCTATTTCAGCAAGATACTGCCGCGGACCTCGTCGCTGCTGGAAACGATGTCGACGGGTCCTGACCCACTCATGACGATGGATGAGGACCAGTTCATCTTCTAGCTGGCTTGGTCAAAAACATTTTAAGAGGACAGAAATGATTTACTCGGGAAAAGCGATCACCGTCCAGGCAAATGACGATGGCATCGCGGAACTATGTTTCGACCTTCAGGATGAATCAATCAACAAGTTGAATGTATTGACACTCAACGAGCTGAAGGAGGCAACTGCGGCAATTGCAGCCGACACATCAATTACCGGTGTGATTGTTACCAGTGGTAAGCCCGTTTTCATCGTCGGTGCAGACATCACAGAGTTCGGCACGCAATTCGGCGGCAGCGAGGAAGAAATAGCGGAGAAGATTCTCAAGATCAATTTAGATCTCTTCAATCCCTTTGAGGATCTACCAGTGCCGACAGTCGCCGCCATTAACGGTATCGCCCTGGGCGGAGGCTTCGAGATGGCACTTGTCTGCGACTACCGGGTTATGTCCGCGACGGCGAAGGTCGGGCTACCGGAGACTAAGCTGGGCATCATTCCGGGGTATGGCGGTACCACACGCCTGCCGCGTGTAATTGGCGCCGACAATGCGATCGAGTGGATTGCTTCGGGCAAGGAGCAGAAGGCGGACGAGGCGATGCATTGCGGCGCTGTCGACGCGGTCGTTTCACCCGAGCTACTGCGTGATGCAGCCACATCTCTCTTGCAACAGTGCATTGACGGCAAACTCGACTACCGGACAAAGCGGCAGGAAAAACAGGAACCGCTGAAGCTGAATGAGATCGAGGCCACGATGGTCTTCGAGACTTCCAAGGCATTTGTTGCCGGCAAGGCGGGACCACACTATCCGGCACCGGTAACGGCGATCAAGGTCATGCAAAAAGCGGCGGGGATGAATCGCGACGACGCTCTGCGAGAAGAAGCCAGGGGCATCGCCAAGATGGCTTGTACGCTGGCCGCGAAGAACCTGATTGGTCTGTTCCTGAGTGACCAGATGCTATCGAGAACCGGCAAGTCGTTTGCGAAGAAAGCCGGGAAGGTGGAACGAGCCGCAGTACTTGGCGCGGGGATAATGGGNGG
>JGI24723J26617_10003030_pt1 | contig 12545 bp, 10 predicted proteins | sample Cruoilmetagenom6_FD_26617 | JGI IMG/M metagenome (IMG submission 26617) | reverse complement strand
TCGGCGTGAGGAGATTCTTGCGCTCGAAGGCTGGCAGGACAAGTCCGTGGATAATCTGTTGGCGGCTGTGGAGCAAAAGCGCGAACCGGATGCAGCGCGGCTGCTGTTCGGCCTTGGGATCCGCCATGTCGGCGCAGTCACGGCGCGCGATTTGCTCAAGGGAATTCAGGACATCAGCCGATTGCCCGATCTGGCGCAGCAGGTTGGGGCCTATCGCGCGGACTACCCTCAACAGCCTGATGAGAAAGACAGCCCTTTTCAGAAGCGCGTGACAGACAAGATCAAGGTAATTCTGGAAGTCCAGACCGATGGCATCGGAATCGCAGTAGGCTTTGCGCTGTCGGATTTCTTTCATGAACAGCACAACTGCGCGGTGTGGGACGACATCCTTGGGCAAGTGTCCCCGCCTGACTTTATTGTCGAAACGCAGGACAGCGAAGTCGCGGGCAAGACGGTGGTATTCACAGGCAAACTGGAAACGATGAGCCGCGATGAAGCCAAGGCACAGGCCGAGCGGTTGGGCGCGAAAACAGCCGGTTCGGTGAGCGCCAAGACAGACCTGATCGTCGCTGGGCCGGGCGCAGGCTCCAAGCTCAAGAAGGCCGGGGAGCTTGGTATCCAAGTGATCGACGAAGCCGCATGGGCGCAGATCGTCAAGGCTGCGGGCTAGGGGAGAGGCGCTATGGAATTGGGACCAGGCGCGGACGAAGTGCTGAGCTGCAATAACTTCTGAACAGGCATTCTCACCATTCTCCGGTGCCGACCGGCAGAGTGCCCGAGCGTCTGTCGCGGGCGACAAGGGCGGGCCGTTTCCGCATCCACAGTATTGACCAGTCACCCACGGTCCGGCGCGCGGCAAGGCGCAGGCCTGCAAGTCGGCAGGCGCGGCGGACGTCAGGTTCCTGGGATTTCAACAACCCCGCCAGCAATAAACTGCCACCTGGCACCAACGAACGTGCGAATCCGGGCGCGAGTGNAATCAACGGGCCGGCAAGGATATTGGCGATGACAAGGTCATAAGGCCCACGTACATCGATCAGCGGGTGGACCATGCCATTGGCAATCGTGACGGTCAGCTCTCCGCCGCGTGCGCCGATGGCAATGNTATTTGTCTCTGCATTATCCATCGTCACAGCCGCGCAAATCGGGTCTATGTCCGATGCTGTGAGAATCGCGCGCGGCCATAGCCTGAGCGCGGCAAAAGCCAGCACTCCGGTCCCGGTGCCGATATCTGCGCAGTTGCGCACGACCGCGCCCTGGCGTTTCATCCGGTCGAGCATGGCAAGACACCCGGCCGTGGTTTCGTGGTGCCCGGTGCCGAAAGCCTGGCTGGCGGGAATTTCAAAATCGATGATTCCCGGTTCGGTGCAGGCCGCATGATCTGAAGTGCGGACATGAAATCGCCCGGCGCGGATCGGTTCGAGGCCCTGCTGGCTTTGGGTTACCCAATCCGTTTCAGGTAATTTTTCAACCTGCATGTCAGCAACGCCATTGCCAAACAGCGCCGCCACCGCGGCCTTGTCCGCTTTGCGAGGTTTGCGCGGCAGCCATGCTTCCAGCATCCAGTCATGCGGGCGATTTGCCGCAATCTCGCAGCCGGACAGGACAATATCGACATCCCAATCGTGTGCATATTCAAGGGCAAGCAGGGCCGCCTCGACAACCGCGCGGTCCGCCTTGACAGTGATTTTCCACGTCTGGTTCATCGCGGCACACTAGGCGGCCATGCGAGTAGACGGCAACCGGAACGTGAGTCTCACTTGCACCTCTCGGGCATTTGGCTAAGGGAAATGCACGAAATGGCAGGGACTCGCCCGCCGCTCCACAAGGGATTTTCAAGCATGGCCCAAGCCGGCACCGGAAACCGACCGCTATCGCCGCATTTGCAGATCTGGAAATGGGGGTGGCACATGTTCATCTCGATCCTTCACCGGGTCACGGGGAATGGCTTGGCCGTTGTCGGTCTCGCAGTGCTGGTGTGGTGGCTCGGCGCGCTGGCGGGCGGGGTGCAGGCTTATGCATCATTTAGCGAACACGCTTCGTCCTGGTATGGCATGATCGTGCTGGTCGGCATCTCCTGGGCATTCTTCAATCACATGGCATCGGGAATCCGCCACCTCGTGATGGATATAGGCGCAGGCTATGAATTGGGCACGAACAAGACCTGGTCGATCCTTTGCCCTGCCATTGCCATTGTATTGACAGCCGCCTTCTGGGCGGTGTTGCTGGCCTAGGGGAATACGACATGGGTAACGGAACCTCGATTGGCCGGGTGCGCGGCCTTGGCGCTGCAAAGCATGGCACACATCACTGGCTGCTCCAGCGCTTTACGGCGGTGGGCAATCTGGTGTTGCTGCTTTGGCTGGGCATCTCGCTCATGCTGCTGCCGAATTTCAGCTTTCCGACTGTCAGCGAATGGATCGCAGGGCCGGTTCCGGCAACCGCGATGGCGCTCCTGATCATCAGCAGTTTCTGGCATGCGCGGCTCGGCATGCAGGTTATGCTCGAAGACTACATTCACGGGGCAAACCGCGTCGCCGCGATCATCGCTCTTAATCTTGTTGCATTCGCGGGGGCTGCATTCGGCCTGTTCTGCGTTATTCGCCTCGCGCTGGGAGGCGCATAAGATGGCTACTGATTCCAGTACTCAACCTGCCTACAAGATCATCGACCACGTCTACGACACTGTTGTGGTCGGTGCAGGCGGATCCGGGCTTCGTGCGACCATGGGCAGCGCCGAAGCCGGCCTGAAAACGGCGTGCATTACCAAGGTGTTCCCGACTCGCTCTCANACAGTTGCGGCACAAGGCGGNATTGCCGCCAGCTTGCAGAACAACACGGCCGATCACTGGACCTGGCACATGTATGACACCGTCAAGGGGTCAGACTGGCTTGGGGATCAGGACGCGATTGAATACATGGTGCGCGAGGCACCGGCGGCAGTCTATGAGCTGGAGCACGCCGGGGTGCCATTTTCGCGCAATGAAGACGGCACGATTTACCAGCGTCCGTTTGGCGGCCACATGCAAAACATGGGCGAAGGCCCGCCCGTTCAGCGCACCTGCGCCGCGGCGGACCGCACTGGCCACGCGATGCTTCATGCGCTTTATCAGCAGAGCCTGAAATACGACGCGGACTTCTTCATTGAGTATTTCGCGATCGACCTCATCATGGACGAAGGCAAATGCGTCGGCGTGATAGCGCTGTGCCTTGATGACGGGTCGATCCACCGCTTCCGTTCGCAAGCCGTGGTGCTGGCAACCGGCGGCTATGGCCGCAGCTATTACACCGCGACGTCAGCTCACACCTGCACTGGCGATGGCGGCGGTATGGTGCTGCGTGCGGGCCTGCCTTTGCAGGACATGGAATTTGTCCAGTTCCACCCCACCGGCATATACGGCGCGGGCGTGCTTATTACCGAAGGCGCGCGCGGAGAGGGCGGCTATCTGACGAATTCTGAAGGTGAGCGGTTCATGGAACGCTATGCCCCCTCGGCCAAGGACCTTGCCAGCCGCGATGTTGTCTCGCGCTCTATGGCGCTGGAAATGCGCGATGGGCGCGGTGTCGGGCCGGACAAGGACCACATTTATCTGCACCTTGATCACATCGATCCCAAAGTGCTGGCTGAACGGCTTCCGGGTATCACCGAAAGCGGTAAGATCTTTGCCGGCGTTGACCTGACGCGCCAGCCGCTCCCGGTTTGCCCGACTGTTCACTACAACATGGGCGGTATCCCGACGAACTATCACGGCGAAGTCATGACCATCGGTGCGGATGGCGATCCCGAGACAGTCGTGCCGGGCCTGTTTGCAGTGGGTGAGGCTGCGTGTGTTTCGGTCCACGGAGCCAATCGCCTGGGCTCCAACTCTTTGATCGACCTTGTCGTCTTTGGCCGCGCAACCGGCCATCGCCTGAAAGAACTGGTCAAGCCNGGTGCAGTGCAGGACGAATTGCCCAAGGATTCGGCAGACATGGCGCTTGGCCGTCTCGATCATTTCCGTAATGCCAGCGGCGGTTCGCCGACTGCGGAAGTGCGTCTTGACATGCAGCGCACGATGCAGGCTCATGCAGCAGTGTTCCGGACGGATGAGCTTATGGCCGAAGGTAAGGACAAGCTCGCCAAGACCTATGATCGGATGCAGGATCTCAATGTTTCGGACAAGGGCCTGATCTGGAATTCAGANCTTGTCGAAACGATGGAGCTGGATAACCTCATCAGTCAGGCGGCGGTAACGCTGCACAGCGCGCACAACCGCAAGGAAAGCCGCGGTGCTCACGCGCATGAGGATTTCCCGGATCGCAACGATGCGGAATGGATGAAGCACACTGCGACATGGTTCGATGGTTGGGGCGGCAAGGGCGGAGCTGTGAAGATTGACTATCGCCCGGTCCACGAGTTCACGCTGACTGACGATGTCAGTTATATTGAGCCGAAAGCACGGGTTTACTGAAATGCGCCGCACGCAGGCCTGTTTCACACGTGTACCAGTCGCCGGAAATTTGTCAGAAATAGCACGTCGCCGCCGCATGTAGCTTGCCGTGCGTCTGCCTCTGTCGGGTCTTCGAACCTGAAGTGTTCGCGCACGTTTCTGCATGCGATCTGCACAGACTTGCAGGTCTGGGCGAGCCCGCCTCGGCCTTATCCATCGATCAGCTTTGCAAATGCAGGCAAGAGCGCCCTGTCGGCCATCAGCTTGAGCGGTGTCGTATGTCCGATACCGCGCAGGCAAATCGTTTCGATCGTGTCCAGATCGGCGACATGTTCGGCCTGGATGACATCTTCATGCGCGCGTTCGCCGTAATAAATCGTGCGCTTTATCGATGGGTCGGCATCGCTCAGCAGGGGTTTGAGATCTATCGTCAGGGATTGATCCAGATAGCTGTTCAGAAGCTCTGACCGTTCCCTCGCTTCCGGCGTGTTCATACCCCACTGCCTGGACCTGTCAGTGGCAGTCGAAAAGCCAAGGAAACCTCGGCATTCGGACGTTAGTGCGACCCGAAGAGCCGCATAGGTGGAACTTGAGTAGGCGGCGATATAAAATTCGTCGAAGCCCTCTTTCGCGGCCAGTGTAGTGATGGCGGGGCCAATCTGGTCAACTCCAAATGCGAAGTCCTTCACCCCAAGAAGATGCTGGGCGAGAGTGCTGTCCCGCAGCAACAGGATACTGCAATCGAGCCTGGAAAGCATCGAACAGATGGCCGCATTGGAGAAAAAGAACGTGTTGTACATTGTCGCAAACACCACGAGCAGCTTTTTTGCTCCGGCTTTGTGCAGGAGCAGCGGTCCGTCCTTGGCATAGAACGTGCGGCGCTGGTTATCGGTGAGCTCTTCGAATTTGAAGTGGTGGCGCATGTTGGCGAACGCGTATTGGGCCATGGTGCAGAAGCCGCCCTTGTCCGAATCGCCGAGCTTTAATTTCAGTTCTTCCATGTAGACGTAAGTCGCCGGATGGACATGCGTAAGCAGCCGCTGTCCGAAATTGATCGCGTCTTCGGCATCGACAACGTTCATCCGCAGGATTCTCTCGACGGTGGCGAGAGAGGCAAGATCATGCTGCGCGTCGGTTTGGAATGAGAGGGCTGCCCAGCCCTCTTCGGCCTGTTTTTTGTCCATGACGGGTGCCCTAGCCGCGAGAGTAATCCAGAACAATATCTACCTTGAATTCGGGCCGGGCGGCTATGACCCATCAAGCGCAGCAGTGAAGGTACAGCCGATCAGCGCAGGGCTGCGTCCAATTTCCTGGCGGCAAGAATTCGATCACGGCGCGCGCGGTCTGCCCCGCCTGCTGCGAGATTGTTAATATAGGGTCGGCCGACAAATATCGTGTTTCGCCAAGGGGCCGGAAGATTGCTTTCGCAGAGTGCCGGTCCGTTCAGCTTAGCGCAATCGGTGATTGACGATGCCGTCGAACCGTTGTTGGCATGCGGCGAAATGATGGCGGTAGGCTGTTGCATTTGCCTGCCCACACGTGCCTGCTGTGTGAAAGAGGGGATATGACCATGACGCACGATGCGCCCAAGGAACGCTCGCCGGGGATCAAGCTGCTGCTGGTGTTGCTTATCGGGTTTGCGCTGCTGATCCCGCTACTGCTCGTCTACGCGCTCGTTTATGATCGCAAGGACCAGTCGCAGACCGCACAGGCATCGATCAACGCGGGCTGGGGCGGGCCGCAGGTGGTCGCAGGTCCGGTGATTGTTGTCCCTTACAAGACCACTGAGGTGCAGAACGAAATCGTGGGCGACAAGTCCGTTTCGCGCACCGTCGAGGTGGAAAAGAACCTCTATATTTCGCCAGTTTCAAACACAGTCACGACCGCAGTCAAGCCGCAGGAGCGGCGCAAGTCGATCTATTCCAGTGTTATTTTCGAGGCTGATATTTCAGGCAAGGCGGCGTTCAAACTGCCTGCGGACTTGCCGCGATTTGGCGTCACGCGTGACCAGCTGATCTGGGACCGCGCGGAATTGCGCATGGGTGCATCGGATTCNCGCGGCCTTACCAAAGGCGGCAAGATCGTCGCCAACGGCGATGCGNTGGACGTGCANCCGGGCAAGGGGCCGGGGNCAACGGGCGGNCAGGGTTTCTTTGCTTTCCTGCCGTGGACCGGCGCGGAAACCATGGATGTGGATTACAGCTTTGGCCTGCGCGGCTCTCGCTCGCTCAGCATCGTTCCACGTGGCGGCCAGACGAAATGGAATGTGAAGTCAAGCTGGCCAAGCCCAAGCTTTGCTGGCGACTTCCTGCCTGAAACCCGCGATATATCGGACTCAGGATTTGCAGCCAGCTATACCGTTGACAAGCTCGCGCTTGGCCAGCCGCCTGTCGCGATGCAGGACCTTGGCCCGCCTAATATCGAGAATGGTGGCAATAGCTATTCCCCCATGCGCGGCGCGAGAGTCGAAGGAGGGCATACCAGCGGGCAAGCGACAGCGATCACGGTTGGCCTGGTTGAGCCGGTCGATCTTTATTCCAAGGTCGATCGGTCGGTGAAATACGGTTTCCTGTTCATCGGCTTCACATTCCTCGCCTTCTTGTTGTTTGATATCGTAGCCGGAGCGCGCGTTGCTGCTGCCGAATACCTGCTGACCGGTGCCGGACTGGTGCTGTTCTTCGTGTTGTTGCTCGCCTTTGCCGAAGTTATCGGGTTCACCGCAGCCTACATTGCCGCCAGCGCCGCGATCATCGGACTGCTGACAGCTTACAGTTCGGCGGTGTTGGGAAGCTGGGGACGAGCGCGATTTATCGGTGCGTTGCTTATCGGCCTTTACGCGCTGCTGTTTGTGCTTCTGAACCTTGAAGCATGGTCGCTGCTGATCGGATCGGTGCTGCTGTTCGTTGCGCTGGCTGGCGTGATGTATGCCACACGCCGGATTGACTGGAGCAATGTCGGGACCCGGGAAACCCCTGCGGCCTGAGTGATCAACCCTTTGGCGAGCGGTAGCAGACGCTGGCCAGGATCGTGATGCTGCGATCANGGNCNNANAAATCTGNGANGTCCCGCGNCAGATNGTCTGGTGCGGGGCGGGGCGGGGCGGGCAGAGATAAGACTATAGCTCAACGCCTGCGCAACCGGTCGCGGCTTAGCTGCGCGACGTTCTTTACGCCCATCAGCTGCATCCCGCGCTGGATTTCATCCTGCAGCAAGGTCAGCGCGCGTTCCACGCCTGCTTGCCCGGCTGCGGCCAGCGCATAGAGATACAGCCTGCCGCCAGATGCACAGTCAGCGCCTGATGCCAGCGCCTTGAGCACATGGGTGCCGCGCCGCACACCGCCATCGCAAATGATCTCGATCTCCCCGCCGACTGCATCGACGATTTCGGGCAGCTGGTCGAACGGCGCGCGGCTGCCATCAAGCTGGCGACCGCCGTGGTTTGAAATCATGATNGCATCTGCGCCAATCTCNANGGCGCGGCGCGCATCGGCGACGCTCATTACGCCTTTGAGGCAAAACNTGCCGCCCCAGTCATTGCGGATCTGTTCGGCGGTTTGCCATGTCATGGATGTGTCGAGCATGGTGTTGAAATAGCTGGCGATGGAAACNGCTTCGCCAGATCCTTCAACGACATGAGTATCGAGATTGGGCAGCGCGAATTTCTCGCGGAACACATAGTCGAGCGCCCAGCGCGGCTTCAACGCATAAGACAATGCGGACGCAGGCGTAAGTTCTGGCGGTGACTTGAAACCGCTGCGGGCGCAGCGTTCGCGCTTGCCAGAGACAATCGTATCTACGGTCAGCGTCAAGCAATCGAATTTCGCGTCCTGACAGCGCTCGATCATCGAACGGTTCAGGCCCTTGTCCTTGTGGATATAGAGCTGGAACATCTTTGGCCCCGAGGTCAGCGCCGCAATGTCCTCGATGCTGACAGTCGCAAGGCTGGAAATGCCGAACCACAGTCCAAACTTTTCCGCAGCGCGGGCAACGGCGCGTTCGCCTTGCCAGTGGAATACGCGTTGCAATGCAGTTGGCGAGAGGATCAGCGGCAGCGTACTTTTTCGGCCCAGGATCGTGATCGAGGAATCAATCTCGTCCACACCAGCCAATACATCGGGCACAAGGTCGCAGTCAGCATAGGCAGCGGTGTTGCGCGCCTTGGTCAGTTCATCGTCTGCTGCCCCGTCGATGTAGTCGAACACCGGCCAGGGCAGGCGCTGCTTCGCCAGCAAGCGGAAGTTGTCGATATTGTGGCAGTCTTCAAGGCGCATGACAGCTGCCTAACGGGATTTGTCCTGAATTTGCAATCTCTGGTGTAATGGTGCTGGCCGCTTGTCAGTCGGTTTCCTGGACAACAGGTCTCGACGTCTAGGGTCTGGCGTCCTTGGGCTTCTTCGGTTTTGACTTGCGACCGGCGGCCTGTTGCTGCTGAGCGGCTTTCTGTTCTGCCATCCATGCAGCGACATTCTTGCGGGTGGCCGGGCGCGCTGGATATCTGCAGCCGCGCGATTGCCCGATCCCCTTGAGGAAACCGCGCCGGGCAAGGCCCGCTTGTATCGCGGCACGTACCCGGTTCTCGTGCTCGTTCGCACCGGACACTTCGCGGATCAGGCCGCGAAACGGAATGAATGATCCGACGACCGTCTTGGCTACTCGACCGGCGCTGATGCGGTCCCGCTCAGCTTGTGGCAAATCAATGTCCGGCCCCAGCAATGCGTCAAACGTCTCGACTTCGTTGATCAGGGGCCGACATGTGGGCAAGCCGCGAAGGTCGTATGGCTGGCGCATTGCTTCTATCAGCTTTGCTGGAATCTCTTCCTTGTCCATGTTGAGATCGGTCACCGGAGTCTTGGCGACATCCATGGCGTCGGGATCACGGTCGGTGATCGGCTGGTCCTGGCGGGCCAGCGCGGGGTTGGCACTGGCAGCGATCGCCAGTGCGGCCAACAGGTGTTGCTTCATCGTTTTGGCCTCCATGCGCGCCGCCGGATGGCCCAAGGCGGGCTATCGACGTAGGTCTGCAAACGTATCGCAGGCATCTTCGTTCCCGGTTTCGAGACCGCGGCGAAGCCAATCCATACGCTGTGCACTTGAACCGTGGGTGAAGCTTTCAGGATTTGGACGCTGGCCTGAGCGCCTTTGCAGCGTGTCGTCGCCGATGGCGCTGGCCGCGCGCAGACCTTCCTCGATGTCGCCGCGCTCGATCAGGTTGCGGTTCCGGCCTGCCCAAACGCCTGCATAGCAATCGGCCTGCAGTTCCATACGCACTTGCAAATCGTTTGAACGCCCACGGTCTTGCGCCTGTGCGCTGCGCACTTGGCCGGCAAGTCCGGTCAAGGCCTGAATATGATGACCATATTCGTGCGCCATCACGTAATAGCGCGCGAAATCGCCTTTGGCGCCCATTTGCCTTGCCATCTGGTCGTAAAANCCNGTGTCGATGTAGATGCCCTGATCGGCTGGGCAGTAAAATGGACCCATCGCGCTTTGAGCAGCGCCGCAGCCTGAGCGCGTGCCGCCTTTGTAGAAGTTGAGCGTGGGCTGCTGGTACTTGATGCTTGCCTCTGCAAACAGAGGTGCCCAGGTTTCGTTCAGCGAGCTGAGCGCATTGCACGATTCGAGCGAGTACTGATTAAGCTCGCAGATTTCAGCAGTAGTCTGCCCGGTCGTCTGCGTCTGCTTGGTCGGTGCTCCTTGCTGCATTCCGTCAATCGTTCCAAGCATCTGGCCGGGATCGACGCCGAACACGAGCGCTGCGATGATCACGATCACAATTGTCCCGCAACCCACCTTTCCGCCGCCGCCCATCGGAAAACTACCGCCGCCGCTGCCTCGATTGCGGACCCGGATGTTTGCCGGATTGAATTTGTTGAGCCGCATTTTGACCATTCTCCTGGCAAAAAGGACCGGCCCCGGCCGGCGGATGATATCGAGAGAACCATAGAACAGATTCTTGGGGAGTCTAAAAGAACTCTGGTTCATCTTGCCGCTACGTTTGTATCGTATAGGCTGGAACCATGAACGGGGGTCGCTGTAGTTTTTTGCGTTTTGTTACGCTGATTTGCGTGGCGGCTATGGCCTTGCCATCGGTTGGCGAGGCGGCCAGCCGCAAGGACCGCGGCATCGAAAAGCGCATGCGCCATCATATCGAGGTGCTCGCCAGCGACGAATATGAAGGCCGCGAGCCGGGAACCCCTGGTGAAGCCAAGACGCTGAAATACCTTGGCCGCGAGTGGTACAAGCTGGGCCTTGTTTCAGGCACCAACGATCCTGGCAATGAGTGGTTCGTACCGGTTACCCTTGTTGCGCGCGAACCGGCAACGTCCACTGCGCAGTTCAGGCGAAGGGGGCGCCGGGTCTCCGTGCCTGAAGCTGAAACCCTGATGCTGACATCGGGCAAGCGCAGTCTTGTGCGCGATGCGCCGCTGCTGTTTGTCGGCAATGGCGAAGGATTGGACCTGACACGGACCGAGCTTGCCGGCCGTGTGGCAGTGATACTTGATGCCGGCGTTGAAGGCAGTGAGCGGCAAAATGCGCTGCTGGTTGCCGGAGCATCGGGTGTGTTGACGGTGTTGGATGCAGACCGCACTCTAGAGCAGGTTTCGGCGCGGCGCGAACGGACAGGCTATGCCCTTGCCAACGATCCGCTGGGCGGAGACCTTGAAGGATTTATCACAAGGGCCGGGATGAATCGGCTGCTGCGCAGAACCCGCTATTCGCTCAAGGGGTTGGAAGGTGTGTCCAAGCGGCGCAATTTTTCACCCAGGAGGCTTGGGATAACTGCTTCGCTGGAAGCAACAACGCGTGAGACCACGATCCAGACGCACAACATGATCGGCATGATTCCCGGAAAGAAGCCGGGGACAGGCGCGGTATTGTTTGTCGCGCACTGGGATCATTTCGGGCTTTGCGGCGAACAATCTGTCGAGGATCCGATTTGCAATGGTGCAATCGACAACGCNAGCGGCCTTGCCGCGCTGACAGAAATTGCGCGNCAGCTGGCCAAAGGCAGGAAGCTTGACAGAGACGTATATTTCCTGGCGACGACGGCGGAGGAGTTCGGATTGCTGGGTGCCCATGCATTTGCCGAGAATCCGCCGCTCCCCCTCACTCAGATTGTCGCAGCATTCAATATTGACAGCATCGCCCTTGCGCCAAGCGGCACGCCGCTCGGGATTGTCGGTCGCGGCATGACCGGTCTTGACAAGACAATTGCCGAAGTGGCGATGGAGCAGGGCCGCGAGATCATCGGTTCGGACGATGCAAACGCTTTTGTGCGGCGTCAGGACGGCTGGGCTCTGCTCCAGCACGATATCCCGACCGTGATGGTAACAAGCGCCTATGGCGACATTGAGCGCGTGCGCCGTTTCTTTGAGACGCACTATCATCGCCCAAGCGACGATCTGGCGTTGGAGCTTGAACTGGGCGGCGCAGTTGAGGACGTGAACTTTCATGTCGCGCTCGCCCGCAGGTTCGCAAATACTGCGCAGTTCGTACCTTCCGAGCCGTAAGCTTGTGCGCGCGTGCTGCTTCGCGGCAGGCAGCATCACCGGTTTGCGTCCGAAATAGCAACAGCCCCCTAGCCCCGTCGCTTCCACTTGTTTACATGGGCCGCCACGAATCCAGACAGGTGGCACGCATGGAAATATCCCTCGGACTAACTTTTGACGATGTCTTGCTGCGCCCCGGTGCGTCCGACATTGTCCCATCGGAGGCCCTGACCGGAACCTGGCTGACTCGCGATATCGCACTCAATATTCCGGTAATTTCCTCGGCAATGGATACTGTTACCGAAGCGGACATGGCAATTGTCCTGGCGCAGATGGGTGGAATTGGCGTCCTTCACCGAAATCTGACGGTCAAAGAGCAATGCGCGGCCGTGCGTGCGGTAAAACGTTTTGAAAGCGGCATGGTCGTCAATCCCATCACGATTGCGCCCGATGCGACGCTTGGCGATGCCCAGGCATTGATGGCCAATAACCGGATTAGCGGGATTCCGGTGGTTGAAAACAGTGGCAAGCTGGTCGGAATCCTGACCAATCGCGATGTCCGTTTCGCCGACAATCCCAAGCAGCCGGTCTGCGAACTGATGACATACGAAGACCTGGCGACTGT
>JGI24723J26617_10003029_pt1 | contig 12546 bp, 11 predicted proteins | sample Cruoilmetagenom6_FD_26617 | JGI IMG/M metagenome (IMG submission 26617) | reverse complement strand
CGCGTGCCGACCCTTGGCCAAGATGCGGTCATCGCAGGCGGCGGACGCTATGACAGGTTGTTGCAAACCTTAGGTGCTGACAGGCAGGTTCTCGCAGTAGGATGTGCTGTTGCCCTCGAAAGACTATTCTTGGCGACCAATGCAGGAGAGAACAAATGAGCACGAACAAACTCATTCTTGGTCTTCCTTCTAAGGGCCGTCTGCAAGAAAACGCGATGGAGTTTTTCAAGCGTGCAGGGCTCAAGGTCAGTAAAGACGATGGGCGTGGTTACGCTGGCTCGCTGAAGGGCGTGGAAAATGTTGAGATCGCATTTCTCTCCGCTTCTGAAATTGCCGGTAACCTGGAGCAAGGCAGCATTCACTTTGGGGTGACGGGTGAAGACCTGATCCGCGAAAAATTGAGCGCCCCGGAAGCAAGCGTCGAGCTATTGCTTGAGCTGGGTTTTGGTCATGCAGATGTTGTGGTGGCTGTTCCGCAAAGCTGGATCGATGTGGAAACCATGAGCGATCTGGATGATGTCGCACTTGCGTTTCACACAAAGCGTGGCAAGCGACTTCGTATCGCTACCAAATANTTCAATCTTACGCGTGGGTATTTCGCAACACACGGCGTCAATGAATACCGCATTGTGGAAAGTCTGGGGGCCACTGAAGGGGCTCCTGCTGCTGGCTCTGCGGAAGCTATCGTCGACATCACATCAACCGGTGCGACATTACTCGCTAACGGATTGAAGGTGTTGGACGACGGCGTTATGCTGAAAAGTCAGGCGAATTTGGTCGCATCCACCAGTGCAGATTGGCGTGAAACATCTCTTGCTGCAGCGCGTGCCATTCTTGANCGGCTGGATGCGCGCAATCGGGCTGAAAACCACATGTTGGTTGCAGCGCGTGGTCCATTTGATCCGCAAAAAATGGCAGATGATCTGGACCGGCACTATCAATGCGCCGGTGACATGGTTTCGTCTTTTTCCGGTGGTGGTGAAGTGCGTGTAATCTGCCCCACGTCACAGGTTCAGGCCGCGGCCAATCATTTGCGTGAGGCCGGTGCGCTGACTGTGTCTGCGAGCAAAGCGGATTACCTCTTTGCCTCAGAGAATGTCTTGTTCGACAGGCTGGCAAAACGGCTCGGGCGCTAACAGCGCCCAGCTAGCTTACTTTTCAATAGATTGGAGATAGGCTTTTTTCTTTCTGTTTCCCTGTTTTTCCAGATAAGTGAAGACCGGGCGAAGCAGCGAAGGAAAGGTCATGACGAAACCCGCCAACCGACCGTCAATGCTGGGCAGCCATGTCTCTAACTTGCCATTTTGAAGCGCTTTTAGGACGGCCCGTGCTGTATTATCAGGTGAAAGAGGCCTGTGGTTGCCGGAAAAATTGAGCGGTGATCCAGCGGGGTCCGCCATTTCTTGTTGAAGCATCGGCGTGTCAATGGCGTTGGGATATATGCCACCGACTTTGATCTGATGGGGTGTTAGTTCAAGCGACAAGGCAGCCATAAACCCCCGCAACCCAAACTTCGAAGCGGTATATGCGGCACTGTCTTTCAACGGAAATAATCCGGCGAGAGAAACGATGCTGAATATCTGCCCGACACCGTGAGACTTCATCGAACGTGCCGCTGCAGCGGACAACTGCATCGGAGCTGTCAGGTTGATGTCAATGTGAGCGTGGAGCAAATCGGGGGAGACAAGATCTGCGGATCCCGGCACACCAATACCTGCATTGTTGATCAACAGAGTGACCGGCGTATTGTCTTCTTCGAGGCGATCACACAGGCGATCCAAATCATTTTTGTCGCGCAAGTTTGCTTCAATCAACTCTGGTTTCCGCAACAACCCTGTCGATGCTTTTTCCAGATTTGACAAATTTNGGTCGGTGAGGACCAAAGCNTAACCCGCTGCATCCAGTTGGCGCGCGAGCGCAATGCCTAACCCGCCAGCAGCACCGGTGATGAATGCGCACTTTGTCATGCGACATTCCTTTTCGTGGATGCCAATACCGGTGCAAAATGTCCGTCCGGCACATCCGGCCAATTCATGTGTTTGCGAAGCGCGCCCATCGCTGCTTGGTAGGCATCAATGTTCACATAAGTGGCATGGCGGTCTGACGTGACATATTTCACACCGCCAGAGAGATCTGGCTGATGTGTTGCAAGACGCTTGTGAAAACGTTTTGCCTGTTTTGGGTTGTCCCGTTCCGCCAAAATGGACTGTGCAATCAGGTCTGCCATATTGTCGAAAAGCTTATAGGCACCGCCGTTGGTTTCCATGAAGCCCAGCGTAAAGAGGTTCGCATGTCCCTTTACGAACAGGTTCATATAGAGGTCCGGTCTGCCTGATTTCCAGGTGAACTGGGAGGGGTCAACATAAGGAATGCGCCACTCATATCCGGTGGCACAAAGCACAAGGTCAATCTCTTCTCGGCTGCCGTCTTTAAAGACAACATGTTTGCCCTCAAGGCGTTCCACATCGCTCTTGGCCTTAATGTCTCCATGGCCGAGATAATGCAAAAGTTGTGTGTTGAGGATCGGATGGCTCTCGAAGATCTTATGGTCGGGTGCTGGCAGGCCAAGGCGTGTGAGGTCACCATTGATGAAGCGTAACAAAAGGCTGAATATTTTTTGCGTCAGCCACATAGGCATCTGAGGCCCTTCGTGTGCAAACACATCGGCTGGTTTGCCCATCAGATGTTTGGGGATGAAGTGATAGCCACGCCGTAAGCTGATGAAAGCGGCATCTGCTGCCGTCGCCGCGTCACAGGCGATGTCACAGCCGGAGTTTCCGGCGCCTACGACCAACACACGCTTGTCGCGAAATTCATCCATGTGGTGAAAGGAATTGGCGTGACGAACTTCACCCTCAAATGGGTCGTCGGCCCAGCACGGCAACGTTGGGTGCCAATTGGTGCCATTGACGCAGATGAGCCAACGATAGTCATGTGTTTCACCGTTCGACAGACTGACTTTCCAGCCGTCACNCAGGAACTTGCTGCTCATCACCTCTGTGTTGAAAGTGATGTCATCATAAAGCCCATATGCTGTTGCGAAGTCTCGCATGTATGAGCAGATTTGTTTGTTAGAGGGATAGTCCGGGTAGCCATCCGGCATCGGAAAGTCGGTGTAATGCGACTGCGTTTTGGACGAAATGAAATGGGCTGACGCATACATGGGCGAGCCCGGGTTTTTGGGGTCCCAAATGCCGCCCACATCACTATGACGCTCAAAAATATCGAACTCGATGCCGAGAAGTTTGAAGGTCCTGGCAAGGGCTAGGCCTCCTGGACCGGCGCCCACGATGCAAGCGCGATTTGGCATATCAGTATTTGACATCGTCTTCTCCATTTATGAGTATCCCTCATGTTTGTAAAAAGTGATAGATCCTCATATTCTGAAAATCAAGAAGATTCGTATTGCAAGGTTCCACAATGACGATGTCTACACCCCTCACGCTTCGCAAGGTCCCGACCCAAGAGCGCGCGAAATTGCGTTTTGAAGCCATACTTTCGGCGGCGACGGACTTAATTGCCCAAGGGGGTAGCGATCATTTAAAGATGAGCGACGTGGCGTCTGCGGCAGGTGTGCCCATCGGTTCGCTCTACCAATATTTTCCAGACAAGGCTGCGATCCTGCTGACTTTGGCAGACCGGATCATGGACAGGGTCCGCATTGGTCTGACTGACGCCATGGTCGGTGTCGAGACGTTGGCCGAGGCGGAAGAAGCGCTGGGTGTCACCCTCAAAGCCTATTACCAGATGTTTTTGGAGGAACCTGTCGCGCGCGATATTTGGTTTGGTGTGCAAGCCAACAAGACACTGCACGAGCTGGATATGGAAGACAGCCGGGCCAATGGAGAGATCGCCTTTCGCGCGCTACGGAAGTTTGCGCCCCGGAAAAACTGGAAAAACCTGGAAGCAACTTGTTTTTTGATTATGCAATTATCAGGCATGGCGTGCGTCTTGCCGTCTCCCTAGAGCGCAAAGAAGGTGACCGGATCATTGCTATCTATGACGCGATGATCCGGCGCGAACTTGTCGAAAGTCTGGAGCTGTCCTGACCTTCATTCAGCGTGAGGCGAGCGCCCATCAAACTGAGGACGCTCGCCGCAATGGTTAAAGGCCCGGAACGGGAAAACGCGCCGCTAATTGCCGCACTTCTTCAGCGAGTATTGAAAGCCCCTGGGCATTGTCAGGGGCGGCCAAAGCAGAGGCAATGAGGCGTCCGATGACGGCCATCTCTGCTTCCCCCATACCCCGTGCGGTGGGCGCCGGCGTGCCAAGTCGCAAGCCTGATGGTCGCATAGGCGGGTTCGGGTCATCTGGGATCACCTGTTTGTTGGTGGTAAGCTCAATCTCGTCGAGCACTTCCTGCGCACGCCTGCCATCAATGTCGAAACTTGTGATCGTGTTGATCACCAGAAGGTGGTTCTCTGTACCACCTGTGATGAGGCGCACTTGATGGTCACGCAATGACTGGGCGAGAGCTTTTGCGTTTGCCAACACCGCACCAGCGTAGGTTTTGAACGCATCAGTGCTCGCCAGTTTGAGAGTGAGAGCCGTTGCCGCCACCTGGTTCATGTGTGGCCCGCCTTGCAAGCCTGGAAAAACGGAGGCATCGATGGCTTTTGCGTGCTCGGCTTTGCATAAAATCAGTCCGCCGCGCGGCCCGCGTAGTGACTTGTGCGTAGTGGTCGTCATAACATCAAAGCCATGGTCGAGCGGGTTCTCCAACACACCACCCGCAATGAGCCCTCCTATATGCGAAACGTCCGCCATGGTTAGAGCACCTACTTCATCGGCAATCGCCTGGAAGCGGGCATAGTCCACTTCACGTGGGTAGGAAGAGTGACCGCAAACAATCAGTTTCGGCATTTCAGCCTTGGCGACTTTTGCCAAGGCGTCATAATCAATGTCGCCTTGTGGTCCGACCGTCTTGTACCGCACGAAGTTGAAGATGCGCCCCATATGGCTGACCGGCGCCCCGTGTGTGAGGTGCCCGCCATGGCTTAGGTCCATGGCAAGGATCGTATCGCCTGGATCAAGCAGCCCCAGATAGACGGCTTGGTTCATCGGCGATCCCGATAGGGGTTGCACGTTGGCATGCTCCGCCCGAAAGAGAGCGCAGGCCCGATCGCGCGCCAAAGTCTCAACCACGTCAGTGTTTGGCTGACCACCGTAGTAGCGACGGCCCGGATACCCTTCTGAATATTTATTTGTGAACGCGCTGCCCAGCAACGGTAAGATTTCTGGGAAGCAGTAGTTCTCGGAGGGAATAAGTTCCAGGCCCACACGTTGCCGGTCTTCCTCTGCCCTCAGTGCTAAAAATAGGGTGGGGTCTTTTTGTGCGAGGTCTTCGCGAAGCCGATTGAGGTCCATTTCTCTCATCCTTTCAAAGCCAAAAATACAAATGCCCGGCCAGCTCTTCGTTAGAAAAGACTGCCCAGGCGAACGGCTTTGAAATCGGTTCTCGCGCTCCCCCGTGGTTTTTCACTCTAGAAATCAGAGTGGTTTNCCACATTCCCCCCCCAAAAAAAAGAGAAAGGAACTTTCGCCAGTTACGCGAGATATATGGACCGGTCGGGTCGGGGNGAGTGAATGCCGAAACGGCGCCAGCGTCAAGTTTCTTGCTCGCCTCTTGAATGTGACGAAATTATATGTATATACACTTAAATTCATCACACAAAGGACAATGCGATGAACCATCAAGCTCTAAATGCAAAAACTTGGACAAGACTTGGGCTTATTGTGACGGCCTGGGGCGGTTTCATCACCTATCTAACGATTGCNGGTATATTTGATGTCGCGCCCACGGCGCCCAATACGCCCATTCTTATGGCGATTTTAACGCCGCCACTCTTAGGAGTGGTCGCCTACTTGGTCTTGCCTTCATTCCGCGCTTGGGTGTTGGCTCTTGATCCCATGTTGCTCATCAGCCTGCACAGCTGGCGCATGCTGGGCGGGGTGTTTGTTTTTCTTTATCTTTACGGCATGTTGCCCGCTGCCTTTGCCTTTCCTGCTGGTTTGGGTGACATGGCTGTTGGTGCGGCTGCGCCCTTCGTGGCTCTCGCCTTGTTGCACCAGAAGGATTTCATGCGTTCACGCCGGTTTTGGGCGTTCCACTTTTTTGGTTTGCTCGACTTTGTGATCGCCGTTTCTGTCGGCACCATGACGCGTGTCGAAATTCCAGGATTGGTCGAGGGTGCAACATCTGTTGCCACAGGGCAGTTCCCACTGGCATTGATCCCAGCTTTCATCGTGCCGGCCCTGATCCTCGTTCACTTCGCCTCAATCGCGCAAGGCGTGAACCAAGTGGAGCCTGCTACCACGCGTCACCCAAGGGCCGCGTGAAAGCCACTCATTGTCGGACGTGTCCAAAACACCAAAACCCGACCTCCAAAATTGAGGCCGGGTTTTGATCACATGTGCAAAGCTCTTAGGACGGAATGGTGATGGGTTGGGCTTTATATTTCTCCAGCTTTTCTTCATCCAGTTCCAGGCCCAAGCCAGGACGGTCTGGCAACAATAGATCACCGTCTTCCCAAACCAGCGGTTCTTTCACGATTTCATCAAAGAAGAGACCGGACTTATAGATGCTTTCCTGGATCAGGAAGTTGGGAATGCTGGCGTCAATTTGCAGGGCCGCGGCAGTGATGATCGGACCACCCCAAACGTGCGGTGCCATCAACACATAATGCGCTTCGGCAAGGGCCGAGATTTGCCGTGCGGCGGTGATGCCACCACATGAGCCAAGGTCAGGCTGCGCGTAATGGCACGCTCCTTCCGCAAACAGGCGCTCAAAATCATGAACATAGGCCAGACGTTCACCCGTCGCGATCGGAATACTCGTGCTGGCAGCAATGCGCCCCATTTCCACGGCGTTTTCCGGCGGGCAGGGTTCTTCCAGCCAGAGCGGATCAAATTTTTCCAGACGTTTGGCCAGACGGCGAGAAACCGATGGTGTGATCTGGCCGTGAGTGCCGATCAGAATGTCAGCCTCATTCCCAACCGCGTTGCGGATGGCTTCAATCGTGCGCTCGGCCTGGTCATACTCCTTCATGGTGATTTCCCAGGGACCTAGCGGCAACGGACCGGGCAGGGTGTAATGCAGCGGATCGAGCTTCAGGCCGGTAAAGCCCTGATCCACCATTTTGCGGGCAGACTTGCCAACTTTCTTCGGATTATTTGCCCAATCGTTCACCGAACTGGCAAGGTCACCTTCGTCGTCCATTGAGTAGATATAGGAATAGGTACGGATCTTCTCGCGGTAGCGTCCGCCGAGCAGGTCACACACAGGTACTTCAAAATACTTGCCGCAAATATCCCACATCGCCAGATCAAAGGCGCTGATCAGACCGGCTGCAAAATAGTCCGTATGCTGAGAGGAGAAGCCCGCGTACATTTGCTTGTTCAAGACATCGCGGTTGAGCGGGTTTTTGCCGTTCAGGTAGCGGGCGAACAAGTCCTCCACCAGACTGGTGAAAGATTTTTCCATGCCATACATGCTGAACAGCACGGCGGTCTCCCCCCAGCCCACAAGGCCGGAGTCCGTTTCTAATTTCACGAAGTACCAGAAATAACCACCGAGGTTCGGTGGCGGTGTTTGGATGGCATAGGCGGTGGCTTTGACCAGCTTCATGACTGTCTCCCTTTCTGGAAAAATCGACAAATGAAGCCTAAAGGGGCTGATTAACGAAAGTAATTGAGTAATAATCTCTTATTTGCAACCAAGAGGAACAAGGTGGTTGATCTAAGGCTTCTCCGCCATTTTGAGACGGTTTTTCGGCTTGGCAGTTTTTCCAAGGCGGCAGACGCGCTGGGCCTCACCCATTCGGCGATCACCAAAAGCATCAAGGCGCTGGAGGACACGTGGGACGTGCGCCTGTTTAACCGTACGACGCGCCTTGTGGCACCGACGGAAGCGGGTCGCCGTCTGTTTCCCATGGCGGTCGATTTGCTGGCCTTCGCCGACACGGTGGAGCGCGAGGCAAAGCAGGGCGTGTCGCAACTGCGCATCATCAGCAGTCCCGTCATTTTGGAATCCTTCATTCATCGCGGTATTCTGGAGTTCCGCAAGCATGCGCCCGCGACACGCATTTCAGCGGAGACCATGCCACCCGAGCTTGCCATTGAAGAGCTGATCCAGCGACGCGCTCACCTGCTGCTCTATCATGACGATACGGTGAAGGGCCTGCCCTATGCCAATGCGCTGCGGGTGAAGAAGATTGTGGAGGAGCCATATCACGTGGTGGCGCGTGCCGGTCACCCGGCTTTCTCAACAGACCTGGCGGCGGAAACCCTTTTTGATTATGACACGGCCATCGCCGGGTTCGATGCGGCCTATGAGGCGGCACAACCAGCAGAGCTGCGGGCTGTGTTGCGGGAGCGCGGTTTCCCAACCTATCGCTTGCTCTCCCAGGCCGCGTGTTTTGACATGGTGCAACGGTCCGATGTGCTTACTGTGGCGCCGGGTTCTGCGATCAAAGCGCTGGTGGACAGGGGAGACCTTGAGGCAGCGCCGCATCCTTCAGGTATCGAGTTTTCCATGACCGCTGCAACCTTGATCGACACACCGCTGGAACCAACAGTGGTGGCATTCCTCGATGCGCTCGAAAGTGTTTGGAGGGAGTTAAGTCCAAGCACTTGCAACGGATGAGGTCAGAGAAAGGTAAACCCAGTCCCGGGTGGATCCAGGGCTGGGTTGCTCGTCATCGGTTCTTATGCAGCTTTCTTGCGGGCCATATCAACCAGTGGTTCGTATCCCTGCGTGGCGAGGGATTTACCGACAACATCGAAATAGTCCTGATTGCCTTCAATGCCGATGCCATCAATAAGTCGGTTCATATAAGAGAAAAGCGAAACAACATTCATCGCGTCTTCAATGGCTTGTTCGCTCCAACCACTTTCTGTGAGAACGTCTATGTCAGTCTTTTGAACAGTTTCCGGCAACCGTGTGAGCTTTTGTGAAAACACAAGAATGGTTCTCATGCGATCATCTATTGCNGAGGATTCTGGGCCTTTCTCNAGTTGNTCGACAATAGCTTTTTCGATGCCCAATGCGGATAGAGTGGCTTCGTGAACACCGACGCAAAAGCNACAGCCGTTCAAATGAGAAACATAGCCCGCAATAATTTCACGTTCCGCGATACTCAGATCAGAAGGACGCGTCATCACATTGTTGATAAACTCAAGCAGGGGCGCGTAGAGCTTTGCGTCTCGCATGAACGCATCCGNAACACCTTGAAAGTTCGTTGAGTAAGAGAGGTTAGCCATTTCGTGTCCTTTCAGTTTTTCATATCGAATGATATGAAATGACGAAAATTTTTTTTAGTCGAGTAAAGTGAGTGTCGTATCGATGTGACGCCTAACGTATGCTTGGCTCATTCCTGCCCGCAACAACATGCCGAGAGCATAGGCAGCAGCCGCAAAATACTCGGAGAGTGCGTTCAGGTCTTTGTCTGCGGCAATTTCTTTCGCCGACTGTGCATTCGTCAGTGCTGTAAGAAATTCTGCCTGAAGACGCTGCAAATGCCTGTTGACGATTTGTGCAACTTCTTTGTCGTGGGGTGCGAGTTCGATCGCGGTATTGCACATGAAGCAGCCGACATGACCTTGGTTGGGCTTGAGCAATTTGTGGGCGCGTTCAAAGGCAGCGCGGATGCCATCGCGTGCAGAGGCGGGCCTATTGAGCGCGGTGACAATCTCTCGTGTGACTGTCTCTTGGTATTGGGCGATTGCGGCCAGAAAAATCCCGCGTTTGTCTGAGAACACACTGTAGAGCCCATACGGATTGACACCCGTGTGGTCCACCAGGTCCCGTATAGAAGTGTCGTAGTAACCCTTTTTCCAAAACAAATGCATCGCCTTCGCGATGGCATCTTTTGGTTCAAATTCTTTAGCGCGTCCCATCGAACAGCTTCCCGTATCATATCGATTGTTATGATATGGGAAGCCGGAAGAGTAAATCAAGCGAAAAAATTGAAATGAACATAAACACGTCACAATCGCGGGAGTTTGTTGTCACGTTTCAAAGCGTTTGGGGTGGGTGAAGCGGGGCCACTAGCTGGGTGGAATGTAGTCACCCTCAAATTTCAGTAGATCATCGTCAATCTCATACCAGTCTGGCTTGGAGGCGGTGTGAATATGTACGCTGGGTTTGAGGCCCGGATCATCATCGAGCACGGAAGCGGCAACAACATAGATGCCACCATCCGTCGCAAGGTCACCGAGAGAAGAACCGCACCGTTTGCAGAAAGCCCGTTGGTGGACAAAGGACGCATCGGGCTCATAGCGCGCAATGTGATCTTGCCCACTGGTAATTTTGAGGTCTGCAACCGGTCCGATGAGCACAGCGGAAAATACACCGGCAGCTTTCCGGCAGCGCGCGCAATGGCAGTAGCTGAGAGAACTTGGTGTGCCAGAAATCTCTAGCGTCACCGACCCACACAGACAACTTCCCTTGATCATATTCTTTCCCGTTCTGTTGTCCGGAATATGAGGGAGGGTGGCAAGAAACGATAGAGTGAGAGGTTCGGCTACTGACACTATGTGGCAGGAGATCGCCGAAATGGCGGATGTTCTCAGAGGATCTCCACCCATAGATGTCATTGCCGGACTTGTTCCGGCAATCCAGGGGCGACAAACGCCAATAGAAATGAGTGATCATAGAGGGAACTTGTCTCTGAGCGCACATGAAACCACCGTGATTGTTCGGCATAGCCCGTCTGAGCTCTCACACCCTGGACCCTCGGAAAAAGTCCGAGGGTGACATCTTTTGTTTTGGGTCAAATGCTATGCAACGCTCACACACAGTCATGCTCGGACGTGACCCGAGCATCCATGCAGCACTTGCATCGCCCAAATTGTAGGGGCAGCTTTTTCACAATCATGAAGGGATGGTTCTAATGGCGACATACAAACAAATTCAAGACAATGTGCGTTCGTCCCATGGATTTAAGGCACAAACTTGTTGGATTGCACATGTCCTGAGTGATTATGGATTGACAACACGGGTTGCCCATAACCGCAAAACTCCAATGAGCGCGCGAAACCCTGTCCAGAAGGCGAGAAGCGTGATGCGGTAGAAAGAGCATTGCGCCACTTTGATATGATCTGATGACCACTAGCCCAACAAAAAACCCGGTCCTAGATACGCAAGGACCGGGTTCCGTTTGACGCCTCAGTTGACCTGAGTTGTCGTTATTCAATCTAGCCGCAAGGGCTGGACCGCATGATTACATCATGCCGCCAGCCAAGATCGGCAAAGCCGATCTGGCCACCAACATGATGGGCGCATGATGGTTACATCATGCCGCCCATGCCACCCATTCCGCCCATGCCGCCCATATCAGGCATGCCGCCACCAGCTGCACCACCTTCAGAAGGTTTGTCAGCGATCATGGCTTCGGTTGTGATCAGAAGACCAGCAACAGAGGACGCATCGGTAAGGGCTGTGCGAACAACCTTAGTTGGGTCAATGATGCCTTCAGCAACAAGGTCAACATAAGTTTCATTCTGAGCGTCGAAGCCGAAAGCGCCGGCTTTGCCAAGAACAGTTGCCACAACGATGGAGCCTTCAACGCCAGCATTTTCCGCGATCTGGCGGATAGGAGCTTCAAGCGCCTTCAGCACGATCTTGATACCAGCCTGAATGTCGGCATTGTCGCTTTCGATAGCAGACACGACCTTGGTTGCGCGAAGCAGAGCCGCACCACCACCAGGAACGATGCCTTCTTCGACAGCTGCGCGTGTTGCGTTCAAAGCGTCGTCAACGCGGTCTTTGCGCTCTTTCACTTCAACCTCAGTTGCGCCGCCAACTTTCAAGACTGCAACACCACCGGCGAGTTTCGCCAGGCGTTCCTGCAGTTTTTCACGGTCATAGTCAGAAGACGTTTCTTCGATCTGTGCGCGGATCTGCGCAACACGACCTTCGATGTCTTTCTTCTTGCCAGCGCCGTCGACGATTGTTGTGTCGTCTTTTGTGATGCCAACAGACTTGGCAGTGCCGAGCATATCGAGCGTCACGTTTTCAAGCTTGATGCCGAGATCTTCAGAGATCACAGTACCGCCGGTCAGGATCGCGATGTCTTCCAACATTGCTTTTCGACGATCACCGAAGCCAGGCGCTTTCACAGCAGCAATTTTCAGGCCGCCACGCAGCTTGTTGACAACGAGAGTGGCAAGCGCTTCGCCTTCAATGTCTTCTGCAATGATGAGCAGTGGACGTGATGATTGCACAACTGCTTCCAGAATAGGGAGCATGGCTTGCAGGCTTGTGAGCTTGCTTTCGTGAAGAAGGATAAGCGGGCTTTCCTGTTCAACAGTCATCTTGTCTGGGTTTGTGATGAAGTATGGTGACAGGTAGCCACGGTCGAACTGCATGCCTTCAACGACGTCGAGCTCGCTTTCCAGTGACTTGGCTTCTTCAACCGTGATCACGCCTTCGTTGCCGACTTTAGACATTGCTTCCGCAATCATGTCGCCAATTTCAGTTTCGCCATTTGCGGAGATTTTGCCGACCTGGGCAATTTCTTCGTTGGACTTAACTTTCTTGGAACG
>JGI24723J26617_10003027_pt1 | contig 12555 bp, 9 predicted proteins | sample Cruoilmetagenom6_FD_26617 | JGI IMG/M metagenome (IMG submission 26617) | reverse complement strand
CATGACGCACCAGTATATCGGCAGCGCCCAATCCGGCGGGTCCCGCGCCGATGATCGCCACCTTATAGCCAGTAGGGCGCACGGCTGAGAGATCCGGACGCCAGCCGGCACGAATGGCGGTATCAGCGATATAGCGCTCGATGGATCCAATCGTAACCGCTCCAAGACCGTCGTTCAGGGTACAGGTGCCTTCACACAATCGATCCTGCGGGCACACTCTGCCACAGACTTCTGGTAACGTATTGGTTTGGTGGGATAATTCTGCGGCTTCGAATAGTTTGCCTTCCTCAATCAGTTTTAACCAATTGGGAATATAATTGTGAACCGGACATTTCCATTCACAATAAGGATTGCCGCACCCGATACATCGCCCGGCCTGGGATGCCACGCTATCCTGGTCGAACGGCGAATAAATCTCCCGGTAATTATGAATCCGGCTTTGCAGCGGTAATTTTGGCGGATCCTGGCGCGGAACCTCAAGAAAATGCAATGGGTCGCTCATGTGGGTTATGCCGCTCTGCGTAAAGTATCGAGAATTTCGTTCAGGTCGGTAGCCTTGGGCTTGGCCAGCCAGAACTTCCCGATGAAATCAGAAAAGTAATCGACGATTTCCTGAGCCCAACTGCTGTTGGTAGCCTTTTGATAGTCCTGGAGAATATTCAGCAACAACCGGCTGTGTTCTGCCATATGTTCGGTGCTGATGCGGTGGATGTCGATCAATTCGTGATTATAGCGGTCCACAAATACCCTTTCCATATCCAGAACATAGGCGAAACCTCCGGTCATGCCAGCACCAAAATTCAGACCGGTCGATCCGATAACGGTGACAATGCCGCCGGTCATGTATTCACAACCGTGATCTCCCACGCCTTCAACCACTGCATGAGCGTCACTGTTTCGGACCGCAAAACGCTCTCCAGCCAGTCCGGCCGCGTAAAGCACGCCACCGGTAGCGCCATAAAGGCAGGTATTGCCTATAATGACCTGATCCTTGCTGTTAAAGCGGGATACTTTGGGCGGAAAGATGACAATGCGCCCACCGGACATGCCTTTACCAACATAGTCATTGGCTTCACCCTCCAGGGTCAGATTCAGTCCTTTGACATTCCACGCGCCGAAACTCTGACCCGCTGATCCTGTAAAAGACACCTCAAGGGGATTTTGTTCAAGCCCGGTCAAACCATAACGCTGGGCAATTTCACCGGATACCCGTGCACCTATGGTTCGGTTATGATTGCGTATTTCGTAGCTGAAATGACCTCCCGACCGGGATTCAATCGCTGGCAACATATCCTGAACCATGGTTTCAGCCAGTTCACCCTTGTCGAAAGGGGGATTTCTGTCAGAGGTACAATGCTGGGGCTTCTTCAAGTCTTGCTGATATAAAAGCCGGGACAGATCGATGCCTCTAAATCTGTCATCACTGGGGGGAAGTATCTCCAGCAAATCGGTGCGCCCTACGACAGACTCCAGCGTTGTCATGCCAAGGTGTGCCAGCCATTGGCGGGTTTCCTCCGCTACGAAATAAAAATAATTCATCACCATCTCTGGCAGACCATGAAAATGCCGTTGGCGCAGAATGTCATTCTGCGTGGCGATCCCGGTTGCGCAGTTGTTCAGATGACACACCCTAAGATACTTGCATCCCAACGCCACCATCGGTGCGGTACCGAACCCAAAGCTTTCCGCGCCAAGGATAGCGCCCTTAATGACATCAAGCCCGGTTTTGAGACCGCCATCCACTTGCAACCTGACTCGATTACGCAGATTGTTGGCCATCAGAACCTGATGCGTCTCTGCCAGCCCAAGTTCCCACGGAGAACCCGCGTGCTTAATAGATGTGATCGGACTGGCGCCGGTTCCGCCATCATACCCGGAAATGGTGATCAGATCCGCATAAGCTTTGACGACTCCGGCGGCAATCGTTCCAATTCCGGGCTCAGAGACCAGTTTGACCGAAACGAGCGCCCGGGGATTGATCTGCTTTAGATCAAAAATCAACTGAGCCAGATCTTCGATGGAATAGATATCATGATGCGGAGGGGGTGAAATCAGGGCGACTCCGGGCTTGCTGAAACGAAGCCGGGCAATCATCGAATTGACCTTATGCCCCGGCAACTGCCCACCTTCCCCCGGCTTGGCGCCTTGAGCCACCTTGATTTGCAGAACGTCAGCATTGACCAGATACGGCGCTGTAACGCCGAAACGACCTGAAGCCACTTGTTTGATTCTGGACATGCGCTCTGTGCCATAACGACTTGGATCTTCGCCACCTTCGCCGGAATTGGAGCGCCCGCCGAGGCGATTCATGGCAATCGCCAGTGCTTCATGCGCTTCGATAGACAAAGCGCCGAGCGACATTCCAGCGCTATCAAAACGTTTCAGAATGGATTCCACCGGTTCTACCTGTTCCGATGAAACAGGATCGGGATTTTTTAATCGTAAAAGATCCCGTAATACCAGCGGTTCTCTTTCGTTCACCAGACGACAGAAGCTTTGATAGTCTTCCTTGTTTCCGCCTCGCACCGCTTTTTGGAGTGTGGCGATGACATCCGGATCAAAAGCGTGACGTTCCCCACCATAGACAAATTTCAGCAAGCCTCCCTGCACGATCGGTTTGCAGGGGTTCCATGCCGCGTTGGCCAGTATGCGCATATTCTGTTGAACGTTGTCAAAAGTGATGCCCTGAATTCGGCTGACCGATCCCGAAAAACAGAGATCGACGATTTCATCATGCATGCCTACGATCTCGAACAATTGCGATCCGCGATAGCTATTGATGGTGGATATACCCATTTTGGAGAGAATCTTGTACAAACCTTTATTGATGCCCTTACGATAGGCGCCAATGATCTGATTGAGATCAGCATAGGCATCTCCGCCATGTTCCTGCATATTTGCCAACAGGGCATAAGCCAGATAAGGATAAACAGCGGTTGCGCCATAGCCCAGAAAAACAGCGGCTTGATGGGAATCGCGCACGGAACCCGTTTCTACCACAAGATTGGCATCACAACGCAACCCTTCGCGACACAGATGATGATGGACGGCGCCAGTAGCCATAAGCGCTGGAATGGTCATATAATCGCGCCGCAGTTTTCGGTCTGACAACACCAGAACAACCTTCCCTCTGCTAATGGCATCCTGTGCTTTGATGCAAAGCGCCTTAATGGCTTCCTGCAGGGACTGATCATCAGGGCAATTCAGGTCAAGGATAGTGACCGAGTAGCGCGGATCGGTCAAACTCAGCAACTGGCGGAATTGCGTGGTCGAAATGACAGGGGAGTCGACCAGCAGGCGAGAGGCATTACCCGCCGTTTCTATGAATACATTACGTTCAGCGCCGAGGCATACCTCAAGGGACATCACGATCTGCTCGCGTAAAGGATCGATGGGCGGATTGGTGACTTGGGCGAACTGCTGGCGGAAATAGTCCGTCAGATTGCGGATCTGTGAAGATAATAATGGCAAGGGGGTATCATCGCCCATTGAACCTATGGCTTCCAGTCCGAGTTCCGCCAGAACCCGCAGGATCTGATCTTTTTCCTCGAATGAAACATTAAACATTTTTTCGCAAATGTTTAACTCTTCTCTCGGGTATTGTTCTCTACCCAGCGATGGTTCGCTGGCTCCGAGATGGCGGATTCGGTTGCGTAGCCATTTCTTGTACGGGAAACGCGACTTGAGGCGGGAATCCACATCGGGCGGATAAAGCACGACACCGCTTGCCGTATCCACTGCGATCATCTCACCCGGCCGGACTCGCCCCTTGCTTACTACATCTTCTGGCGCAATATCAAGCACGCCAGCCTCGGATGCCAGAATCATCAGACGATTACGAGTGATGGCGTAGCGGGCGGGACGCAGTCCATTGCGATCGAGGACGCAACAAGCATAACGGCCATCAGTCAGTACGATACCCGCTGGACCGTCCCATGGTTCCATGTGCATCGAATGATACTCATAGAATGCACGCAGATCGGCATCCATCGTCTCCACATTCTGCCATGCCGGCGGGGTGAGCAGGCGCATGGCGCGAAATACATCCATGCCACCGAAAAGTAGAACTTCCAGCATGTTATCAAGGCTGCAGGAATCCGAGCCCGTAGTGGAAACGAGTGGTTGTATTGCCTGTATGTCAGGCAACAACGTGCTACGGAATTTATGAATCCGCGCCTGAGACCAGTTGCGGTTGGCGCGAATGGTGTTAATTTCCCCGTTATGCGCCAGATTGCGGAAAGGCTGTGCCAGCCGCCATTGCGGTAGTGTATTGGTAGAAAAACGCTGATGAAATATGCATATCGAGCTTTCCATCTCTGAATCGCTGAGGTCCGGATAAAATATGGACAGTTGATCCGGAACGACCATCGCCTTATAACCAATGGTATGCATGGAGAGCGTCACAACGTAAAATGTTGGATCCTGCCCTTCTATCAGGGATTCCGCCATGCGCCGGGCAAAGAAAAGTTGTCGTTCGAATCGCTCATCGTCCATTTCNTCGGGCGCCTGGACAAAAATCTGTTCCACGCAGGGCCGGCTTGCGAGCACTTCCGTACCACATGCAGCTATATTCACCGGGACTGGGCGCCAACCTGCCGCGGTTAGCCCATAATGTTTAAGGGCTTGTTCCAGGGCAGCGCGGCTTTTGTCGGCAAAGATCGGATCCTGGTTCAGGAAGATACATCCTGCCGCGAAACGCTCCGAAACCTCAATCTTTGCCTCTATCGCGACACGGCTCAAAAAGGAGCGAGGCATTTTCAGCAATAACCCGCAACCGTCGCCTGACTTTCCGTCCGCCGACCTGGCACCTCGATGGGTCAGTCGCTCGAGCGCAATCAGAGCGCGTTGCACCAAGGCATGACTGGGCACATCGTCCATCTGTGCCAGTAAACCAAAACCACAACTGGCTTTTTCAAATTCTGGACAATACAGTCCTGTTTTTTTGCTATCTGGTATCATCAAATGGGATGACCTCACGTTTCATCTGAGGTGTTGGTTTTTACATGCAAGATATCTGGCAATAAACATACCATCACTCAATCAAAGTAAAACTCGCGACTTTCGGGTTTCCGATTTTAAGTTGTTGCAATCAGCGACTATATTACAACAATTTGATTGATAAAATTCGCTGTACGCTGATATTAAAGCTAATTATTCAGCGTCCGGGCCGATTTTCACATGCTTTCAGCCTGTTCTGGCGCCGTTCACGATGGTGGTCTCCCCGGCTCACCCCAGCGGGCCAACAGGTGATGATCGATATGCAGTTGATCCAGGATGCGCGCTACCATGAAATCTACGAGTTCGGACACGCTTTGCGGCTGGTGATAAAAACCTGGATTAGCCGGCATCACCACCGCTCCAGCCAGCGTCAGCGTGCGCATGTTTTCGATATGAATCAGCGAAAACGGGGTTTCGCGCACTACCAGGATCAAGAGCCGTTTTTCTTTGAGTGAAACATCAGCAGCACGATCGATCAGGTGATCACTATGACCGGATGCGATCGCTGCCAGTGTGCCTGTGGTGCAGGGGCATACAATCATAGCCTGCCAGCGCCCTGAACCGCTGGCTATAGGCGCCATCCATTGTTGAGGGGCGAATACCTGTACCTGGCCCGGAAAATCAGCATAACGTTCGTTGAGCAAACGGGTTGCTTCTCCTGCCCGCTTTGGCAGGCGCCAGTCCGTTTCCATCGCTAAAACCAGGTGCGCGGCGTCGGACACCACAAGATACACGGTTTTACCCTGTTCGAGCAAACATTCAAGCAGACGCACGCCATAAGCGCTGCCGGACGCGCCGGTCATGGCCAGTATGAGAGGGGCGGGATCGGCTTTATTCATGGTTCCGTGGATTGATCGGCGCCATAAAATCGTTCGCCGAGATGAACCGGAAGCTTGCCGTTTTTCCGACGCCAGGCATTGGTATCACGCAAACTGAAGGCGCAACCACAATATTCCTGCTGATAAAATTGCTCACGCTTTGAAATGTCAATCATGCGCTGAGAGCCACCTTTCTTGCGCCAGTTGTAAGTCCAGTACGCAAGCTCTGGATAGCGCGATGTGGCGCGTGTGCCACTATCATTGATCTGCTCGAGATTTTTCCAGCGTGAGATCCCAAGGGTGCTGGTCATAACCTCAAATCCATGCTCATGCGCGTATAATGCCGAGCGTTCAAAGCGCATATCGAAACAAACGCTACAACGCTGGCCGCGCTCGGGCTCCTGTTCCAGCCCCCGAACCCGCTCAAACCAGCGATCACGATCATAATCGGCGTCTACAAACGGGACCTTCATTTTCTCGGCGAAGCGGATATTCTCATCTTTGCGCAGCAGGTATTCCTTGAGCGGATGGATATTGGGATTGTAAAAAAATACCGTGAAATCCATTCCGATTCCGTGCAGGGATTCCATGATTTCTCCCGCGCAAGGCGCGCAACAAGAATGAAGCAAAAGGCGGCGCTCGTCGCCCGGATAATCCGCATTGATCAGGTCTGTATGAGGACGCATCGACCCTTGTTTTGCATTATTTGTCATACGCTATTGCTTCATCTCTGCAATTAACCGCTAGCTGGCAATAAAATCATCATCAAGCCTATCAGTCCGCCGAATATCCCACCATAAGCGATAACAGCAGTTTGTTCGGTCGTCAGCATGCTGCGAATAAACTGCATGAATTCATCGATCGTGTAAGATTCTTTTGCTTGCATGACCTGGGTAAGATTAACGTTTTCGCGCGCATATTGCCGCGCCGTCTGTTTGAACTGCGGCAACCGTTCATTGATGCCCGCAACGAGCGTGTCGATCATTTTTTCTTTTTGATCGCCCGACATCATCTGGGAAAACATCTGCGCCAGATGGGGCGCTTTTTCGGGCAGAAGCGTATCGAACTCATAACGCATAGCCTGGCTCAACACGTCTGGCGTCAAAGTCTCAATCATGTCGGCAAACAACTCGCCCACATCGAGGAAGTCGGGAATCACCGTTTGCAGGTTTTCCGTCAGAGAGTCCGCCCGCGATGGAATTGCACCCTGGAGACGTATCGGCCCTATTTGAACCGGTTCTTCAGGCTTGAATAGCATCACCAGAGCCAGATAATTGGTGAGCAACCCGGCCAGAGCTCCGCTGATCGGCAGGGTCCAACCGCTGAACCCAAGAGAAAAAACGGCAAACTGTACAAAACCCAGGAGGGCACCAAAAATTCCGCCATATCCGACGATGATATAAAACTCACGTTTGGCGAGACGAAACATCAAGGTTTCAAGGACATTACCGCTGGCGCTGGTAATATTATGCAGAATATGGTCGCGTACCCCGACTTTCTGCATGGCGTGACTTAGAAACGCCTCGGTGATCTCAGGCGTTTGCTCCTTGATCTGTTTGAAAAGTTCTTCTGCAAAAGCGCGTTTGTTGTCGCCAGTGAGCATGGCGCGGTATTTCTCAGGCATGCTTTTGGCGTATTGATCCAGGTTTTCCTCAATCCCTGCTATGAAGGCTTCCTGGTTGTTTTCCAATAAAACAGCGGGATCGATAAATCCAGCAATGTCACTCAGATGAATCATTTCATTTTCAATGACATTGGCAATCATTTTGGCAAATCGCGGCATGTTGCGTGGAACGATTCCCTGCCACGGAATACCGAGATAGCGTTTGCGCTCAAAAGGGCGAAACAGCATTACCAACGCCAGGCCATTGGTAAACAACCCGATAAAGCCTAAAATCAAAGGAAAAATCAGTATAAAAAATCCTTGGCTCATAATCCTTGTTTATCCTTAAATATATAGACAACTTGGCAACATCCATGTTCAAATCTCTAACACCATAACATATTAAACNGTAGCCGAAAACGTCAAATATTCCTGCTTGAGCAGNATTTTATTGGGAGAATAGTTGATGCTGCATCAGTTTATAATCCAACTTTTATCACAGCGGTAGATTCATGAAATGAATGATTNACAACCTTGTATTGGCGTCGTCATGGGTTCGACAAGCGATTGGGATACGATGCGCTATGGCGTGGATATGCTGGAGCAATTGCAAATCGCGCATGAAGTGCGCGTGGTTTCCGCGCATCGAACCCCTGATCTGTTGTTCGAGTATGCCGAAGGCGCTTTAGAACGCGGATTGAAAATCATTATAGCCGGCGCTGGTGGCGCTGCCCATCTGCCAGGCATGCTGGCATCGAAAACTCTGGTTCCTGTGCTGGGTGTGCCCATGCCGTCGAAACAATTACAGGGCATGGATTCACTACTATCCATTGTTCAAATGCCTGCAGGCGTGCCGGTAGGGGCGCTGGCGATTGGGCGAGCTGGCGCCATTAACGCTGCTTTGCTGGCAGCGCGCATCCTTGCCATGGTTGATATGCTATTGCAAGACCGTCTTTCAGACTTTGTCGATCGACAGCGACAACAGGTGCTTGCCTGCCCGGATCCGAGAAATCAGCCATGAATGTGGGTATTTTGGGAGGTGGGCAACTTGCCCGCATGCTGGCGCTGGCCGGATGGCCTCTGGATATTCGCTGTCGCACCATTGATCCCGATCCTTATGCCTGCTCAGGGTCGGTGGCTCCGCTCACAGCTATCCCGTTCGACGACTCCACTCGCATCCTGGAATGGATCAAAGACATGGATGTGATTACCTACGAGTTGGAACATATACCACAGGCAACCATTGAGTCATTGCCTGCTTCGCGGCTGCATCCGCCAGCACAGGCCCTGCTGGCGACACAGGATCGTTTGCTGGAGAAAAAACTGTGCGAAAAATTATCCATACCTACCGCTGCTTTTAGCCCTGTCGCACATGTCAATGAGCTGAGAAATGCGATCGGCCGGCTGGGTCTGCCAGCCGTTTTGAAAACCCGGCGTTACGGTTATGACGGAAAAGGGCAATGGATCATCACTCAGGCTACCCCGCTGGAACCTTTTTTTGGGAGGGTCGGCACTATGGTGCCGCTTATTGTTGAACAACATGTGGATTTTGAGTGGGAAGCTGCCCTGGCAGCGGTGCGAGCGCTGGACGGAACCACTCGATTTTATCCTTTGACCCGGACGCATCAGGAAAAAGGCATTCTCCGATGGGCCCGGCCCTTGTTACCGAACGAACAATCCGCCGGGATTGAACCACAGGCCCGGGAGATCATGATGGCCCTGCTGGAAGCCCTGAATTATGTCGGGGTGATGGTCATTGAGTTTTTTGTGACCGCCAATGGCCTTCTGGTTAACGAAATGGCACCGCGAGTGCACAATTCGGCGCACTGGACCATCGAAGGCGCGGAATGCAGTCAGTTTGAGAATCATTTGCGCGCTATATGCGGCTATCCTCTGGGCGCTACCGAAAGCGTTGGGCATTGCGCTACTGTTAATCTGGTCGGTCATGTCATGTCGATGAATCAGTTGTTATCATTGCCTGGACTGCATCTCCACCTTTACGGTAAAATGCCGCGCCCTGGGCGCAAACTTGGCCATGTGACCCTCCGTCATCAGGATAGTGGAAACCTGACCAGGTCGTTGGATCAAGTGTTAAAATATACCAAGGAGCCTCTGATTAAATCATGAACCCGGTTCTTGCGTCCCTTATGCCCAGCTTCATCGTTGACAATCTTCGCAATAGCCCTGCTAACCCGTGCAATTCAACCCGAGAATCTGAACATGGGGAACCACAATCTCCTTCGTCCAGACTTGTTCAGAGGCTCGCTAAAAATTCAGAATGCGATCAGGTTGGGATGCCATGATGGACGACGATATCCTTGTTGATGCGCAGATTCCAGGATTGCCACTGTTTCATCGCGGCAAAGTGCGGGACACTTATCTTTTAGACGAGAAATCCCTGCTGATGGTTGCAACCGACCGGGTCTCGGCGTTTGATGTGGTATTTCCCGATCCGATACCGGGCAAGGGGAAAATATTGACTCGTCTCAGTCGCCATTGGTTTGGACTTGTCCATCACATTGTTGCGCATCATGGTCTTGATCAATCGCCGTATGCAATTCTGGCTCGTTATGGCTGTGACGAACCCTGGGCTTCGCGTGCCATGGTGGTGCAAAAGCTGCAGCCGATTCCCATCGAAGCCGTTGTACGCGGGTATCTGGCGGGTTCGGGCTGGAATGAATACCGTGTCAGCGGGAAACTGGCAGGCAATGCTTTGCCTTCGGGGCTGCTCGAAAGTGGCGCTTTGCCCACTCCCTTATTTACTCCAGCCACCAAAGCGCCGGCTGGCGCTCATGATGTCAATATTACTTCCGAGCAGGCCGGGCAGTTGATTGGCGCGGATCTGGCCAAGCGCATCGAAGGCATTAGCTTGGAAATTTATCACTTCGCGCATGATTATTCGCGCAGACGCGGTTTGATTCTGGCCGACACCAAATTCGAGTTCGGGCTTGATGCAGCAGGAAAACTGTTTTTAATCGATGAATTGCTGACACCCGATTCCAGCCGTTTCTGGATTGAAGAAAGCTGGCATCCCGGCATGCTGGCACCCAGTTTGGACAAGCAGATCATACGCAACTACGTGGAGCAATCAGGTTGGAACAAACAACCGCCGCCTCCGGCTCTTCCGCCTGATATCATCGCACAGACCAGCGAAGCCTATGCTTCCGTGGCGCAACGTTTACTCAAACAGCCGGAATGAATATGGGTTGTTTGCTGATAACGGCCTATACCTGCTTTACGATCATTTTGGGATGGATTATATCGACCTGTATCAGGCGCACGGCCAGGTTGGTCAGGGGATGTTCCGAGGCAGCCAGCGTATTATGTGGATCGGGGAAGCGGCAGTTGTTCTTACTAGTGAGTAGCGTTGGTCTTTGGAAATGGAGTCGTCTATAGTTATTATTAATATGGTTGGACGGAATCTCAAGGAGGAGAGGCATGAGTACGATCGGTGTATGGCAATGGGCGGAAAAGGAGCCTGAAAGACTGGCTCTGGTTTCGGCTGAAGGCAAGGAATATACTTTCAAGGAACTCGCGGAACGAACGAATCAGGTTGCCCGTGGCTTGCAATCCCTGGGCTTGAAACGGGGCGATGGCGTGGCGATGGTCATGCCTAATGATACCGCTTGGGTCGAGTTGTTTCTTGCGACCTATCAGCTGGGCTTGTATGTCACCGCCATCAATTATCATCTGGCCGGCCCCGAAATCGCCTATATCGTGCAAAACAGCGAAGCCAATGTATTCGTGGCGCATGAGCGCTTTGGTCAGGCTGCCATCGAAGCAGCCAAGGAATTGAATTATAATCCGCAGCATATGTTTTCCGTAGGCGCGACGGAAGGTTTTCGTAGCTATTCGGAATTATTCGAGGGGCAATCAGCAGCACTTCCGGAAGATCGTTCTCCGGGGCAACTCATGCTTTATACCTCTGGCACCACCGGGCGACCTAAAGGAGTGCGCAGACCTTTATTCGGCGGCACGCCGGAAAGCGCCGGGCAGATGTATCTGCTCATGAGCCAGATGTTCCGTATCAAACCGGGCGACGGCATCCATCTGACGACCGGGCCACTCTACCATGCCGCGCCGGGTGGTATTTCCATGGCGGCACTGCAAACCGGGCAAACGCTGGTACTTATGGATAAATGGACGCCCGATGACATGCTCGAGGTAATTGAGCGTTATCGTGTCACCTCGATGCATATGGTGCCTATTATGTTCCAGCGCCTGTTGCATCTGCCCGACGATGTGAAGCAACGCTACGATCTTTCGAGTCTCGAAACCGTGATTCATGGCGCAGCTCCTTGTCCGCGGGAAACCAAGCAAAAGATCATCGAGTGGTTTGGCCCGGTCATTTATGAGTATTATGGCGCCACCGAAGGTGGCGGAACCATCATCGATTCCAAAGAATGGCTCGAACATCCCGGTTCGGTCGGCAAACCATGGCCTGGCTCCACCATCAAAATTCTTGATGATGATGGTAATGAACTGGCGACCAAAGAGCAGGGTTCCGTTTTTATGAGTTCCATGATCGGTGAGTTTGAATATTTCAAGGACAAAGATAAAACGGAAGGCAGCCGCAAAGGGAAGCTGTTCACCGTAGGCGATATTGGGTATTTCGACGAAGATAACTATCTGTATCTATGTGATCGCAAGGCTGATCTGGTCATTTCCGGCGGGGTTAACATTTATCCTGCCGAAGTCGAGGCCGCGCTTTCTCAACATCCGTCCGTGGGTGATGTGGCGGTTTTCGGTATTCCGGATGAAGAATGGGGCGAGTCGCTCAAAGCCGTTATCGAGCTCAAGTCTGGCATCGAGGATAATGATGCCCTGTGTGAAGAATTATTGGAATTTGCCGGGAAGAAAATCGCACGCTTCAAATTGCCCAAAAGCATCGATTTCACCGATGCACTGCCGCGGCTGCCCACGGGCAAGCTGTACAAACGTCTGTTGCGTGACCCCTACTGGGAAAACAGTGAACGCAGGATTTGATGTAGCTATTCACCGGGGAGCGAGGTGCAGATTGCCGCACGTTTGATGAATTTTCTCGGATTGCATGTCGCCACCGGCTTAAACGCAACTTTTGCGCTGGTTCTCGCGCCGTGGCTTGGATCTTGATGCCGTGGTGAGTTTTCATGGCGG
>JGI24723J26617_10003025_pt1 | contig 12562 bp, 9 predicted proteins | sample Cruoilmetagenom6_FD_26617 | JGI IMG/M metagenome (IMG submission 26617) | reverse complement strand
CCTGCGTTTTCGAACGGTTTGGATGTTTGGTCAAACGAAGATGGCACATCAGGATCGGCAACTTATGACGGGGTTGCGAATGCTGTTTTTGTGCCCGCAGATCAGGATTTTGGCGGATGCCTTGAATTGCAAAAAGACGACGCGGTCCAAAAGCTGCGTTACATGGGGCAAACAACACTTTTGCCGGGGTGCTATTTGCGGGTGTCCGCCCGGGTAAAGGCTATTAGTGGGAACTTACGATCGGTTCGCATAGCTGCCTGGGCTGGCAGCGCTGGTGATGTGCATGTCAGCGGGGTTACCGAAATAGGCCCAAGTGTTGATCTGACAGCATATGGCGAAGTTGTAGAAGTCACCGCGATCATTGGCACGGGTTCCCGGACAGGGGTTGATATGATCTGGGGCCAAAGTGCAATCTATGGCCACTTCGGGCTGGACCTGACCGGTAGTAACGGTGGACTGGTTCGCATCGACGATATTCAGATCGAAGATGTTACCAGTTTTTTCCACCGCACTATGATGGACTGGGTTGATGTGCGGGATTACGGCGCTATTGGCGACGGGATAACCAATGACGCGGTCGCATTCGAAGCGGCTGACACTGCCGCTGCCGGGCGTGATGTATTGATACCGGATGGGGTTTATTACCTGGGTGATCACGTATCTTTGCTGAACAAAGTCCGGTTTGAGGGCACAGTTACAATGCCTGCCGACAGGCGCCTGGCTTTGCGAGGCAGTTTTAACTTGCCGACCTATATAGATGCGTTTGGTGATGAAGTACTTGGTTTCAGGAAAGCTTTTCAGGCGTTGCTGAATTTCACCGATCATGAATCACTGGATATGGGGGGGCGGCGCATAGAACTGGACGCGCCGATTGATCTGCAGGCCGCCGAAGGTAGCCTGACAGCATTCGAGATCCGCCGGGTGATACGAAACGGGCAATTCAATGTGCAAAGCAGCGCAAACTGGGATCCCGTGGTTGCGGTTTCAAATGCAACCTATTCCACATCAAACCTCAAGACACTTACAGGTGTGGTCAATGTTGCCAATATCGAAGTGGGATCGCTGGTGACAGGGGCCGGTGTTGGACGAGAGGTTTATGTTTCTGCAACAAACGTGGGGGGCAGGGACCGTAGATTTGAGCCAGCCTTTGTTTGGTGCAGCTGGATCGCAAAGTTACACATTCACGCGGTTCCAATATGTATTAGATTTTTCGGGATTTTCCAAGGTCAGTAAATTCACCATCACGGATGTGGAAATTCAATGTAATGGGCATGCAAGCGGCGTTTTACTGGCGCCTGCCGGTGATAAATTTCATCTGAAGGATTGCTTTATTACCAAGCCCAAGGATCGCGGGGTGACGTCGATTGGGGGCGGGTGTCAGGATCTTCAGCTTGATCGCTGTCATTTCGTTTCAAACGAGCTGTCTGCAAAGGCTACGGATCGCACATCAATTGCATTCAACGTAAACGCCAATGATGCCAAGATCCGCGACAATCGTTTTCAGCGGTTTGGGCATACGGGCGTGCTGTTTGGTAACGGGCATCTAATTGCGGGCAATCACTGGTTTCAGGGGGACAATGAAACTGATGGTCCGCGCGTTGCCGGGTTGGTTTTTACCCAGCCAAATCTGAAATCGGTGATCACCGGAAATTATCTGGATAACAGTTTCATAGAATGGACCAATGAACATGATGAAGAACCCGATCTGGGAACCGGGTTTTCATTTGGTGGTCTGACCATTACAGGCAATATTTTCACCGCCAACGATGTTGCCAGCTGGTTCAACTGGATTGTCATCAAACCTTTCGGCACCGGGCATTATATTCAGGGTTTGGGTGTTCAGGGCAATACGTTCAAATCGCTGAATGGCAACGTTGACAGGATTGAGTCAGTTGATAACTCAATTGCTGATCTGGATTTCGGGCGCAGCAGGAACATTGTATTTGAGGGCAATACGTTTAACAGCGTAACCCAGCCGACGATAAACCCGGTAACACTGGAATTTGTGCAATCATCAGATGAAGTGAACTGGACGCTGGACAGCAGCGGCTATCTACCGTTCGGCGGCTGGTCGCGCATGGTGCCCTCGGTTGTGACAGAAGACCCGATTACCAACATTACGGGGGCGAACGTATTTGCGATGCCCTACGTTACAACCAACTACGGTGGCCAAAACAATCTGGTTCGCCTGACCTGGCCCGAAGCCTGTAAAGGTCGGGTGACAATGACTTCGCGGATGGATAACCCGTTCTGAGTAGTTGATGAGAATGAAGATCGGGCCGGGGTGTTTTCAAATCCCGGCCTCTTTTATTTCAGATCGTTTGGAGTCAGGTCGCATGCTTTGCCAAATCCACCGTTCAGGGCACCAGATTCCACTTCAAACACGACAAAACTGAAATCTGTGAAATCTACGTAAAGACGAGCTTTTGGGTGTGTTGCAAGATAGTGGTCTCGCAAATTCTGGTGAGAAGAAGAACTATTGTCGATGAACTGGGCACGCACCATCAGTGTCAGGCGGGCAAACGCCAGCGGATCACCTTTTGGTGGCGGTTCACCGATCAGAAGGGAACAGGCGGGGATCGCCTGCAAGGCACGGGTGTGAAGGGCAAGTGTGGAAACCAGCGTCATTGGCTGTTTGTCTGGGGCTGTTCCAAGTGCAATACGCGAAACAAAGGGGGTTTGCCTGTCCGGGTGTATTACCCCAAGGGCAGCATGACCCGCGCAGGTCAGCAGATCTTTTGCTAGCTTGCGCGCCTCTTCATCAGTGGGGCGAACAGGTGATATTGCCATGAATTATCCTTAACTCGCGTGGCCCGACAATCCAACAAGCGATCTTACGTAAATGAGGACGCCAAGATTAAAAGGTGTGCAATGGTTAGGAAAAGGGGGAATTCCAATGCCAATATTCCAAAAAAATACCAAACAATCCGTCTTAACTACCTTCGACGTGGCCCCGGGTACATGTCAGGATTTACTGGATGAACTTATCTAGGCCTATGAGGTTTTCATCTACCGGCATACTGGTTTTGTCGGCGCAGGTTTTCACGTGAATGACACGCAGATCCGGATAGCATTTTATTCGCAATAGGGCGCAGGGTAGATCTTCAGGCGGCGCTGCGCCGCGCGGAAATGCGTGAACGAAACTGCCGGATCAGCAATCTGTGTAAGACTTTTAAACCGGTTATGTGTGATGTCGTTACAGCGTTTGGGTAACTACAATTCTGGCTAGTCACCTCAAATGATACATGCCTGCCGGATGAAGTGCTGCGCTGCAGATTGCCTGGTAGCTTTTTGGCATGGGGTGCCTCCGTCGTCGTTTTGCACCGGCCGATTGGTTCCATTTCGGGTAATTCATCGGTAGCGACACACCTGAATTACATGATGCAGATCAAGGCGAATTTACGTTTCCCAGTGCACAGTTCATGCATGAAAAAATGGGAGATTACCTGATGTACAATCATATTCTTATTCCTGTTGCACCTGATCATTCGGGCAGTGCAGGTAAGGCGCTGGAGATCGCGCGGGCGTTGCTGGCTGAAAAGGGAAAGATAACAGCGCTGACAATTATTGAGGACATTCCTGCCTATGTTGCCAGTCAGATCCCCGATAGCCAGTTGGATAAAACCCGATCAGAAATTGCTGAACAACTGAATGCTGACCTGGGGAATGAAGATGGCGTTACCACCCGTGTGATTATGGGACACTCGGCTAACACCATTCTGGAAGAAGCGACAGATTTGGGCGCGGACTGTATTATTATTTCGTCACATCGCCCGGGCCTGGCTGACTATTTTCTAGGCTCAACTGCAGCAAGGGTTGTGCGCCATGCGCAATGTGCAGTTCACGTTATTCGGTAAATAATTATCGGCATGAATTGGCGTGTACCTGAAAGGAAGGTCTCAGATGTACAAAAATATTTTGGTTCCAATATCTTTTGATGATGATTGCGATGCGGCCGGGGCGCAGGAAATCGCCCGTGTTCTGGCTGGCAAAAATGCACAGATCACTTTGCTACATGTGATGGAACAGATACCTGCCTACGCCGTGTCGCGGATGCCTGTTGGATATGTACAAGAAGCCCGCATCGCGATCGATGACGAACTGGAAAAGATGAAAGCTGGGAAAGCTGATGTTTCAGCAGCCATTATCGAGGGTCATTCAGGGCGGTCAATTCTGGACTGGGCTGACAAAAATCAGGTGGATTGCATTGTCATCGCTTCACACAGGCCGGGTGCGTCGGATCTGATCCTTGGATCCACGGCTGCCCGAGTGGTGCGCCATGCAAACTGTTCGGTGCATGTAGTGCGTTAGGACAAATATTCTGAAACCTCCAAGCGCCTTGTTTTCAGTGTTGTTGAATGTTGAGGTAATACCACCTGCGTACTATACTGGCGGGGATGGCTGGGTGTGGGCAGGTTCTGTTTGAGGAGATTGCGTATGCGTATGCGATAGATCTTTACGGTAATGCTATTTGTTTTGGTAACAGGGTGTGGTGTGCCATTTGTTCCGCTGATCTGAATTGTCCATGGTAGTCGTGTTCGGTTGATTTGTGTGGAGGGTAAGATATGGCAGACAACCGTGATGGGCGTGCGAAACTGGAAGATGCCTATCGGCTGAAAACCCCGCAAGACAATGCAGCTTATTACCGTGATTTTGCCGTGACCTATGACAGCGGATTTGCGGATGAACTTGGTTATTCCTATCCTGCTGTGATCGCAGCCATCTATCGGGAACTATCCGGGCCAGATGATACACCCGTGGCCGATATCGGTTGTGGGACGGGGCTGGTTGGTGCGCGGCTTGGTGGTTCGGTGGTGGACGGGATGGATATATCCCCTGAAATGCTGGAACACGCACGGGCGCGCGGGGGATACCGCGATCTTTATACCGTCGATCTTACTGGTGATCTGGATGTAATCCACAATGGTTATGGCGCGGTTCTTTCTGCCGGTACGTTTACGCACGGGCATCTGGGGCCAGAAGTATTACTGTCTCTGCTGCGCATCGCACGGCGTGGGGGTTTGTTTGTGATCGGCGTGAACAAAACGCATTACCGGACACTTGGGTTCAGGGAAATATTGCAGCAGGCAGATACGGACGGGCTGATCAGGCCGGTTACACAGCGCGAGTTTCCAATCTACGACAATCGCGATCACACGCATTCCAGTGATATGGCCCTGGCGTTGATCTGGCGGAATAGGTGAGAGTTGACCCGGACGCGATCCTGGGAATTGTTTAGCCGCGAATGGGCGGAGTATAGCGACCGAGGGTTGGGCGCCTGAGCTGTTAGGCGGATGACAGGTTGAAACACGCCCTACGGGTACGCACATTGCGCAAACTGCATTTAGCCGAACGTATGAATTGGAGCCCGATCTGAATCTGGTCGCCTGTCGTTTTGGGGGACGCACCCACCAGACGAAAAGCGAGTTGCAACAGTTATCGCCACTGTAGAAAGAATAAGTTCAGATCAATCTTTGTCTGCGCGTAAATATGAATTTGTTGCGGAGTTTAAGTTAGCTTGGGACACGCGGTCTGCTTGCCATTCTGCAAAATGAGATAAGCGGTGGGATTTCTTGAAACTTTTCCACTACCGCTTCCCCCATCGCCCCCTTTGTCCAGCCTTGCCGCCTTTGCTCCGCCCTTTACCTTTCACCGCACTTTCACTTGCCGCTTCCACCGCGGACTGCCTTGCCATCGGATCATCCGCCACCGCCAGTTCCACCGCTTCCAGGCGTTTAACTTCGTCGCGCATCCGGGCGGCTTCTTCAAATTCCAGGTTCTCGGCCGCTTTGCGCATTTGCGTGCGCAGGTGGTCAATGTGGGTGGCCAGGTTTGCGCCCAGCAGTGGTTTGTCTACCTTGGCAGTGACGCGGTTCATGTCGGCATCACCTTTGTAAAGGCCCGACAGAACGTCATCGACATTCTTCTTGATCGTTTGCGGTGTGATACCATGTCCGATGTTATAAGCTTTCTGCTTATCCCGTCGCCGATCAGTTTCAGCCAAAGCGCGTTCCATCGACCCGGTGATGCGGTCAGCATACATAATCACCCGCCCGTCTACATTGCGTGCGGCGCGACCTATGGTCTGGATCAGTGAGGTTTCGGAGCGTAAGAACCCCTCTTTGTCCGCATCCAGAATGGCGACAAGGCCACATTCGGGGATATCCAGCCCTTCGCGCAGCAGATTAATGCCGATCAGCACATCGAAGGTGCCAAGGCGCAGGTCGCGCAGGATTTCAATGCGTTCCAGCGTGTCGATGTCGCTGTGCATGTAACGCACACGGATGCCCTGTTCGTGCATGTATTCGGTCAAATCCTCGGCCATGCGTTTGGTCAGCGTGGTCACAAGGGTTCGCAAACCTGCGGCGGCCACGTGGCGCACTTCGTCAAGCAGATCGTCTACCTGCATTTCAACGGGGCGGATTTCAATCGCCGGATCCAGCAGGCCAGTGGGGCGAATTACTTGTTCGGTAAACACTCCACCTGTCTGTTCCATTTCCCATTTTTGCGGTGTGGCCGAAACAAACACGGATTGCGGGCGCATTGCGTCCCATTCTTCAAATTTCAGCGGTCGGTTGTCCATGCAGGAAGGCAGGCGAAACCCGTGTTCAGCCAGTGTAAACTTGCGCCGGTAATCGCCTTTGTACATGCCACCGATCTGCGGGACTGATACATGGCTTTCATCCGCAAAAACGATGGCGTTATCAGGGATGAATTCAAACAGGGTGGGCGGTGGTTCACCGGGCTGACGACCAGTCAGATAACGCGAATAATTTTCGATACCGTTGCAAACACCGGTGGCTTCAAGCATTTCCAGATCGAAATTGGTTCGTTGTTCCAGACGCTGCGCTTCCAGCAGTTTGCCTTCACCCACCAGTTGATCCAACCGCGTGCGCAGTTCTTTTTTGATGCTGACAATTGCTTGCTGCATCGTCGGCTTTGGGGTCACATAGTGGGAATTTGCGTAGATGCGGATATGTTCGAACGTATCCGTTTTTTCACCAGTCAGCGGGTCAAATTCCACCACTGTTTCAAGCTCTTCGCCAAAGAATGACAGCCGCCATGCGCGATCGTCAAGGTGAGCGGGCCAGATTTCCAGCGCGTCACCGCGAACACGAAATGTTCCGCGCTGAAACGCGGCGTCACTGCGTTTGTATTGCTGGGCAATCAGATCAGCCATAACCTGGCGCTGGTTATATTCACACCCGGCTTTCAGATCCAACGTCATCGCTCCGTAGGTTTCCACCGATCCGATACCGTAGATGCAGCTAACCGAAGCGACGATGATCACGTCATCGCGTTCCAGCAATGCGCGCGTGGCCGAATGGCGCATCCTGTCGATCTGTTCGTTGATCTGACTTTCTTTTTCAATATATGTGTCGGAACGCGCCACATATGCTTCGGGCTGATAATAATCATAGAACGACACAAAATACTCAACGGAATTATCGGGAAAGAAACCTTTCATTTCGCCATATAGCTGGGCCGCGAGGGTTTTGTTGGGTGCCAGTATGATTGCCGGGCGCTGGGTTTCTTCTATCACCTTGGCCATGGTAAATGTCTTGCCGGTCCCAGTTGCGCCCAAAAGCACCTGATCCTGTTCCCCCGCATCAATACCATCGGTCAGTTCTCTGATCGCCGTAGGCTGGTCGCCAGCCGCGGTGAAATCTGTGTGCATGACAAGCCGCTTGCCACCTTCAAGTTTGGCGCGGCCGCGCACATCCGGGGCGGGGGTATTTAAGGCTGGCAAAGGCATTTGGCGACTCCTGTCACCGCAGATTTGATCACTTTTTGTTCCAGTTCAAGGTGTAAAGGTCAGCTGAATTCGTAATGCTGACATTTGCCAGAGCCGGGGCGCAAGAAAACCTGCACTGTTAGTTGTTGTTGAACACCTTGATTTGACGTTTTGAGGGGTGTTGAAAATGCCACGTGCTGCGAAAAACTTGCAGCCTCAGGCGGAATTTTTGCAAATTAGTTGCAACCATAGGTATAAAAATCTTGCGTGGGCATCGTTTCCTCCCTAACGGTGTTCAGGCATACAGCAGAAATGGCTGTTGACCGGAAATTGTGCCCACCCAACCCCTCGCTCACTCACTCAAGGCCCTGGTCAACAGCCAGTTTTGGCGAATCCTCTTGCCTGAGCAATTTGCTTCCTTGCATTGGTCTGATTTCTTTTAGATAACGTCAGACGACAAACAGGAGCCAGTTGGCAATGAACGCTCGTATTTTTCAACCCGCCCGAACAGCAATGTCATCGGGAACCGCCAAAACTAAGAAATGGGTGTTGGAGTTTGCGCAATCTTCTTCGCGCGAGGTTGATCCGTTGATGGGCTGGACGTCTTCAGACGATACGCAGGGACAGGTACGCCTGACATTTGACAGCAAAGAGGCCGCGCTGGACTATGCCGATGAGCATGGCATTAATGCTGTCGTTTCTGAACCACATAAACGGGCCCAGAATATTCGCCCGGGTGGGTATGGGGATAATTTTGCGACAAGCCGCAGAACTGTCTGGACACACTGATCGCGTACCGACACGTCGGCGCAATTCCAACAGTATATGAGGCTGGTTGAAATTTAGGCCTGCAGATAAGGTGCTTTGCTACCTTTATCCAAAATATTATCAGGCATAGTCTGGGTGCAAATGTCGGGCTAATTTTCCATCTTTCGATGAAAAACCAACTATCCGTTAGGATTAGTTCGTTGGTGTCGCAAACAGACCTTCGTTGCATGCGTCAATCAAGGACCATACGAAAGTTGGCCATGTTTGTCGGGCCTTCCTGAACGGTTAATGCAGCCAAGGGGATATAGCGGTGAAAACACATGCGCAGGTCGTGGTTATCGGGGGTGGTTTGGTCGGATGTTCGATCCTGTATCATCTGGCGAAACTGGGCTGGAACGATGTTGTTCTGCTGGAACGCGATGAACTAACATCCGGGTCAACATGGCATGCGGCTGCTGGTATTCATGGGCTGCATGACAGTACTAATATCAGCCGAATTCAGCACTATACGATGAACCTGTACAAAGATCTGGAAAAGGAAACCGGGCAGGGATGTGGTGTGTTTCAGCCGGGCTCTTTATATCTGGCCCAAACTGAAGAACGCGAACATCAACTGCGCCTGCAAGAAGCCAAAGCAAGATATTACGGGATGAATTTTCACGAAGTATCGCGTGAAGAAGCCCACGCTTTGCATCCTTTGACTGATCTTGACGATACCCGCTGCATCATGTTTGAGCCGGATGGCGGTAACGTGGATCCTTCGGGTGTAACGATGGCCTATGCGGCAGGCGCGCGGCAGATGGGGGCCGAAATTGAACGGTTCTGCCCTGTTACTGCGACTATTCCTCAGGCAGACGGATCGTGGGTCGTTGAAACCACCAAAGGCAACATCAAAACTGGCTGGGTGGTGAATGCCGCTGGCCTTTGGGGGCGTGAAGTGGCGGCGATGGCCGGTTTAACACTGCCGTTGTTGCCAACGGAACATCAATATTTCGTAACCGAAACGATCGAAGAAATTGCTGCTTTGGATAAACGGCTGCCATCGATCGCGGATCGGGATGGCGAATATTACCTGCGTCAGGAAGGCAACGGCTTGCTGATCGGCGCATATGAAAAAGACATGCGGTTCTGGGCCGAGGGCGGCACCCCACAAGGCTTTGGCCATGAACTGTTTGCCGATGACCTTGACCGGATCATGGAAAATGTGATGCGGGCGATGGATCGTGTTCCAGTGGCTGCCAATGCCGGGATCAAACGTGTCATTAACGGGCCGATGATCTGGTCACCAGACAGCAGTGCATTGTTCGGCCCGGTCCCTGAACTGAAAAACTATTTTTGTTGCAACGGCATAATCCCCGGATTTTCGCAATCGGGTGGCCTGGGTTTGTTGGCGGCTGAATGGATAATTGATGGGGAACCCAAACTTGATTTGTTCGCATGGGATTTGGCGCGGTATGGGGATTGGGCCGACAAAAAATTCACGAAGGCACGCGTGCAGGATCAGTACACGCATCGTTTTAAGATCCACTTTCCAAACGAAGAACGATCTGCAGGTCGCCCTGCGCGGTCGCGCCCCGTCTACGAAATGCAAAAAGAACTCGGTGGTGTTTTCGGTCTGAACTGCGGTTGGGAACACCCGCTGTGGTTTGCTGATACACCCGGCACCAAGGAAACCAATGGTTTCACCCGGCAAAACTGGTTTGAACCCGTCGGGCGCGAAGTAGCAATGTTGCGCGATACCGCTGGTGTCATCGATATATCGAACTTTGCCAACTATGTTGTCAAAGGGTCAGGTGCAAAGCGTTGGCTGGACGCTTTGGTTGCTAACCGTGTGCCCTCTGAAACTGGCCGTTCCTGCCTTACACCACTGATAGGTGTGCGCGGTGGGGTTGCCGGTGATTTTACGATCACAATGGTTGGTGAAGATGAATATATGATGGTCGGTTCTGGCATGGCTGAACGCTACCACCAGCGGTTTTTTAATATGGTCGATTTACCAGGGGATACCAGTTTTGAAGTCGCGACAGANCGCATTTGCGGTTTTAACGTCGCGGGCCCCCGGTCGCGAGAATTATTGCAACGCCTTAGCAATGCGGATCTGAGTACCGAGAACTTTCGTTTCATGCGCTCCAAAACAATCGATGTTGCCGGTGTGAAATGTCTTGCCATTCGTGTTAGTTTCACAGGTGATCTGGGTTGGGAACTGCACTGCGCTGCGAAGGATCAGGTGCAACTTTACACGGCATTGCTGAGTGCCGCGGATGAAGTAGGCGCTGGCCCGGTCGGTGGACGCGCGCTGGGGTCGCTACGGATTGAAAAGGGGTATGGTAGCTGGGGGCGCGAATACAGTCCTGAATACTGGCCACAGGAAGTTGGGCTTGAACGGTTGATAAAGCTGGATAAGGATTTTCTTAACAAGGCCGCCTATCTTGAGATTAAAAACAACGCGCCGCGCGAACATCTTTCAGTTTTCGATGTCGAAATCGCCAATGATGCAGACGCGACGGGTGGTGAACCAATATTTCTGCCTGACGGCACAGCATTGGGGCGCGTGACATCTGGCGCATTTGGATATTCTGTCGGGAAATCCCTTGCCCTTGGGTTTGTCAAGGAAGGCAAAGTGAAACCGGGCGACACAGTGGAAATTTTTATCCTTGGTAAAGCGCATAAAGCAACATTGCTGGCAGAGCCGCCCTTTGACCCCAAAGGCGAAAAGCTGCGTGCATAGGATCGCGCCTGATTATTTTAGTGACTGAAATTCACGAAATTCGGTGACTGAACTTAGTGACAGCGCCGATTGATTGATCTATGTCGGGCTGGCATCGATTCCAGCGATGAAAATCAGTGTCGCAGGTGTTTTAGATAACCGCTGTTGCACGAATTAATGTGGTCCCATAGCTCAACTGGATAGAGCACCTGCCTTCTAAGCAGGGGGTTTCAGGTTCGAGTCCTGATGGGATCACCAAATTTGCGGATCGCAGAATTCAACCCTTGCGAAACATGAACATTAAATGAACAAGCCGTTATTTCTGGGTTCAGCTTGTTTTGCTATAAGGAAGTCACCGGAACTGTAAACGTCGCTAACCCGAAGGGTCTATCTGCGTTAAGGAACCGGTGAATGTTTAATGAGTGTTGTGGTCGTAGATTATACAAAGGGCAAACGGGTAGCCAAAATTAATGGTTCCTGCGTTCGCCATGTCTTTGCAGCATCTGCAGGCCAATAGTAAAAGGTTTAAAATTATGAAGTTCGTTTTTTTGCAGAACATTAGCACAAGCACCTTGATGGATGCGACGATTGTCGGGCCGTCCTTCTTGTTGGTCACGCTGGCCATCGGGATAATCTTTTCGCGTCGTTCCTAAGTGGGAAATGCGGCCATGAAAAAAAGTGTTGTGTATGAAATGCGTGATGAACTGCGCCAGACGAGAATTTCGGAACTCTTGCGGTTGATTTTGGGCTTGCAGGTGGCAACTGAAGAAATAATCGATCTGGAGCTGAAGCTGAAGGGTCAGTCCCCAAAAATGCTCGCTGAAAAGCACCGGGGAATTGTTAGCGGGATTACGGCGCTGATCAAACACCATCAGGATCAGTTAACCCCGCGGCCTTAATAGCAGTAGCACGAGTTGGTAATGTTTGCGCACCTTAGGGGCGGCGAAACCAGCAATATTGTTTTGCATTTCCCAATTCGTCACCGGTTGTTTCTGAAAATACCTGATAGCGTGACAGATCAGCGGTTTTTTGGCATTGTTCGCGGCTGGATAAGTGTTGGGCGGATTTTTTCTAATGTCGGGCATGGACGGCCCGTTTTCCAACTGAATAAATGCCTCTGCCATCATTTTATTAACGTTCTGGCAAACCATGATAACAGGAAAGTGCATGAACGACGCAAAGGGATCGTAATCACAACACCCGACTGAAATATCAGAAAAATCATCTTTTCGGAGACTGGCAAAATATCGCAACACACCCTCGAATGCAAAAGTCGAATTCACAAAAAGCCCTGCGAGTAACCCACCATTGATATTGCAAATTGTTTCGGCATCAACGGTCGACCCGTTAGG
>JGI24723J26617_10003024_pt1 | contig 12566 bp, 9 predicted proteins | sample Cruoilmetagenom6_FD_26617 | JGI IMG/M metagenome (IMG submission 26617) | reverse complement strand
ATTTTGGCATCTGCCAGCCCGCGCCGGCTTGAATTGCTGGCGCAAATCGGAGTTGTGCCGGATGCGGTTATGCCCGCCAACATTGACGAAACCCCGCTCAAAGCGGAGTTGCCGCGTGTGTATGTCTCGCGTTTAAGCGTGGCCAAAGCGCAAGCGACAGATGCCGAGGGGCTGATCCTTGCTGCGGATACCACTGTTGCGGTTGGCCGGCGCATTCTTGAAAAACCAAGTGATGAGGCGCAGGCGGTTGAGTTCCTGAAACTGCTTTCGGGCCGCCGCCATCGGGTTATCACCGGAATCGCGGTGCGATTGGGGGAGCGGGTCTGGTCGCGGCAGGTAGAGACCGCCGTGCGATTCAAGCACCTGTCTGATAACGAAATCAAAGCCTATCTGCGCTCAAACGAGTGGCAGGGAAAGGCGGGCGGCTATGGCATTCAGGGCCTCGCCAGTGCCTTTATTCCGTGGATCAACGGCTCTTATTCCAACGTTGTTGGCCTACCCTTGGCNGAAACCGCCAACCTGCTTGGCGGCGCCGGATATAACCTTTTTAAGGAGGCACTATGAAGGGCCGCCAAATCCTGATTGACGAGATAAACGGACATGAAGCCGCAGCCTTGATGGTGGATGGTAAACTCGAAGATTTTCTTCTCGATACAGCCGGTAACACACCGTTACCCGGTGCAATCTATCGCGCCATCGCCGACCGCCCCCTCAAGGGCATGCACGGTATAATGCTCAAACTTGGCAACGGCCAAAGCGGTTTTTTGAAAGACGCCAAGGGTATTCGCCCCGGCGAACGGTTGACCGTGCAGATCAGCACTTTCGCTGAGGGCACCAAAGCGCCACCGGCCAGCTCCCGTCTGCTGTTCAAAGGTCGCTACGCGATCGTAACTCCGGATGCCCCTGGCATCAATGTGGCCCGCTCCATCCGCGACGAAGAAGAACGCGTTCGCCTACTCGAAATTGCCCACGAGGTGGCTGAAAGTTCGGGGCATGGTTTGATTTTGCGCTCGGCCTGCGCGGGACAGCCTGAAGAAGACATCATCGCCGATATCCAACAAATGCTCGCCATTTGCACCGATATTCTCGCCGATGAAAGCGATGAACCCCAGCTCTTGCTGGATGCCCCAAGCCCCGCTGCCGTTGCTTGGAACGAATGGACAACCCCTGCCCCTGACGACTTTATCGAGGACCCTAACTGCTTTGAAAGCCACGACATCTGGCAGCATATCGAGGCGCTTAAAACACCGCGCGTGAATCTCGACAACGGCGCATTTATGTATGTGGAACCCACACGCGCGCTGGTCGCCGTTGATATCAATACAGGTGCCGATTTCAGCCCCGCTGCAGCGCTCAAAGCCAATATATCAGCGTGCCGCACCCTGCCCCGCGCACTACGCTTGCGCGGGCTTGGAGGGCAGATCACGGTTGATTTTGCCCCACTGGCCAAAAAAGACCGTCGTCAAATCGAGCAGGTTATCAAAGCCGCCTTCAAAAAAGACAGTATCGACACAATGATTCTCGGCTGGACCCCGCTTGGCCACCTCGAACTACAGCGAAAACGCGCGCGCCTGCCACTGGAGCTCAAATGACTTGCCCGATCTGTAACAAAGAGACCGAAGTCAAATACCGCCCTTTTTGCTCCAAACGCTGCGCTGATGTCGATCTGGGAAAGTGGTTTAACGGCGCCTATGCGAGCCCCGCTGAAGAAATGGAGCCCGAAGAAGCCGAGGAACTGGCACGTGCTTTAAGCAACCGGCCATCGGAACCAACAAAAATCAGGTGAAAAACAGCGATGTGCAATTTTCACCCGTTTTCTGATTTCTAAGGCCAAACATCTCGGCAACCGTTGAGTTTGATCTCATAAAATGCAACTGAGTCGCAACGCTTTTCAAGATCGCCAACATCTGTGGGTTTGAATCTTTTATTCCTTCCTGACTAAGACAGAAATTTTGCTGCTATGTTGCTGTAAAATTTGAGAAAACCGCCCTAGGCCAGTTTTGGCCTATGCCGCATTCCCAAATTTGAATGTCATCCATATTTGTGCGATAAAGTAATTGTTTTAACGAGTTGTTAGTAAATGCATGACCCGCGGGTCAAGCGGCCCGCTATTGGTCGAGATAGCCTAGGAGGCCATTATGAAAAAACTACTTCTTGCAACCGCCGCAGCCCTTGCTGTTAGCCCCGCTCTCGCCGGGAGCATCGTTTTTGTGCCCGAACCCGATGTCGCTGTCATTGCACCTGTTGAGGCGTGGACCGGCCCTTATGCCGGTATTCAGCTCGGTTACGGTTTCGGCGACCTATCATCTGGTCAAGTTGCCGCGCCAATCGATCTTGAGGGAATGCTGTACGGCGCACATGTCGGCTATAACTTTGACATGGGGAATGTCGTTCTGGGCGCCGAGCTGGATTATAATCTCTCCGATGTAACCGGTTCGTTTGACGGGGAAGTCAACGTGCCTGTTCTTGCCCACGCAAAAGCCCGCATCGGCTTTGACGCTGGGAATACGCTGATCTACGGTGTCGCTGGTTTGGCTTACGCTGAAATGGACATGTTTAACGGCACGTCTGAATACACCGATTCCGGTTTCTTTGGCGGGCTTGGCATAGACCACAAGATTTCGGCAAACTGGACTGCCGGAGCGGAGTATCTGTTCCATAGTTTCAGTGATTTCGGAGGCTCGGGGCTCGACCTTGAACTACAAACAATTCAGGCGCGGGCGTCGCTTCACTTCTAGTATGTAGCTGGAATCAAATCAAAAATGCGGCCTTCACTCACAGTGTGGGCCGCAACTATGAAGCAAGCGCTCTTTTCGCCACCAACTGCTGCATATTCGGACTACCTTTGCGGTAAAATCCCGGTTCTTTGGCGAATTCGTCGTTGCGCCCAAGTGATACAAATTTTTAATCGAATACCTCTGGACAGTCCGGCGCTTTCGCCCTAAAACGCCCTCACCCAAGGCGATCAGCCTGACCCGTGCCCGGGTAGCTCAGGGGTAGAGCAGTGGACTGAAAATCCTCGTGTCGGTGGTTCAAATCCGCCCCCGGGCACCATTTACATTCAAAGTTGAGACCGACCAGCTTATGCCCCTGTGTGAAACCTCCATTTCCATTTATTAATTTTCCCAAATTATTTTATAGCTGTGACGATATGGCATCGTATAGGCACTGGGTTTCGGTTAAGCTAATACCCGTGTTGAGACTCGGTTTGGCAATATCGCTTAGACGCAAGGACTTTCCGAATGGATAATTCCGAATACCTTTTGGACGTTTTGGTATTTCTGATTGCCGCCGTGCTAATTGTGCCGCTTTTCCAACGATTTCGCTCCAGCCCGATATTGGGTTATCTGGCAGCGGGGATATTTATAGGCCCCCACGGGTTTGCGATTGTCGCCGATACCGAGGCGACCCATACACTGGCCGAGTTTGGCGTTGTGTTTTTGCTGTTTATGATTGGGCTTGAGCTTTCGTTCGGGCGTCTAAAATCGCTCGGAAGNCGGGTTTTCGGGCTCGGGTCATTTCAGGTCGGCATTACCAGCCTTATTATCGGTTTCACAACCTGGTATTTGGGTTATAGCTTGATCGTGGCGGCGATTATCGGAACCGGCCTCGCCCTTTCTTCCACGGCTTTTGTATTGCAATTGCTGTCGGAGCGCGGTGAGCGCGCAACCCGCTTTGGCCTCACGACCTTTTCAATCCTGCTCTTGCAAGATTTTGCCGTTGTCCCCCTTTTGGTGTTTGTCACGTTGCTCGGAACCGACGGCGCGTCCTTTCTTGAGGCTTTTGGCCTTGCCGTGCTCAAAGGCGGTGCCGCGCTCGTGGCGGTTATTCTATTTGGTCGATATTTACTCAAACCGATTTACCGGTGGATCGCTGCAATGCGTAATCCCGAGCTATTTGTTTCCACCACGCTGTTGATGATACTNGGTACGGGTTGGATAATGTCGATTGCGGGGCTGTCGATGGAACTCGGCGCTTTGCTGGCGGGGTTGCTATTGGCCGAAACCGAATTCAGACACCAGATTGAAGCGGACATTAAACCGTTTCGCGGCCTCCTTCTGGGCTTGTTTTTCATGACGATTGGAATGTCGATAGACTTGGCTTTGATCTTTGATCAACTCGGTTTGATTGTGCTGATTGTGGTTAGCTTAATGCTNGGTAAAACAATAATAATTTCTGCCCTTTGCCGCATTGTCGGCCTGCCCGTCGATACATCCCTGCGAACCGGTTTCGCGTTGTCTCAGGGCGGCGAATTCGGNTTTGTTTTGTTTGGCGCCGCTTTGGCGCTCGGACTGATACCTGCCGATGTTGCGCAAGTTCTGATGGCGGTTATAACCTTGAGCATGGTGGCAACACCGGCCATGTTTTACCTTGGAAAACAGGTTGCCTGCTGGCACGAAGGCCGGAGTGAACAGAGTTACGAGACCATTGATCCGAACGTGGAAGACCTCAAAAATCACATATTGATTGCAGGGTTTGGCCGGGTTGGGCAAACGGTGGCCAAAGTTCTNTCAGACGCCGGGCTTTCCTACGTTGCGCTNGACCTCGACCAAACGCGGGTCACAAAATGCCGGGCCAAGGGAATGTCTGTCTATTACGGAGATGCCGACCAAATTCATGTGCTTGAAGCGGCTGGCGCCCAAAAAGCAAAAACAGCAATCATTACTTTGGACAAACCCAAGGCCGCGAGTCGCGTTGTATTGGCGCTGCACACAAACTTTCCGGACCTTCCAATATATGTGCGCGCACGGGATCGCCGCCATATGGCACGTCTTGAAAAAGCGGGGGCCACGGCCGTTGTCTCTGAAGCAGCTGAATCCAGCCTTCAACTCGGAAGCATCGTTTTGTCTTCCCTTGATGTGAGCGCAGATGAAATCTCGAGCGTTATTCAGACCTATCGGGAAGAAGACTATAAACGCTTGGAAGATATCGTGAGCGGCAGCACTCCTGAAGAATAGATTAAGACTAGATATCTCCGATAAAACAATTGAATCCGATTTTTCTGCCTTTTGGCGGCCCTTGCAATAGATGAGCGCAAACCTGCGGCAAACAAAGCACTTAACTTTAGCGCAAAACTAATATACAGTTTTTTGAATACTTGGTAGTTTCGCCACGTGGTGGCCGACAATACAGTGTATTTTGCGCACGAACGTTGAGTTTTCTTGATCCGTCCGCCTAAACAGGGAGAGTCGAATGTATCGACGCGTCAATAGTGGCCGGTTCATCGGTCTCACGACCTTACTGATTGTGATCGTTATGGCGGTTTTCACTTGGGTGATGTACGGCATGGCCAAGCGGGTGTTTGTTATGACCGATGTAATGCTTGAACTAAATGAAAACATTACCAAGATGGTCGGAAACATGGACAGCATGACAAATAGTGTATCCGGTATGAGTGTTGATATGTCTGCTATGGCCTCTGATATTCACTCGATGAGTGGCCACATTAATTCGATGGACGTTACCATATCCGGCATGACGGGTGACATCTCGGTAATGGCTGACAACTTCCCTATCATGAACGAAACGATGATGAACATGTCCAATTCGGTTGGCAAAATGTCCTATGATATCGGTTTAGCGGCTTATGCGTTTTCGCAACCAATGTCTTACATGTGGGGGAATGTTCTGCCCTTCTAGCCGGGTTCGGATCGGAATGGGGCGATTTGCCATGTATTTATATTCATATCTATCTATATGGTCGGTTTTATGATAGTGAACGCGAAATGGCCGTTAAGAATAGAATTGCGAATACATGTGGCTGTATTAGAATTTGGGAAGAAAACCGGACGGACTATTAAAAGTAAGGGGAGAGAGATGCGAGGAATTGTTAGATTTTTGGTGCTTATTAGTGCAGCAACTGCTGTAGCACCAACTGTTGGCGCGCAAGATAGCAGCCCGAATCGCCAATTTGAGACCGCAGTGGTCAGCACTTCCCAGATCGGGGGTAGCGCAACGGTTGGCGGTACAGTCATTCCCTTCAAAGAAGTTACCATCAGCGCACAGATTTCCGGTGCCGTGACGGCAATGGCGGGGTTGGAAGGCCAGCACGTTGCGGAAGGCGAGATTCTAACAACCATTGATGATGCAGATATCGTTGCGCAGCGTAACGCAGCGCTTGCCCGCGTTTATCAAGCGCAGGCGGCTCTCCAAAACGCCCAAATGCAATATACCCGCGAGCTCTACTCGCCCCGCTCCAATTCGATTTCGACCATGCCCGGAATGGGTGCCCCCAGCATGTTTGACCAGTTCTTTACCCGGGGCTTCTCTGATATGATGGGCCAGTCGGATTCCGCACTTGAGCGGCAAGCGGATCTTTATGCCCAGACTTCTGGCGTGGATCAGGCGCAAAGCGGCTCATGCAGGCGCAGGCCATGGTTGAAGCGCTAGACGTGCAACTTCGCGATGCTTCCCAATTGGCGCCGTTTGATGGCGTGATCATCCAGCGGATGGTTGAAGTCGGTGACACCGTACAGCCGGGAATGCCGCTCATGCGGTTTGCCTATACTGATTACTTGCGCGTCGAGGCCGAAGTTCCCGTGCGTTTGGCTGCTGGCCTCTCTGAAGGGGTAATTGTCCCTGCCCGGCTTGATATTGGTGGCGCCGAGATCGAAGCTCGTGTTGCCCAGATATTCCCGATCGCAGATCAGCAACGCCATACCGTTAAAATCAAGTTTGACCTGCCTTACGGCACGCCGGGTGGCCCGGGTATGTATGTCGAGGTCACGGTGCCCGACATGTCAGTTCCCTTGCAGGAACAAGCGGCAGTACCAACCGCTGCCCTTGTTTGGCGTGGATCCCTTCCTTCCGTTTTTGTGCTGGAAAATGGCGCGCCCTCTTTGCGCCTCGTGCGCGTCGGCTACCCTGTCGGAGAAGATCGCATTTCGGTGGTCTCCGGCTTGAGCGGGGGTGAGACTGTCATCCTCGACCCTCCTGCCACAATGGTTTCAGGTGGCAATTAAAGCATAGATTGGGAGGGTTAAATAATGAGTGATGAATCTAAGACGGATACGCCACAATCAACTTTTTCGAGCAAACTCGGCCTAGCCGGTGCGCTGGCGAAAGGGTTCATCGTTTCTCCCCTGTCTCCGCTCCTGCTTGTCGCCTGTCTTGGCCTTGGGCTGATGGGGCTTATTTCAACACCACGGCAGGAAGACCCGCAGATTTCTGTGCCGATGGTGGACATATTCTTTAGCTATCCCGGCGCATCGGCCGTTCAGGTTGCCTCCTTGGCAACCGACCCGCTTGAACGAATGCTCTCCGAAATTCCGGGGGTAAAGCACGTCTATTCGGCCTCCGAGCGCGGTGGCGCAATGGTTACTGTGCAATTCGAAGTGGGGGAAGAACTCGGCCCGTCCCTTATAAAGCTCAACGATAAAATCCAGTCAAACCTGGATCGGATCCCGCCCGGAGTCTCTCAGCCACTCATAAAGCCAAAAGGCGTGGATGATGTGCCGATCGTGACCCTGACAATGTGGTCACATGATGTAGACGACGCTGCGCTGCGATCTCTGGGCCTTGATGTTGTCCAATATGTCAAACAATCGGACGATACGTCACAAACATTCATTGTCGGCGGCCGACAAAATGCGATTAGAGTTGAAGTATTTCCGGAGCGCTTGGCGGGTTTCGGCATCGGTCTGGATGAATTGGCGCAAACAATTCGCGACGCCAATTCGGCCCGCGGGGTCGGGAACATAGAATCGGGTGATACCAGTTTTATGCTCTACACAGGCTCTTTTTTGCAAACAAAACAGGACATTGAAAACCTGATGGTCGGTGTGGCTGGCGGTTCGCCCACCTATATTCGTGATGTCGCACTGGTGACCGAAGGCACGGATGACGCCCACGATATTGTATCTTATTACACGGGGCCCGCCTATGAGGACCTGCTCAGCTCCGAAGATCGTGCGCCCAACGGGGCTGCGGCTGTCACCATCGCTTTTGCCAAGAAAAAAGGCTCAAACGGTGTAGGTGTGGCTGATGAAATTCTCGCAATGGTCGAGCATTTGAAGGGCACGTTGATCCCCGATAATGTGAATGTTGAGATCACGCGTAACTACGGCGAGACCGCAAACGAGAAGGTCAACGAGTTGATCTTGAAGCTGTTTATTGTGACCGCAGCCGTAACGCTGCTGATCTGGCTCAGCCTCGGCGTGCGCGCGGCAATTGTGGTGCTGGTTGTTATCCCTGTCGTAATTCTGATGACCGTTTTCGCCGCTTGGCTGCTCGGATTCACCATCGACCGCGTTAGCCTTTTTGCGCTTATTTTCTCGATCGGAATCCTGGTTGATGACGCAATTGTGGTAGTGGAAAACATATACCGCCGCTGGCTCGAAATTGGCGAATGCTCCGAAGATTGCTCGATCGACGCGGTGCGTGAAGTTGGCAACCCAACCATTTTGGCCACCTTTACCGTGATTGCAGCTCTGCTGCCGATGGGTTTTGTTTCCGGCATGATGGGCCCCTATATGGCCCCGATTCCGGCGCTTGGTTCTGTGGCTATGTTGTTCTCACTGTTTGCCGCGTTTATTTTTACGCCGTGGTTGGCGCAGCGTATTAAGCCGACCATTAAAGGGCTGGTCAAAGCGCAGGCTAGTGAGCACAAACAGGCTGCATGGTTGCACGGGTTCTTCAAGAAGCTTCTGACACCCCTCATCAAAAACCGCCTTGTTGGTTGGTTGTTCGCTGCCGGCCTGATTGTTGTTTTCCTTCTCAGTTTGCTTCTTTTTTACACCACTCACGTGACCGTAAAAATGCTGCCAAACGATAATAAGCCGGAGTTTAACGTTACCATTAACATGCCCGACGGCACAGCCCTTCCGGTAACGGCCAACGTGGTTGGCCAAATCGCGCAGGAATTGCTCGACATCCCCGAAGTCACGGCTTTGCAAACTTACGCCGGNACCGCCTCCCCGTTTAACTTTAACGGTTTGGTACGCCATACCTATTTGCGCAACGAAAGCTGGATGGGAGACATTCAGATACAGCTCCAGCACAAAGCTCACCGCGACCGGGATTCCAAAACAATTGCGGCCGCCGCGCGTGAAATGCTTCAACCTCTGGCCGAGCGGCTCGGCGCCCATATTGAGGTCATCGAGATGCCGCCCGGGCCGCCGGTGCTGCAAACAATGGTTGCCGAAATTTACGGGCCAGACCCTGAAACAAGGCGTGAAGTTGCCCGTGCGATAGAGGCCATGTTTAATGAAGCCGAAACCATCACAGATGCCGACAGCTATCTTCAGGAGCCCTATGAAACATGGCGCTTTGTGATCAATCGTGAAAAAGCCTCGCGCCGCGGGGTTTCTGTGGAAACCATTAACCGGCAGCTCGAAATGGCCATGGGCGGCTTCAAGCTCGGCGATACAAAAATGGAACGCTCGCTCGAGCCGCGATTCATCATTTTGCAAATGCCGCTTGCCCTGCGCAGCGAGTTCGGCCGCCTAGGTCAGCTTCCGATCCCAACGGCTACAGGCACGATGATCCCACTCACAGAGCTCGGAAGATTTGAGCCCTTCCAGATGGATGAACCGGTTTATCACAAAAATCTGCGCGCGGTAGAATATGTAACCGGTGAAGTTACGGGCCGCCTGGGAGCGCCGATTTACGGCATTTTTGAGGTCGAAGCCTTGCTCGACGAATATGTCGCGCCGGACGGTGTACGCGTTGAAACCAACTATTTTTCCCCGCCGGAAAACAGCCTGCAATCGTCATTGGAATGGGCGGGGGAATGGACGGTGACCTACGAGACCTTCCGCGATATGGGTATCGCTTTTGCCGTGGCGCTCATCCTGATCTATATCCTTGTTGTCTGGGAATTTGGCAATTTCACTATGCCCGCCATTGTTATGGCCCCCATTCCGCTTACGCTGGTCGGGATTGTGCCTGGCCACTGGATACTTGGCGCATCCTTTACCGCCACGTCGATGATCGGATTCATCGCACTTGCGGGTATCATCGTGCGCAACTCGATCTTGCTGGTCGATTTCTCCCGCTCGGCGGTTGAGCGCGGTGTGCCGGTGGTGGACGCGGTGATTTCGGCCTGTGCCACCCGCTCGCGCCCGATTATCATTACGGCACTTGCCCTCGTTGTGGGCTCGTCGGTAATTCTGTCAGACCCAATCTTCCAAGGCATGGCGATTTCGTTAATGTTTGGTGGTGCGGTTTCAACGGTCCTGACTCTGGTTGTCATTCCACTTGGTTGTGTGAGCTTCCGCAAGGCGCTTTGCGAAACCTGTGACATGCCCGAGGAAGAAGAAAAAATTGTGTCACCTATAACCGACCGCCACAAAAGCGGTTCGTTCTGGCGCGGTCTATTGGCCTTCACAGATTTTATCTGGCTTATCATTTTAACCATCGGATTGCTGATAATTACATTTTTCAAAAAAATCATAAGCGTGATTTCAGGATGGATAGGTAGTGGCGGTGGCTCTGCCGGGCCCCCTCCTCCCCCTACAGCGCCTCGACCAACACCTACACCAGCCGCCGATGTAGAGCCTTCGGTTCAATCCGAACCGAAGGAAATCCCACCGGCTAAAGCCGAGGAAAAGCCGAAACCAAAGGCCCGAAAGCCAAAAGAGAAAGCGCCCGCCAAAGCCAAAGCAAAGCCAGCAGCGAAGAAAAAGCCTTCGGTCGCGGCCAATGCACCCGCAAAGGACCCAAGCAAGGCTAAAGCAACCGCTAAAGCAAAGGCACCAGCCGCTGCGCCCGCTTCTACCCCCAAAAAACCGAAGTCACCTTCAGGTCGTCGCGGTATCCGGCTTAAACCTCCTAGCAATTCGTAACCCCGAAACAGGAGGTTCGCTATGTTTAAAAAACTGGCATTGGTTGCCACCCTTGTTGCCGCTCCATTTGCGGCAACGGCACAATATAATTCAGCGCCTGCCTATACATTCGGTGGCAGCGGGCCGAGCGGGTTTCCCGGTCTTTTTGGCGGTTATCCGGGGGCCTACCCAAACACATTCCAAAACCAGTTTTTGACGATGCCATTTCCTCAATACGGCTATACACAAACACCTCAAACCAACAATCCGGCCCCCGCACCTCAGTTTTATACTTCGCCAACTCCTCAATGGGGATATACAGCGCCCGCTGTTGCGCCTACGGTTCAACAAGCACAGCCCTATGGGCAAGCCAATCAGCCCCAAACTCAAAACCGCGCACGATACATCAATGAAATTCCGCCGAGTTCAATGAACCAGTCAGCCCCCCAAGCTAGTTACGGCGTCCCCGGAAACCCGTATGCACAGCCAAACTATGCCAACGGAGTCACCGCACCCCGTCCGTCGCCGCCTCGTTGGGTCCCGTTAAACGGTTTGCCAACTTTTCAAAACTTTGCACCGCGTCCGAATAATAACTGGTCGATGGCCCCGTTTTTTCAAAACAACCCTAGTTATGCGCCTCCGGCAACGGACACCCCGCCGCGCTGGCCAACGCAATAGTTTTATCGCCCATCAGGAAAATCCATTTTTGCAGGTGATCTAGCCTCTTTTTTTAGCTGGCAGGGCCCCAACTCTCGCCGATTCTCCACAGAACACAGAACTCGCCCCCACAAGAAAGCATACCAAAACCTTTGCATTTAGCGCACTTTATCAGCTACTTTACCCAAGTATTTCTGCAATCAAGTCTGAATCAAACTCTGAAGAATCAAATATTCAATCAACTATAGTAAGTAAAAAAAGGGGTTTTCAGGAATCTATACCTCGCGGCAATTTGTCCACTTCACACTTGCAAGAATATGCATATATTGATTTGTATTCAAGTACTGGTGAATATGACAAAGTCGTCAAGTCACCCATATCTAGATGAGTTTGACCAAGTCAAAAATTGGCGATGGTTTTGGAGGCGGTTATCTATTCTATTGTTTTGGCTTCGGTCGGCGCGTGTTTTGATAACCAAAGAAGAATAGGCCGCATATCGCGGCAAGACTAAGAAGTTTCTGGCAGTTGTCCCGGTGCCCGAGCTTCCTTTCAACAGGGACAACGCTGGAGGATACTATGCGTAAAATTCTTATTTCTGCCGCTATCGTAGCTGGTTTGGGCGCTGTTGCCGCAACTGAAGCTTCTGCTCAATACTACGGTAACCCAGGTTACGGTTACAACAATAACAACAGCAACTGGGGCCCATTTGGTGGCAACAACAATGGTTGGGCGCCTTGGGGCAACAACAACGGTTGGGGCAACAACAACGGCTGGGGTGGCAACAACTGGACACCTTGGGGCGGTAACAACGGTTACGGCAACAACTGGGGCAACAACTGGGGTCCTTTCAACTCCGACGGTCGCGGTAACGGCACCGGCAACTTCACAATGGGCTTCTCCGGTTCTGCTGAAGGCGAAGGCGCTGGCGAAGGTCGCGGCGAAGGTTACGGCGAAGGCAATGGCTACGGCTATGGCGGCAACAACGTCGGCATCTTCATGGGCCCTAACGGCCAGCTGATGATGATGGGTCCAAACGGTCCTTACCCTATCGTTGTTACTCCAATGGAAGCACCTGCTGAAGCACCAGCAGCACCTGCCGCTTCCGAGTAATCGCACTATTGATCCGCTCCCTGACTTCAGGGGGCG
>JGI24723J26617_10003022_pt1 | contig 12574 bp, 10 predicted proteins | sample Cruoilmetagenom6_FD_26617 | JGI IMG/M metagenome (IMG submission 26617) | reverse complement strand
CCCCAAAACGAATTGTTCGTACTGTCCGTGGTCACCCGTTCAGTTTTCGTTGACATCTATCAAAAAAAACTTACGAATAATCATATTGTGGGATTATTCAGCTCCAACCCCACGAAGTCAACGTGTTTACGTGCATGAATTGTGTATATAGGGAATTCCCAGTTGCGCATGGAATGTTGGGGCGACGGGAAATGAGTGGGGGGTCACTTGGGATTGAAGCTCTGGGTTCGCAGAGCAGTTTTGGCACGCCGCCTGATGATCGGACTTTGAATAGGACGAGCCTGAACGGTGCCAGTTATCTGTTCCGGGTCATGGGCTGCCGCTTGCGCTGAAAACCGAAGAAATTGATCGTTCAAGGATTGTTGCCGCTCATGTCTAGCCTGAAACGTATGTTGGAAATCCTGGACCTTTATTCGGTTGATCATGCCTTATTGACGGCCGAGGAAATTTCCAACCTGCTTTCCTACAGTCGTGGGTCCACCTATCGTTACCTGAAAGAGCTGACCACTGCCGGGCTGCTGATAAACGCGGCTGGTGGTTACGCACCCGGACCGCGCGTCATCGAGCTGGATTTTGTTATCCGTCAGAATGATCCTTACAGCAGTGTCATCCAACCCGTTGTCCAAAGCCTGAATGATCAGTTTCAGTGCGAAGTTCTGGCCAGCAGCTATTACCGGGGAAGGGTTGTGGTCACCCACCATATCAAAGGTTCAGATGAGCTAACCATGAGCTTTGGCCGTGGCCGAAGGATGCCGCTTTTTCTTGGCGCCGGGTCCAAGGTGATACTGGCGGGAATGAAAAAACGACAACTGCAACTGATCTATGAAAACAGCGCCGAGCAAAGAACCTCGTCGATAGTTCCGCCCAACTGGGACGATTTCTATGCCGAAATGAGCAAAATCCGGCGTGCGGGCCACGCGGTTTCCCGGTCCGAACTGGATGTGGGAAATGTCGGTGTCGCGGTGCCGCTAAGCCTGAACTCCATGGGCAGTATTGTATTGGTATTTACATCCAAACGCTACGAGATGCTGGACCAAAAGCGCGTCGCAAAATTGCTGATGGGTGCGGCTGAACAGGCAAATGCCATGATAACAAATATCGAAAGCGGCGGGCCGCAAGTGGACTGGCTGGTTCAGCCCAATCCAATCGTGAAAAAGGTCTAGTGGCGACATACAGAGAACCGGCCAGCGTTAAGGAATAAACTGATGAACTCATCGCTTGAAAAAACCGAAAAGGTTCTTGGCCGAACGGCGAATTTTTTTGCCAATATCGGCGGGTTTTTCATTTTTCTGATGATGATGCATATCTGCGCGGACGTGTTTTTGAAATATGCGTTCAACAGCCCGATTGATGGCACGCTGGAAATCGTTTCGGCGTTCTACATGACCACGATCGTTTTCGCACCGCTGATGGCGGTCACGCTATTTGAGGGTCACATCAGCGTCACGCTGTTTACCGCACTGCTAAAGCCGCGCTCGATGCGGATAACGATCCTGATCGTGTCGGTGTTTTGTTTGCTGGTCACAGCCTACATGACCTACGCTGGAATTGATCAAGCATTACGCAAAATGACGGCCGGGGAATCCTGGGAAACATCTAGCGGATACATTGCTATCTGGCATGCACGATGGAGCTATCCGGTGGTGTGGGGCTGGCTTGTGCTGCCTTTGCGTGGACAACGCTGCAAAGCTACTTTGCACTGAAATACAATCTTGAAATTACGGACGGTGACATGGGGCTTGGATAGCCAAGAAGGGCTGTGCAAGGGCTATAGGGGGAATATAGATGTCGGATTTGGCCATTGGCATTGGTGGGTTTGGTTTCGCGCTGGTGTTGATCGGGCTGCGGGTTCCGATCGGAATCGCGTTGGGGTTTGTGGCACTTGTCGGGATCGCAATGATCCGCAGTCCCTTGGGTGCCTATGCGCTTTTGCGCGATGAACCATTTATAACGGCGGCGCATTTTTCGCTGTCAGCAATTCCGATGTTCATTCTGATGGGCGCTTTTGCCAATTATGGCGGGCTGAGCGCGTCGCTGTTCAAGGCCGCGCGAAGCTGGCTGTCGTTTTTGCCCGGCGGCCTTGCGATCGCTACAAATATAGCCTGCGCTGGGTTTTCGGCCGCCTCTGGCTCTTCGCTTGCAACGACGGCTGCCATCAGCCGGATCACGGTGCCCGAAATGCTCAAGGCCGGCTATGACAAAGCACTGGCGACGGGCTGTGTTGCGGCGGGTGGCACACTTGGCGTCATGATCCCACCAAGCCTTGTGTTCATCATCTACGGCATCTTCGCGAATGTTCCGATCAGCGATTTGTTCATTGCCGGGATACTGCCGGGGCTTTTGACGCTGTTGGTCTATTGCCTGATGATTTTGACGCGCGCGACGCTTAACCCATCGCTGGCTCCACGAACAAATGACGTCAACGACTGGTCGACGCGGATGCGCGACCTGCTTGATATCTGGCCGATCATACTGCTGGTGTTTTCGGTTATTGGGGCGATTTATGCCGGGATTGCGACCCCCACCGAAGCCGGTGCTCTTGGTGCGTTCAGTGCTTTGCTGATCTCGCTTCTAAAGGGCCGGTTCAGTTTTCCTGTGCTTGTCCAAAGCGTTCGCGAAACCGCGATTACCACGGCGCGGATTTTCTTTATCGTGATCGGGGCGGTGCTGTTCAGCCGCTTTATTGCCCAGGCCGGCGTGGCGTCGTATTTTGCCGACGTGATCGTGCAAAACCAGCCAAGCAACCTGATGATCGTGCTGTTTTCGGCGGCCTTGTTCATTGTTCTGGGGATGTTTCTGGATACGCTTGGTCTGTTGCTGCTTACCTTGCCGATCCTTATTCCAATGTATGAAGCGGCCGATCTGAACATGCTTTGGTTTGGTGTGCTAACGGTCAAGTTCGTTGAGATCGGGATGATAACACCGCCCGTCGGGCTGAACGTCTATGTGCTGAAAAGCGTGGTCGGTGACTCAGTGCCACTGGGCACGATTTTTCGCGGGGCTGCATGGTTTATTTTGTGCGAAGTCTTCATCTGCGCGGCGCTCATCGGCTTTCCGTCAATATCTCTTTTTCTCGTTGATACAATGAATTGAAAACGGAGGAACCAACTCTCGACCAACAATAAGTGCATGCAAAAGCATGCAATAATTTGGCAAAAAGCCAAGCGTCTAACTGGAGGAAGAAAATGTTAAGTATATCACAAAGAAAACCGCCTTTGGCCGGTATGTTCGGACGGGTTCTGGCCGTTGCNATCGGCATGACCATCGCNGGGCAGGCGGTCGCCAAAGACCTGACCTATGCGTCCTACCTTTCGCCCTCGCACCTGATGAACAAGAATGTCCTTCCGGTCTTTTTTGATCGGCTAAGAGAGGCAAGCGGCGGCGAAGTNAACTTTAAGCTGGTTGCTGGTGCACAGTTGTTTGACAACAAAACGTCGATCTCTGCGACCGGCGAGGGGCTTGCAGAAGCAACGGCCGGGCTTTCGGCCTATGTTCCAAATCAGTTGCCGCATTTTAATATGATGTTTGAAATGGCTGGCTATGTGGGNAATCCAAAGGCTGGTGCTGGCGCTGCCTTGCAGACGACGCTTCTTGAATGTGACGGTTGCACCGAAGATTTCAAAAAACAGGGCGTAACGATCCTTGGGTCTTATGCGACATCCAGTGCGGCACTTTTCTGCACGTCTGATTTGTCTTCAGCAGAGGATGTAAAGGGGCTGAAAATTCGTGTGTCCGGTTCTAGCGGGCGGATGGTCAAAGTCATGGGTGGCACACCTGTGCGTATGGCGCCGACCGATCTGGTTACCTCGATGGAGCGGGGCAATATTGATTGCATCCTTGGACCATTGTCATGGATGAGCTCTTACAATCTTTATGAAATGGTGAAAACGATTGTTCTATACCCGTTCGGCTCATTTCCAAACGCGATCTCACTGGCGTTCAATACTGACACATATGAGGGGCTGAGCGACGAAAACCGTCAGGCGATCCTAAAGACACTTCCGTCGCTGACAGCTGATCTGGTCATTGGTGTTTACGAAAACGGCCATGATGCTGCTCTGGTTAAGGCCAAGGAAAGTGGCATTAAGATCCTTGAGGGTGGCGCTGACTTCGACGCTCTTGTTGCTCAATACCGGTCCGGTGATGAGGCGGTAATTGCAGCCAATGCCGCAAAATTCGGTGTCGAAAACCCACAAGCGGTTATCGATACTTTCAAGGCCAATGTCGCACGTTGGGACGAGTTGGTGAAAGGTGTCGATCAGGCGCAGTTCGAACAGCTGCTTTGGGATGAGATTTATTCCAAGCTTTAAGCTGGCAGACACAACGTCTTTCTAAAAAAGTGGCCCACTCATCCTGTTTGGTGAGTGGGCCTGATTGTTTGCCGCCTTGGTCCGTCAGGCTGTGGCAAGCCGGGGCTTTGGCCGGATGGTGATCCAAAGGGCGCTGACGATGGCAAGGTTCACAATCCCGGCCAAGGCCGCGTTCGCAAAAGGCCACGTGTAATCCCCCGTCAGGTCGAAAAACAGCCCGCCTTGCCAGCCACCCAATCCGTGGCCAAGAAAAGCGAATGCGAGTATAACACCCATAGATGAAGTCCGCCGCGCCGGGGCAGTGACGTTTCGTGCTGTCACCAGCAATGTCGTCATCACGCCCGCATANCCAAAGCCATAGATCGCCGCGTAAATATAAAACCCATCCAGACGGTCCAGATAGACAAAGCCAAAGACCATCAATGTCTGCCAAGCTGAGGCCAGCAGATACGACGGTATGGAGCCAATTGTGTCGGCTATTTTGCCAAATGCGATGCGCCCGGCAATGGCGACCAGCAACATCGTAAACAGCACGCTGCCCGCCTCGGGCGCACCAAAGCCCTGACCCTGAATAAGCGGCATAAGATGCATCAGTGGCACCGCCATGCAGGTGCAGCAAAATATCACCGCAATCGAAAGCCACGCGGTGATCAGGGTGTTGGGCAGGCCTGACGGTGTTTCATTTGACAAAGACTCTTGCTCAGGGGGCATCGGTGCCTCGCGCAACAGCAGCCACAATGGCAACAGTGCCACAAGCGTGACAAGCCCCTGAAATGCCATTGCATTGCGCCATCCCATTGCCTCGATCAGAAACGCGCCGCCAAAGGGCACGCTGCCCTGTCCCAGGGCTTGCCCGGCCGACAAAAGGCCAATGGCCAAACCGGCGCCCTTAGAAAACCAGTTCCCCACAAGGGCCGTCAGCGGCGCGGATAACGCGCCGCCACCAAATGCGCCGGCGATGAAAAACAATGCATAAAGCTGCCAAAGCCCGGTGGCGCGGGAGGCTGCCAGTGTCGCCAGCCCGGCGCAGGTAATACCCATCAAGGTAACCGGGCGAACGCCGTATCTTTCTGTGGCAAACCCCATAATGAGCGAACCAAAGGCAATGCCGATCAGCCCGCTTGTATTTATCAAAGAAATGTCACCCCGCCGCCAGCCTTCGGCCTGCTCAAGGGGCACCACATACACAGATAGTCCGTTGACCAGTTGCCCCATCGTCAGGGCCAAAATGACCGCTGCCACAAAAAGGACCACCCATCGGTAGGGGCTATCTGTTGTCTGGTCTGGAATCCGTTGCATAGTCTACCCTTGCAGCAGAACCCGGCTGAGGCCAGTGTTTTGGCGCTGCGCAGCGAGCAATTCTTCACCCCACCTCCCAAATGGATGTCAATAGGTCAACTGAATTCATCGCGTTTCTGGTTTTGTTGCAGTGCTGCAAAAGCACCTTTGCAAGATCGGGGCTGAATTGTTAGTCGTTGGGCGAAGGGCTGATTTTTAGCCAAACGGGTCACCAAAAGCGGTTTCTGACATGGATATTTCACAATCTCTTGCTGTTGAAACGACACAACGTCTGCTAAGCGAGCAATGCACAGACGCCGTGCTGGCTGCGGCCGATTCCGGCATCTGGCAGCAGGCGCTTTGGGACCAGTTGGCAGAATTCGGACTGCCGGTTTCACTGGTGGGCGAAGATCAGGGCGGCATTGATCTAAGTATCGCTGAAGCTTTTGCAATTTTCCGCGCGGCCGGTCGGGTCGCTTTGCCGCTGCCGATCGTGGAAACTGTGCTGGCAAACTGGCTGTTAAGCCGGGCTGGGCTGGAACCGTTTGAAGGCCCGGCAAGCCTTGTGGATGGCGCTGCGTTGAACTTGTCGGCGAAAAACGGTGGCTGGCATCTTGGTGGCACAGCACCGCGCGTTCCATGGGGGCGGCGCGCTGATATCGTGGTGCTTGCAGGGGGGCAGGTCGCCCGTGTCGGGCGGGCCGGGATTACTGTAGCTGAGGGCACAAACCTCGCAGATGAACCGCGCGATGGGCTGACGTTTGATGCGCAGCTTGAAAATGCAGCCGTTGCTGATCTGCCTGATGGAACCGACCTTATGGCTGTGCTGGCCGCGGCGCGTTGCAATCAGATGGCCGGGGCGATGGAGCGCATCTTTGAACTGACGACGGCTTATGCGCTAGAGCGCGAACAATTTGGCCGTCCGCTGGCCAAGTTTCAGGCGATCCAGCAGAACCTTGCGGTGTTGGCCGAACAGGTTGCTGCCTCAAACGCTGCGGCTGAAATGGCGACAGAAGCGGTTGAAGGCGCGATGTCGCGCATGGCCGTTGGCGCTGCTAAAACGCGGATCGGCGAGGCGGCGGGAATGGTTGCCGCGATCGCGCATCAGGCGGTTGGCGCAATGGGCGTCACACAGGAATTTTCGTTGCATCATCTGACTCGCCGGCTTTGGTCATGGCGCGAAGAATATGGAAATGAAACTTATTGGGCCCGCGAAATTGGGCTGGCGACAGCCAAGCTTGGGCCGGACGGGCTTTGGCCTGCAATCACGGCTGTTTAGGGGGCGATCATGGATTCTTTGAAATTTTCACCACCGCCGGTATCTGAAGCCGCTGAGGCGTTGCGCGTTGAAGTACGTGCCTTTTTAAAAGACGCGCTGGCCGGGCAGACTGCGACCGAAAAAGCCCAAAGCTGGAATGGTCACAACCCGGAATTCAGCCAACTTGTCGGCAAGCAGGGCTGGCTTGGAATGACATGGCCCAAGCAATATGGCGGGCAGGAACGCAGTGCGCTGGAACGCAATGTGGTGGTCGAAGAAATGTTGGCGGCAGGCGCGCCGGTGTCGGCCCATTGGATCGCCGAACGCCAAAGCGGCCCGACGTTGTTGCGATACGGAACGCAGGCGCAATGTGATGAGATTTTGCCGAAAATCCTGCGTGGCGAGTGTTATTTTGCCATCGGGATGAGCGAGCCCAACAGCGGCTCTGACCTTGCGTCGGTGCAAACGCGGGCTGTCAAAACCGACGGCGGGTTTGTGGTGAACGGGTCCAAAATCTGGACGTCGAACGCACATCTTAGCCATTATATGATCCTGTTTTGCCGTACCGATGCGCGCAGCGAGGATCGCCATTCCGGTCACAGCCAGTTTCTGGTGGATATGAAAACGCCGGGTCTGGAAATTCGCCCGATCCTGTTTTCGACCGGCGAGCATCAGTTCAACGAAGTATTTTTCAAGGATATGTTCCTGCCAGACGAGGCCTTGATCGGGCAGGCCGGACAGGGTTGGAAACAGGTAACGGGCGAGCTGTCTTTTGAACGCAGCGGCCCGGACCGGTTCCTGTCATCTTTTGCGGCTGTCAAAGGGATGTCGGGGCGGATTGGCACCAAGCCGGACGATCGGGGTGCAATTGCACTGGGGCGTATCGTGGCGCATCTGATGGTGTTGCGGCGCATGTCACGCTCGATCGCGGGGATGCTGGAAGACGACCTTGATCCAGCCCTTCAGGCGGCGATTGTCAAGGATCTGGGCACAACTCTGGAACAGGAAATCCCGGAAATTGCGCGTCAGATCGTGGCGGTTGAACCGGGCGAGGGTGCGGACGGCGAGCTGGAAGCGGTGCTTGATTATACCATTCAGCACGCGCCGACATTTTCGCTTCGCGGTGGAACGCGTGAAATTCTGCGCGGCATCATCGCGCGGGGCGCAGGGCTGCGATAGCCGAGCCTATTGATGGTGTGATTGGCGGGCAGTTTTTGACCGGTGGCACCGAATGCAGATGTGTTCTGCAATGACGGTTGCGTAAATCGTACAGAATTTTATAGTATTTCTAGTCCAGACTGGCGACGCGCCAATTTTCGGTCGTGTCGGGAAAAGAAATTCGTAAAACGAAGGGGATTTTCATGCTGCAGAAACTTCATCACGTTGCATATAGATGCACTGACGCTCAGGAAACGATTGATTATTATACAAAAAATCTGGGCCTGAAACTGGTCCATGCGATCAGCAATGACCGGGTGCCCTCGACACAGGAATGGGGCCCGCATCTGCATATCTTTTTCGAGATGGAAGACGGCAGTTATATCGCGTTTTTTGAGGTTCCCACATCGCCACCGGCAATGAAAGATCCCAACACCCCGGATTGGGTGCAGCATCTGGCGCTGGAAGTGGCCGATGAGGAAACCCTGCTCGCCGCCAAGGCTCGGTTGGAAGAAAACGGCATTGATGTTCTTGGGGTTACCGATCACGGATTTTGTCAGTCGATCTATTTCTTTGACCCCAGTGGTCACCGGCTGGAACTGAGCATTCGACGCGATAGTGAAGAAGCCAAAGCAGACTATGCCGCGCGTGCCGGATCGATCGTCGACACCTGGGCCGAGCGCAAGCGCAGCGGCGAATTGCAAGCCGCACCGGCCAGCTAAAATGGCAGGGCAAGATACAACACAACCGGCCAGCTCTGCGGGCTGCCCGGTGAGCGGAATGATGTCACCTACGGGGTGCCCTGTTTCGGCGTCTGCGGCTGCGTTCAACCCATTTGAAGAAGCTTATGCAATCGACCCGGCCAAGGTTTTGAAATGGTCGCGTGACCGCGAGCCGGTGTTTTACAGCCCCGAGATCAACTATTGGGTCGTCACCCGATACGAAGACATAAAGGCGGTGTTCCGCGACAACATCCTGTATTCGCCAGCCGTCGTGCTGGAACCGATGACGCCACCTTCGGATGAGGCGCGCGAAGTTCTGGCCAGCTATGATTACGCGATGAACCGTACTTTGGTGAACGAGGATGAACCCGCCCATATGGAGCGGCGGCGTGTGTTGATGAAATCCTTCGAACTGGACGAACTGGCGCATCACGAACCGATGGTTCGCAAGCTGACAAAGGAATACGTCGACCGGTTGGTTGATAAGGGGCAGGCCGATTTGGTTGATGAAATGCTCTGGGGTATTCCGCTGACGGTGGCCCTGCATTTTCTGGGCGTGCCCGAAGAAGACATGGAAACGCTACGCCAGTATTCGATAGATCATACGATCAACACATGGGGGCGGCCATCGCCCGAAGAGCAGGTCAAGGTTGCTGATGGTGTCGGTAAATTCTGGCAGTTNGCCGGGCAGGTGCTGGAAAAGATGCGNCAGGATCCNTCNGGCAACGGCTGGATGGAATATGCGATCCGCAAGCAAAAAGAACTGCCTGACGTCGTCACAGATTCCTATCTGCATTCGATGATGATGGCGGGGATCGTGGCGGCGCATGAAACCACGGCCAATGCGGCGGCCAATATGTTTNGTTTGTTGCTGGATACGCCTGATGTCTGGGAACAGTTGTGCGAAAACCCCGCCCTGATCCCCAACGCGGTGGAAGAATGCTTGCGGTTTACCGGCTCGATTTCGGGCTGGCGACGGATCACGACCGATGCCACGGAAATTGACGGCGTCGAAATCCCCAAAGGCGCGCGCCTGTTAATCGTCGCCCATTCGGGCAATCACGACGAGCGGCATTTCGAAGACCCGGACGAGTTTGATATTTTNCGCCAAAACAGCAGCGAACATCTGTCCTTTGGCTATGGCAGCCACCAGTGCCTTGGCAANAANCTGGCCCGCATGGAGATGCGGATTTTTCTAGAAGAATTCACCCGGCGTCTGCCCCATATGCGCCTAAAGCCCGGTGCCAAGTATTCCTATTTGCCCAACACGTCGTTTCGCGGCCCTGATCATCTTTGGGTTCAGTGGGATCCGGCNAAAAACCCCGAGCGAAGCGATCCAACAGCGCTGACATCGCGCGCCGATTTCCCTATGGGGGCACCGTCGCTGCAAGACACAACACGCCAGCTGACAGTTGCCGGGGTTCGGCGCGAGGCCGATGGCGTGATCGGTCTGGTTCTGGAAGACCCTTCCGGGCGAAGCTTGCCTAAATGGAGCCCCGGCGCCCATGTCGAGCTGCAGATTGATCAGTTCAAACGGAAATATTCCCTATGCGGTGGTCGCGCCAATCCGGCGCAATGGGACATTGCCGTTCTGCGAGAAGAGGCGGGCCGTGGTGGCTCAAAACTAATCCACGACACGCTAAAGCCGGGTATGTCTGTGCAGGTGCGCGGGCCGAAAAACCATTTCCGTCTGGATGAAACGGGTGATCGTTTTGTGTTGATTGCCGGGGGTATTGGCATCACGCCGATCCTGACGATGGCCGATAGGCTTAAGGAATTGGGCAAGGACTATGAATTGCACTACGCCGGGCGCACGCGCGATACGATGGCGTTTCTGGATCGGTTGGAACAGGACCACGGCGAGCGCTTGCACCTTTATGCCAAATCCGCGGGTTTGCGTATGGAATTACCGGCGTTGATTGCAGGGCTTGTGCCCGAGGCCGCGATCTATGCCTGCGGCCCAGACCGCCTGCTGGCTGAATTGCAGGAACTTACCGGTGACCACCCGGGGGGCTTGCATTTTGAACATTTCGCGCCGGTCGATCTGGCCCTTGATCCTGCCAAGGAACACGCCTTTGACGTGGTGCTGAGCGATAGCGATCTGTCCGTCCATGTGCCCGCTGACAAAACCGTCCTGCAAGCGCTGCGGGCGGTCGGCTTTGACGTGACTTCTGATTGCGAAGAAGGCATCTGTGGCAGCTGCGAAGTTGCGGTTCTGGACGGGGAAATAGACCACCGCGACAAAGTGCTGACCAAGGCCGAACGGGACAAGGGCGACCGGGTGCTTGTCTGTTGTTCACGCGCTTGCGGCAAAAAGCTGACGCTGGCNCTTTGAATGCGGGTCAAATGTGCTGATTGGTTTGGCATCGCTGATGACATTACCAACGGGGTGCCGTTTCTGACGTCCAAAAATGTGGAACTACCCGTCTTTTGGCTTTCTTCTTATTCAGGCCAGCGGTAACTGAAGGCCTAGTAATTGCCTTTGGAAAGGGGCCGCCAGATGCAAGTTGGAATTTATACTTTTGCGGAATCCGGTGTGGATTCGATCACCGGGCAAAAGATCAGCCCGTCCCAACGGCTGCGCAATCTTGTCGAGGAAATCGTGCTTGCCGATCAGGTGGGGCTGGATGTTTTTGGGCTGGGTGAACACCACCGGGCCGACTATGCCGTTTCAGCAACCGCTGTGGCGCTGGCTGCCGCAGCAACGCAGACTAAACAAATACGGCTGACCAGTGCGGTTACGGTGCTTAGTTCGGACAATCCGATCCGGGTGTTTCAACAGTTTTCCACTTTGGACAACCTGACTCAGGGGCGCGCCGAAATCATGCTCGGGCGCGGTGCATTCGTTGAATCCTTTCCGCTGTTTGGCCATGACCTGAATGACTACGACACGCTTTTTGCCGAAAAGTTGCAGGCGCTATTGGCGATCAACGAGGCCGAGCATTTCAACTGGCCCGGCACAAAACATCTACCTGCTGTGGACGGGCAGGGTGTCTATCCGCGCCCCTTCGCAGACCGTCTGCCGATCTGGATCGGCGTCGGCGGAACGCCGCAATCGGTGGCGCGCGCCGGATCACTTGGCCTGCCGCTCGCACTTGGGATCATTGGTGGGGAGCCGGCCCGCTTTGCGCCGCTTTTTGACCTTTACCGAAAATCGGCCCAGGAGGCCGGGCATGACCCGCAAGCGCTTGAAACCTCTTTGAATGTGCACGGGTTTGTTGCCCCGACCAGCCAGCGCGCGCGCGATATCTACAGCGGCCCGCATAACGAAGTCATGACCCGACTTGGCGGCGAACGCGGCTGGCCACCAGCAACGCGGGCGCAGTTTGACGCCTCTGCCAACCCGACCGGTGCGCTGTTCGTCGGTGGCCCTGCCGAGATGACCGACAAGATCCTTGCCCATCACGAGATTTTCGGCTTCACCCGCATATTGATCCAGATGGCGATCGGTATTCTTGACCATAAATCAATGATGCAGGCGATTGAAATTCTGGGAACCGAGGTTGCTCCGGCGGTTCGCAAGGCTTTGGCCGAATAACGCCGTTAGGGGGCCGAGGCGTCGGTGACTGGCGCCGGCCTGACACTTCATTCCCTATTCGGCCTGCACGCACGCCCGACAGCGGCCAACGACAAAAAACGCATGAAATCACATCAGCATGTCGTCGCTGACTTCCATCCGGGCCACCAGCATGCTGCAATCAAGATGATCCATCACATATACCGCAACCGAATTGTGGAACCAGCGTGATACCGGCCCCTGTTGGCGATGGCCGATAACCACCAGATCGGCGCGGATCTGGTTGGCAATGGCGCAGATACGCTCTGCCGGGTCGCCGGTTTCCAGACGC
>JGI24723J26617_10003020_pt1 | contig 12577 bp, 12 predicted proteins | sample Cruoilmetagenom6_FD_26617 | JGI IMG/M metagenome (IMG submission 26617) | reverse complement strand
TGCGCCGATGGTACTACATTGTGGAAGAGTAGGTCGTCGCCTTTTTTAGAGAATCCTCAACATTTATTTGTTGAGGATTTTTTTTGCTCTAAACTTAATGGAAAATAAAGATGTTATACATTATAATGTGTAAGGATTCATTGGTAATAGGACTAATGAAAAATAATTTTTAATTTAAATTAATTTCGTTATTTTAGTCTTCATGAACATAGTCATTCCATCTACTGTAGTTACCCTTAATAAATCTAGATTTCTATTGTCTGAACTTTCTAATGAACAGTTAAGCGATGTTTCTATACCTCCTTATTTTTCAAGTGTAGGTTCACACATAAGGCATATTTTAGATTTTTACGATTGTATTTTTGATGCAGCCAATAATGAAGTAGACTTAACGGCAAGAAAAAGAAATTTAGATGTAGAAAATTGTTGTGATACTGCAGCCTGTTATCTAGATACTATTGTAAATAAATTACAAGCTTTAGAAGGGAAAGATCTGAGACAAGAGATTGTAGTTATAGATGATTTAGGTCTAGGGAAAACGAAAATAGATTACACGTTTTCTGCTTTGCTAGCCCAAGCTAATAGTCATACGATTCATCATTATGCTATTATAAGTTATATTTTGGATAGGCTAGGTGTTGCCATTGAAGACAGTACATTTGGCTATAATCCTACAACACCAAAACAAGTTATAGTAGAGTAAGTAATTACTATTTTTTAAACATACTATCCATTATGGTATTGATACCTTTAAATCCGAAATAGATAGCACAAATACAACTAGCTACTCCAGCAATAAGCAACGGATAATACAAAACCTTTTCTTGATTGCTAAATGCAATATATATTAAAATTGGACCTAGAAACATTAAAGCTAATGTCATTAGCAGTATTTTTAATCCTTTTGCCAATAGATCTTTGTTGGTGTTATTTGTTTCCATGGTTATAGTTTTGAATTGCTGCTCTTACGCTTTTGTATTCTTTTAATAATTGTGTTGCTACTTTTTCGCTAACCTCTAATTCTTGTATAATCATTCTAATTCCTCTATCTACAAGTTTATTGTTGCTTAGTTGCATATCCACCATTTTATTCCCTTTAATATGACCTAGCTGAATCATGCTTGTAGTTGTAAGCATATTTAATACTAATTTTTGAGCGGTTCCTGCTTTCATTCTGGAACTTCCAGTTACAAATTCTGGACCAACAACTACTTCTATTGGAAATTGAGCGGTTTGTGATAATGGACTGTTTTGATTACAAGTAATACAACCCGTTATAATATTGTTTTGGTTACATACTTCCAATGCAGAAATAACATAAGGAGTCGTTCCCGAAGCAGCAATACCAACAACAACATCTTTATCCTTTATATTATATGCTTGTAAATCTTTCCAGCCTAAGTTTGTGGAATCTTCGGCAAATTCTACGGCATTTCTAATAGCGGTATCTCCACCAGCAATGATACCAATGACTAAATCGTGTGGCACACCAAAAGTAGGAGGACATTCGCTAGCATCTAAAATTCCTAAACGACCACTTGTTCCTGCTCCTAAATAAAATAGTCTTCCTCCAGATTTAAGTTTTTGAACTATTTGTTCTACTAATTTTTCAATTTGGGGAAGCGCTTTATCTACGGCTTGAGGAACTGTTTTATCTTCTGTATTTATATTTTTTAATACTTCGTGAATAGTCATCTTTTCTAGATGCTTATAGTTGGAGTCTTGTTCTGTTGTTTTAATAAATGTCATTTTGTAAAAATACGGATTTTTGTTTTGCGTTAGTGATGGAAACGGCATCCTTTTGCCTTTGCAAAAGATATAGTGTACAGCACGACGATACAAAACTTCAAGGTTTTGTATGGTAACGCCCAAATAATATTACTCGACGGTATAATTAAATTCGGAAACTTCGGACAATCTGAAATACCCAAAAGGGAAATTTTCTGGATTAGTTTGATTGATGCAATTACCGCGAACGGTTGCTGGTTGGGTTTCAAAAGGACCGCCACCATCATCACTACTTTGTTGTAAAAGGATAAACATGAATTCATAAAAGCGTTCGGAAACACCATAATTTTTGATGATAACACTTTCACCTGGATCTAGATCTTCTTCGATATAAAAGCCGAAAATTTCATTACCATTTACAAATTCATCTTTAAAGGTATCTAAAGTGGTAGGCATGTTTATACTTGGAGTGAATTCGAAAAAATAATAGTTTTCTTCGGCTGCAGGATCGGTAAAATATGCTTTAATTTCGGTCTCTTCTCCTGAAAATCCACCTTCTAGATCTTGTTCTACATATTCAATTTCTGCTACAGATTTTAAGGTTTCGGTTGCAGTGAAAAGTTCGCCATTATAAGTAATACTTAAATTATAAGTAGCATTAATTTCTGGAACGAATGTGGTGTTATAATAGATTCCCGTTTGGTCTTCTTCTAGAAATGTAAAGGTATTATTATTTGCATCGACAATTATCACTTCCGCATTATTTGCGGGAGGAGTTTCGCTATCATAATAGGGAGCAGACAATGTTAGTTTTATAGATTGCTCATTTCCTGTTGTATTTTTTAGCCAATTAATGGAAGCATCAATAACTAATTTAGGCGCTGAGTTTGGTAAATCGATATCTACAACATCTTCACAAGAAAATATGGAAGTTGCAATTATTAGGAGGATTATTAATCTTTTCATATTCTTAAAATTTAAAATTATAGGAAACGGAAGGAACGATACCAAAAATGGAAAGTCGTACGGCTTCATTTGCTCCTGTGTCTACGTTTTCTCTAAAACTTATGGATGCGGCATTTCGTTTATTATACATATTATAAACGCCAAAAACCCAATAGCTTTGCCATCCTTTTTGCTTGTCTGGTTTTGGGGTATAGTTTGCCGAAATATCTAAACGATGATAGGTTGGTAGTCTAAATTCATTTCGGTTTGTATAGCTTGGTATGGTTACACCATTGTATTCATATTGACCATTTGGGTAGGTAACTGGTTGTCCCGATTGTAATAAGAAATTAGCATTTAAAGTCCATTTTTTATTTAGATCATAACTTCCTGTAACAGATACGTCATGGGTTTTATCATAAGGAGTATCATACCAATTTCCATTATTTATTCCGGTTTCTATAGCTGTTCTTCCAGGTGTTTGTTGTTCTGATTTGGATAATGTATAGGCAAACCATCCTTTAAAACGACCTTCGTTTTTTCGGAATAAAATCTCTAAACCATACGCTCGTGCTCTTCCGTTTAGAATAACTTGCTCAATAGCGTCGTTGGCAATTAAGTCGGCACCATCAATATAATCTATTCTGTTTTTTACTTTTTTGTAAAAGGATTCTACTTCTAAAGAAAAAGTTCTGTCTTTAAAATTCTTGAAATAGCCAATAGCTACTTGATCTAATAATTGTGGTTTGGCATACTTTCCGCTAGGTGTCCAAACATCTAAAGGTGTTGGAGAACTGGTATTAGAAAGTAAATGTAAATACTGACTTAATCTATTATAACTTACTTTTATAGATGCATTATTGTTTAGCTGATATGCAAGTGCTAGCCTAGGTTCTAAATTACCAAAAGATTCTAGTACGTCACTTTTACTAGAAGTTTCTGTACCGATAGGATCTGCCTTTTCATAAATTTGAAGTTCTTCATTAAAAAGAATCGGGTTATCATTTTCGTATACATTTAATTCTTTCTGTCCCAAACGTAAAAACGAACTATAGCGCAATCCGTAAGAAGCGGTAAGTTTTTCGGATAATTTATGTTCGGCATCTATATATATCGCATTTTCAAAAGCATATTTATCGATTAACTTTCTTGGGTTTATTCCAGAGGATTCGCCTGTAGGTTCAATTTCTCCAGGATTGAATTTATGATAGATGCTGTTTAAACCATATTGCAGCTTTATTTTATCGTTTAGATAATGTTTTAAATCGTATTTGAAGTTGAAATTTCTAATTCCTGAATTCCATTTAAATCCAACGAAATTTAAATCTAAGCCATAATAGTAATCGGAATAAATTAAAGAAGTATTCGAGAATAGTTTATTGGAAAATAAATGATTCCATCTAAAGTTTAAAACCGAATTACCATAAGTGTTTGTAAAACTATCACTCAAACTAAATACATCTCTACCAAAATAACCAGATAAATACACATTGTTGTTTTTATTGATTTTGTAACTTATTTTAGTATTTAAATCGTAGAAATATGCTTTGCTATCCACATCAAAAAGGGGAAGAAATAAATGTGCATAGGAAGATCTACCTCCTAAAAGGAAAGAAGCTTTTTCTTTTTTTATTGGACCTTCAATTAAAAGTCTACTAGAAACGATACCAATGCCACCATTTGCATGAAACGATTTACTGTTTCCTTCTTTTTGATACATGTCTAAAACGGAAGAAACGCGTCCGCCATATCGTGCAGGAATTCCTCCTTTATATAACTTCAGATCTTTTATCGCATCCGGATTAAAAACCGAAAAGAATCCAAATAAATGGGAAGAGTTATAGATGGTAGCTTCGTCTAATAAAATTAAATTCTGGTCTGCAGCCCCACCACGAACATTGAAACCGGAAGCACCTTCACCAGCAGTGGTAACTCCGGGAAGCATAGTTATCGCTTTGATAACATCTGGCTCACCAAGTATAGCAGGGATTTGTTTTATGGTACTAGAAGAGAGTGCATTTACACTCATTTGCGGTTTTTTTATATTAAGTCTTTCTACATTTTCTTTAATAACTACTTCGTCTAGATTTTGAGTAGCCTCTTCTAAACTATAATTTTTGGTAATGTTTTGCGAAAGATTAATTGTTTCTACAACGTCTGAAAAACCAATGTAGCTAATAATTACTTTGTATTCTCCTTCTGGTAAAGTAATAGAGTAGAAACCATATTCATTCGTTGTTGTTCCTGTTTGCAGTTCTGGAATAATAATATTTACACTAATAAGTGTTTCATTACTTGTAGCTTCTTGAATGGTTCCACTGATGGTGAATTTTTCTTGACTATATAAGGATAAGCTTGTTAAAAAAATGAAAAAGAATATTTTTTTTAGATGCAGCATTTTTAGTTTGTTTTTTTCCTTAAAAATATGGAATGGATAATATATAAAAGATAAGATATATTAAGAAATTATTATTTTTAATTAAGATATACAATTCTTCTTTAAATTGTTATTATTCATTACAAATAGTTACTATTTGTAATAGGGAAAGAAAACAAAAAAAGCCCCTAGAAAGGAGCTTTTTTTAGATTAACTTAGTATTACTTAATCGTATTTAAAATACTATTAAAAGTCTTACTTGGTTTCATTGCTTTACTAGTTAAATCATCATTAGGTTCATAATATCCACCAATTTTCACCGATTTACCTTGTACTTTATTTAATTCGTTAACAATTACTGCTTCGTTTTCAATAAAAGACTTTGCTATAGGAGTAAAGGTTTCTTTTAAATTCGCATCTTTTGTTTGGTTCGCTAAAGCTTCGGCCCAATACATTGCTAAATAAAAATGACTTCCTCTATTATCCAATTCGTTTACTTTACGAGAAGGACCTTTTTTATTTTCTAATAATTTTTCTGTAGCTTCATCTAAAGTTTCCCCTAAAACTTTAGCTCTTTCGTTATTATTTGTTTCGCCTAAATGTTCTAAAGAAACTGCAAGTGCTAAAAACTCTCCTAAAGAATCCCAACGTAAATGGTTTTCTTCTACAAATTGTTGCACATGTTTTGGAGCAGAACCTCCGGCTCCAGTTTCAAATAAACCACCACCATTCATTAAAGGAACAATAGATAACATTTTTGCTGAAGTACCTAATTCTAAAATAGGGAATAAATCGGTTAAGTAATCACGTAATACATTTCCAGAAACCGAGATAGTGTCTTTACCATCTTTAACTCTTTCTAGTGTAAAGTTCGTTGCTTCAAAAGGAGCAAGAATTCGAATATCTAAACCAGTAGTATCGTGCTCTAAAAGATATACATTCACTTTTTTAATTAATTCGGCATCATGCGCTCTCTTTTTATCTAACCAAAAAACAGCAGGAGTTTGAGAAGCTTTAGCTCTAGTAACCGCTAATTTTACCCAGTCTTGCACTGGTGCATCTTTTACTTGGCACATTCTCCAAATATCTCCAGCTTCTACTTTATGTTTTAAAAGAACAGTACCTGAAGCATCTATAACTTCTACTTTTCCTTTTGATGCTATTTCGAAAGTCTTGTCATGCGAACCATATTCTTCTGCCTTTTGAGCCATAAGTCCAACATTAGGAACCGTTCCCATTGTTGTAGGATCAAAAGCACCATGCTTTTTACAAAACTTTATAGTGGCGTCATAAATTCCGGCATAACTACTATCTGGAATTACCGCTTTGGTATCTTGAAGTTTACCTTCTGCATTCCACATTTGTCCAGAAGTACGAATCATTGCTGGCATAGATGCATCAATAATTACATCACTAGGTACATGTAAATTTGTAATACCTCTATCGCTATTTACCATTGCTAAATCTGCACTATGGTCTAAAGCATATCTTATATCTTCTCTTATCTCGTCACGTTTGTTTTCTGGTAATTCGCTTAATTTTTCAAGTAAATTTCCAAAACCATTATTCACATCGACACCAATTTTCTCGAATGTTTTACCATGTTTTTTAAATAAATCATGGAAGAAAACACGTACTGCATGACCAAATATAATTGGATCACTTACTTTCATCATGGTTGCTTTCATATGTAATGAAAACAATACACTTTTATCTAAAGCATCTTCTACTTGTTCTTCTAAAAACTCAATTAATGCTGTTTTACTCAATGTGGTAGCATCAATAATTTCTCCTTGTAGTAAATTCAGACCTTCTTTTAAATTTGTCTGTTTTCCCTTAGCATCGGTATGTACAATTTTAATGGTTGTAGCATCTGCAATTGTTACTGATTTTTCATTGTGGAAAAAATCACCATGTGTCATGGTAGCAACATGTGTTTTAGAATCTTTGCTCCAAGCACCCATAGAATGCGGGTTCTTTTTTGCGTAGTTCTTTACAGCCTTTGGTGCACGACGATCGGAGTTTCCTTCACGTAATACTGGGTTTACAGCACTACCTTTTACTTTATCGTAACGGGATTTAATATCTTTATCTTCTGCAGTTTCTGGTTCATCTGGATAGTTTGGTAAACCATATCCTTTTGCTTGTAATTCTTTAATTGCTGCTTTTAATTGTGGTACAGAAGCACTAATGTTTGGTAATTTTATAATATTCGCTTCTGGTTTTTTTACTAATTCCCCTAATTCTGCCAATGTATCTTTAACACGTTGATCTTCTGGTAACATATCTGAAAACACAGCAAGTATTCTGGATGCTAAAGAAATGTCTCTTGTTTCCACTTTTACTCCTGCCGAGTTGGTAAAAGCCTGAACTATTGGTAAAAATGAATGCGTAGCTAATGCTGGCGCCTCATCTGTTTTAGTATAAATTATTGTTGAAATTTTTGTCATGTTTAATTTGTTTGCTGAATTAAATATTGCTTAGAAATTAAGCTCTGTAAATATACAAAAAACCAATTATTAATGGAAGTAAGTAGTGTTTGGATATTTAATAAATATGAAGCTTTTAAAAAAGGTTCCTGTTTTTTATGAATTATGTTTTATTGGACTTTAATTTGATACATACTTAAGAGCCCGAATATACCATCTTCACTAAATTTGGCGCCTTTTATTTTGTTTTTCTCTGGATGTATTATGTAGTTTTTTGCGCTTGTAAAATCTGCTTTTTCTAGGTTTGTGTTTTCAAAAATAGCTTTGGATAAATTACAGGCACTAAAAGATGCTCCTGTTCCATTGGTTTCTGTAAAATCTACGGACTCCAAATTGCAAGAATTAAAGTTGGTGTTTTTAATGTTTAATTGGTAAAAAGAAGCAAGGCTTAGATTGCAATCTTTAAAGTCTAGTTCTAAAAGAAAAGAATTGCATTCGTTAAAAGGAAAGCCCATCATTTTACAGTTTATAAATCTTATATTGTTAAAAGTAACGCCTTTGGCTTTCACATTACTTAGGTTACAATCTATAAATTCACATTCTAAAAAAGAGTTACTAGTTAAATAACTATCGGTAAACACGCAATTGGTAAAGGTGCAATTGTCATATTCTGCTTTGGGTAATTTTGTAATAGTATAGTTTATGTTGTTAAACGTTTTGTCGTTTATAAAAGGGAGATTCATTTCATGATGCTTTCTGTAAATGTATAGAAACAATATAAAATACAAAAGCCATATCACATAGAATTTAATCTAGTGGGATATGGCTTTTTTTGAAATAGCTTAGCGTGATCTATTTAACAATGCTGTTAAATTAGGTTTCAAACTTACGTTTTGTACCGATTAGATTATACTTCCACTAATTCAATAAAACATTTTATGTTGTAACTTTCAAAATGTATTGACTTGTTACTAAAATGTTTCGGTTAACTGTTTTTCTTGATGTCTAAATCTCTAGTTTCACTTACGTGTTCCCTTTCTTTTTANACATTGCNTCCTTTTTTAGTTTTCACTTTCNTTGTTACTACCTCTAGAAGCTTTCTATTTTACTAGTTACTATCTACCTGGATATATAGTACTTTTTAAAATTTCATGATTTTCAGATAAACACATTTACACATGTTANTTTCCAACCTCAAAAAACAATTATAATTAAAGAATGAATCTTTAATCGAATGTCACTTTTCATTCTCTTTTAATAAGAAACCCACAAATGTGGTGTGCAATTCTTTAGCTAAGATAGCACAAGAACGCAGAAAATAAAAATTTTCAACATGTTAGTTATCANCGGTTTATNAACTANACTTATTAACTTTTGTTGATAACCCTAAAACGCAAAAAGCCTTGATTTCTCAAGGCTTTTTAAAACTATAAAACGCTTATATTTATTTACGTCTTTTTTCTGTAATTCTAGCTTTCTTACCAGTAAGACCTCTAAAGTAAAAGATACGAGCTCTACGAACTTTTCCTCTTTTGTTTACTTCTACCTTTTGTAAAGCAGGTAAGTTAACAGGGAAAATACGTTCTACACCAACAGTTCCAGACATTTTTCTGATTGTGAATGTCTCTGAAGATCCAGTTCCTCTGCGTTGTAAAACAACACCTCTAAAGAACTGTGTACGTACTTTTTCTCCTTCTCTAATTTCGTAATACACTGTAATAGTGTCTCCAGCTCCGAACTCTGGAAAGTCTTTTCTTGTTACAAATTCGTCTTGTACAAATTTTATTAAAGATTCCATCTTTATTAATTTTATTAGTTATTTCAAGGCAACATTCGCGATTCTCGCCAGAGGTTAACTCAAAAGTGGTGCAAAGATACTTAAAAAGTTAATAGGTAAAAGCTAAAAGTTTATTTTTTTTGGTGTTTCGCTACTTCACTTAAGTTTCGTAGCGTCAGGCTATTCGTTGTATCTTTTTATCGTACCTCAAAAAAGGATGCCACTACTATCCTTAACACAAATCGAGGTTGTTATTAAACGATAGTTCTTTATTTCAGCTTTATTGGGATATATACCTCTTCTTCAGAGTCTGGTGAATCTTTAATGTATTTGTCTCCTAATACATTAAAATGCGCTCTGTGGTCTAAGTCGTATTCCGATTTTGGTAACCATTCTGTAAAAACGTATTGCATTAAATTTGAAAAGTCTTTTGCTAATCCTTTATAGGTAAAAACCGCATACAATCCGTTTTCTAAAACAAGTGTACTCATGCTTTCCGGAATCTCTTCTAAGTTTTCCACCTCCAAAGTGGCCCATTTTTTAAAGGTTTTATTCGGATTAAAGTTTTTAAAATGTGCAGCATCATATTCCATTACTTCATAGATAGCTGTACCTACGCTGTTTTTTACTTGCTTTCTATTTGGCATAAAACCAGAAAACAACTCGAAAGTTTTATTGTCTATTAAAGACATGGTAACCGCTTTTCCGACTAATTTTTTTTCAGGTACCGATTCTATTCTTGGTTGCATTTTGTGCTTTTAGATGGGAAATTTTAATCTTCTAATAAATCGGGTCTTCTATCTTTGGTACGTTGGTACGCTTGCTCTTCTCGCCATTTTTCAATTTTTGCATGGTTCCCACTAAATAGTAGTTCGGGAACCTCCAATCCTTTATACTCTCTAGGTTTTGTATAAATAGGAGGCGCTAATAAATTGTCTTGAAAAGAATCTGTTAATGCTGAAGTTTCGTTTCCTAGCACACCAGGAATTAATCGTATTAAAGCATCACATAAAACAGCAGCTCCAAGTTCTCCACCAGATAAAACATAATCTCCAATAGAGATTTCTTTCGTAATAAATAGGTCTCGAACACGTTGGTCTACACCTTTATAATGTCCGCAAAGAATAATAATATTTTCCTTTAAAGAAAGATGATTCGCCATTCCTTGATTTAAGGTTTCGCCATCTGGAGTCATATAAATCACTTCATCGTAATTGCGCTCTTCCTTTAGTTTGGTGATGCATTTATCGATAGGCTCAATCATCATTACCATTCCTGCGCCACCACCAAATTGGGTATCGTCTATAGATTTATAGTTGTCTGTGGTATAATCGCGTAAATTATGAAAGTGTACTTCTACCAAACCAGCTTCAATAGCTCGTTTAAGTATAGAAGCGCTAAACGGACTTTCTAATAATTCTGGTAAAACGGTGATGATGTCAATTCTCATGAGTATTTCTTATAAGTTGCAAAGATGCAAAGAATATGATGAAAAAGAAAGGTTTTTACGAATCAAGGATTTAAAGATGATTAACCTTATAAAAAAGAATAAGGAATGTATTTAGATAAGGTATTTGTCTATGGTTTGTTTGATGGTGAAGGAACTCATTTAGTAAACAAAAACGGACTAGGAAATCCATGAGGATTTTTGGAAGTAAGCTAGAACGCGCAATAAATGATATGCAGTGTTGTCAATAGTATTTTTTCTAATTTCTGAAATTCCAATTTATTAATGGAAATTTTCTTTTTTCGTTAACATTCCAAATTCCGATTTGTACTCCTTTGGTTTTCTCACTTTTGTTATAAAGTCCAATTTGAATACCATACATTTCTTTTCCGTAATTAGTTCCTCCGACTTGTAATCCATTCATAATTAATGCGGAATTACCTAAAGAAATTTGAATTCCATTACTGTATAAAGCCTCATTTGCTAACCCTGAAATTTGAATTCCATTCGATTTATCCATTGCGTTCCAAAGGCCAGCAATAGCAATTCCATTATTCATAATTCCAAATTGAGCAATTGCTCCAATTGTAATCCCATTATAGTTTACATCTCCAATTGTTCCAGTTGAAATATTTATTCCATTTATAATTTCATCAAACTTGTAATCTTCTCTGTTAAATTTTCCATTAATACTGTCGATTCTTGAAATACGACTTCCATTTCCAAGTGGTGCTAAAAAACCAATTCCAGGAATTTCTAATCTTATTCCATTTGTTTTTACAAATCTACTTTTATCATTAAATTGTGGAAAAGCACCAACTGCAATTCCATTTATTGTCGTGTTTTGGGTATGGAATGTTCCAAAGAAATATCTTGTCTTTTTATTATATTCTTGACTCGTAACTTGGATTGAAAATAGAATTATGAAAATCAGAAAGATGTGTTTCATACGTAGGATTTTTATATTATTGGCAACGTGTTTTATAGTAAACAATTTCAAAAAAAAAAATCTGTAAAATAGATTTACAGATCTTTGATTAATGATATTTCTATTAAGAATTAACTATTATTTTTTTGTTTGTTTAATTCGTCTTGTAGTTGTCTTCTCACTTTTTGTTCCCGCTCTAAAGCTATTTTTCTATGCTCTTCAAATTCTTCTTCAATTTCTGCTAAAGATTTATTAGCATCTCTAGTAATGGCGTTGCTGTTTTTAAATTTGTAGATAAAAAATAGTAAAAACGCTAATAAGCCACCAATAATAGACCACATTAAAATATTATAACCAGATTTACTCATTAACATTCCGAATAAAGACATGCTATCTTTTTCTTCGTTGGTTTGGTTTAATGTGCGTTGTGTGTTGACTAAGCTCGTTTTTAATGTCGCTATTTCTTTCGATTGGCTAGTTACAACAGCTTGTGTTTCTGCTAATTCTTTATGAATTGTTTTTAATGAATCAATAGTATGTGCTTGTAGCGTAAGGAACATGCTACGTTTAACCGCCTCATAAGGCTGTCCGTTGGTACCTTTAAAATTACCAGATTTTCTTAAAATGTATTCAAACTGATTATCTATAGTACCAGTATTTAATGAAAGTTTGTCTTCTTCTTCGTTACTTTCCGTTTGTGCACTAACGGTAGAACAGAATAAAGATATAGATAGAATTATAATAAATTTAAAAGAATTCATTTAGTAAATTAGTTTGGTTTATTTTTTACGAAAATAACAAATTATGTTTATTTAGGTGCTAAATGAAGTTCAAAATACTTCATAATAAATACATTTAACATAATTTTTTTTAATTAAAAAGCCTCACAAAAGTGAGGCTTTAATATATACGTTAGTAATTAGAATTTAGACGTTATTATTAGTAA